>ERZ778515.1626-NODE-1626-length-15166-cov-7.237575_pt1 | contig 15166 bp, 13 predicted proteins | sample MGYA00510343_ERZ778515 | MGnify/ENA primary metagenome ERZ778515 (study PRJEB29527, sample SAMN07138965) | mouse gut metagenome | material: feces | host: mouse | place: China:Nanjing | collected 2016-01-25 ...
ATCCCCGCCCGCCGGGAATTACAAAGGCTCTTGCCGCATCCGACCGGAAAAACAGCCCTCAATAGCACGATGCATATACAAGCGTAAACATATACATACATATATATATGACTGCACATGCACGCATATATATATGACTGCACATGCACGCTTGATGCAGATTGAGGATGCGGCCGGGGGCAGCCGAAGACCGTATCAAATGCAATCACGGGGATTCGGGCGAGACGCGCACATGGAAAGGCGGACATCGAGACACGCCTCGGCGAAAACCCAGGATTCAGAGGGCGCCTTGCTCTATAAGAGTGGCGATCCGCTCAATCATGGCGTCTTCCTTGTTCTTGTCGGGATTGTAGCCAGCCTTCATGTTCATGCCGAAGAAGCGGCCGAACGTCTGCCAGAAGCCGGCCCGGAAGGATCCGAGGAACGCCTTGACTATATTGAACGACGACTGGTCGGTCTCGCGGTTGATCAGCTTCAGAAGAACCTTGCCCTGCCCTTTGGTGAATCCCTTCACCACGGGCTTGTACTGCTCGAAGATGTCTTTTTCGAGGTTCTTGAGGTGGCGTTCGCGTTTTTTCTTGTCTGGAATGGTCTGGATGTATTCGTACGTCTCGCAGAGGGCCTGAAAGGCAAGCTTGGCGTAGGGCAGCGTGCGCCTGACGTCGCGGACGGTGCGCCAATAGAATTCCTCCTGCTTCTTGTCCTTGAACTTCAGGGGAGGATATATGTAGACGTCGCGCAGGAGCGTCATGCGCACCGTGTCGCCATGTTCGTCCACGAAACGGTAATATCCGACGACGGGCTTTATGGTTATCTTCGGCGTCGGTCCGGACCGGGCAAACGCCGACTGTGCGGACGCTGCCGACGCCAGCATGACGGTTGCCGATACAATTATGGAGAGCGTTGCTTTCTTCAAGGCTGTTTATGCAGGATTCCAGGACGGATTCGCGCCTCGTTCCAAGGCTCGGAAAGCCCTGTAAAATTCAGAATGAAATTCCAACCACACTCTTAAAACGCTTCCACAAGGAGGAATATTGCTTCGGGGCCCAAGCGGAATAGCGCGTCGAGCATCGAGAGCGCGGGGTCGGACTGCGCCAGGAGCCTTTTCGCCTCGGCCACCACCGCCTCCGAGGGCGACCGCAGCTCCGGGGCGAGAACGTCGAGGCGGAGGGCGCGGCGAATCTCCGCGTCGATGGCCGCGTTGAGGCCGAAGAGCGATTCAGGCGGGCCGGCGATGATGCCGGAAACCGCAGGGAAGTAATGGGCGAAGAAGGGCGCGCGGCCATAGACGGCCTCCAGCGCGCCGAGATGCACACGAGGCCAGTCCCCGTGGAGGGAGATGCGCGGAGAGCGGAGGTCGGCCTGCGCCTCGGCGCGCCCGCCGCAGGCATGCTCCAGCCTCTTCAGTGAGCGCGAGCCGCCTTCGACGGGAACCGTAAGCAAAACGCCGCGCCCGATGAGGGCGCGGTTGCAATGCCTTATGTCTGCGGCCCCGCCCCGGTAATACGCGAGGGAGGCGCAATACGGAACGTACTGCGGGGAATGAATCACCATTTCTTCGAGTCGGGGTTCGCGTCGCGGAGAATGCGGCCGAACCGTATCTTACCGTCGAACCATCCGCGTTCCTCGTCGAAAGACACCAGTATCAACGCCGGAGAGCCTACGATATGGTCTTCCGGCACGAAGCCCCAGTAGCGGGAGTCGGCGGAACGGTCGCGGTTGTCGCCCATCATCCAGTAATAGTCCATCTTGAACGTGTAATGGTCGGCAGGCTTGCCGTTGATGAAAATCTTCCCGTCGCGCACCTGAAGGTCGTTGCCCTCGTAGACGCGTATCGCGCGTTCATATAAAGGAAGGTTGTTGAGCGTCAGGCGGAGCGTCGCGCCGCGCTTGGGAATCCAGAACTCGCCCATGTCGGGACGCGTCCATCCGTAAGGGGCGCCGAGGGGCCACATGCCGCCGAGGTCGTAAAGCCCGCTCTGCGACTCGCGGATGAGCGGCGCGATCACCTCAGGCCAGGCCTCCACCTTCTTCTTCATCTCCGCCGTGAGCGGCACGTCGTAGAAACGGTAGCCCCCGTAAGGGTGCTGCACCGGGCCGTTGCCGCAGTCGTCGGCACGCACTCCGAGGTCGAGCCATTTCTGCGGGTCAACCGGGCCGTTGACGGGTATAATGTAGTTGAACTGCACCTCCGACGGCTGCGCTATCTTCCTGCCGTCGATGAATATCTCGTCGGCGGCTATCCTGAGACGCTCGCCGGGGAGGCCGACGGTGCGCTTCACGTAGTTCTCGCGCCTGTCCACAGGCCGCCAGACAACGTCGCCGAACTCGGCCTTGTTGGCACGCACATACGCCGCCGGGTCAGAGACGCCGTTGCGGCGCAGCTCATTGCAGATCTGGTAATAGTCGGGGTTCTGCATCTTGAGGGCCACGGTGTCGCCCTGCGGATAGTTGAAGACCACTATGTCGCCGCGCCTTATCTTCCGGAGGCCGGGGAGGCGGTGGTATTCGAGCTGCGGCTTCTCAAGATAGCTTTTGGTGTCCACTATCGGGAGCGTGTGCTGCGCGAGAGGGAAATGGAGCGGGGTCTGCGGCACCCGAGGGCCGTAGATGGTCTTGTTCACCCACAGATAGTCGCCCACGAGCAGGGACTTCTCGAGCGAGGACGACGGAATCTTGTAGTTCTGGCCTATGAAGGCGAAGATTATGTAGACGAGCACCAGCGCGTAGACGATGGCGTCCACCCATCCCATGACCACCCGCGTGGGCCTGGACTTCGACTTCTTCCACCATGTGAAGGGGATGTAGCCGGTTATGTATATGTCGGCGAGCAGAGGCCACACGAGGAGGAGCCACGGGTTGCCGATCCATATCACGAAGAGGAAAAAGAGGAGCGAGACCGCCGCGAAACGTATCCAACGGGTGGTTTTTACTTCAGACAGCCTGTCTTTTAAAGATTTCATAATTCTATAGAGATAATTAAGGACATTCTATGATTTCAGACATCATGTCGTCCATGGTGAAGAACCCCTTGCGGCCCTGAAGCCACTCGGCGGCCATGACCGCGCCGAGGGCGAACCCTTCGCGCGACTTCGCGGAGTGGGACAGAGTGATCGAATCGACCGGACTGTCCCAGACCACTGTGTGGATGCCCGGCACCTCGCCCCTGCGCTCATGGGCCACGGGAAGCGTACGCCCGCCGGCCCCGGCCGCACCGGAATGCGGCACCTCCGCAGGCTCCTGCCAGGAATCGAGGCGGGCGGATGCGGCCACGATGTCGTCGGCTATGGTGATCGCCGTGCCGGAAGGATGGTCGAGCTTATGCACATGGTGCACCTCCAGCATCGAAGGGGAATACTGGGGGAAGCGGTCCATCAGCCGGGCGAGACAGCGGTTCACGGCACGGAAAAGGTAGACGCCGACGGAGAAGTTGGTGCTGTGGAAGAGCGTCCCGTCCCCACGCAGGCACATCTCCCTGACCTCGGGAAGCGAGCCGTCCCATCCGGTGGTGCCGGAGACAACCGGCACACCGGCCGCGAAGGCGCGGAGTATGTTGCCCGCGGCGGCATCGGGCCGCGAGAACTCGATGGCCACATCGGCCTCGCGGAATCCGGGCGAGGCCGTGTCGGCGATGTTTTCCACGTCGATGCGCGCGCAGACGCTGTGTCCGCGCTCCTGAGCAATGCGCTCTATCATATGTCCCATGCGGCCATAGCCTATGATTGCTATTTTCATTTTCTCTAAGAGTGTGTTTGAATTTTTATTCTGATTTTTACAGGCAGTTTTACAGGGCTTTCCGAGCCTTGGAACGAGGCGCATAGCGGCCTGTGCAACGAGTGAAAGGCCGGAAAGGACGTGAAAATGCCGTAGTGTGCCGTTCGAGTGTGCCTTTATGGGTCTTTCGGCCGTCTTCACGCCTTTGCCCCGGTCATGCAGCCCGCTGCACTCCCTCGTCTGCATGCGCGAATCCGTCCCGAAATCCTCCATAAAAAATCCTGAAGAAAAATTCCAAACACACTCTAAGATTGTCAATAGACGAAAGCGATGTTGTCGATGTCGAGGGTGATGCCTTCCGTGATGACGAAAGGCTCTCCGCAGGAGGTGGAGGCCATCAGCAGCACGTGGGTCGGTGCGGTTCCGGCAGGATCCCAGCCGACTTCGTGCACAGGCACGAGCTTCCCCTTGGAATTGTACGCGTAATATGCCTTCTTGCCGTCGAGCAGCCCCATATAAGGCTTGAAGAAAGGCTTCTTCGTTATGTCGCCGTAATGGATCGGGAGGCGGTGCCCCACGGTCCATGGCACGCTCCGGGCGTAGCGTTCGCGCCCCGTGCCGACGCGGTGGGCGTATATGTTCCCCTTGGAGTCTTCCCAACGACGCTGGAGCAGGACGTAGACCTCGGCGTTGTCGCGCCCCGGGAGCGTCTTCTTGGCGGAAAGCCCGGTGGCGCGGGTGCGCGTGTTGACGTTGGGCATCATGACAGCGAAGTCGTACTGGATGGCCTTGGGACGCTTCGTGAAAGGAATCCCCATCTCCATGTTGGTGAACGGGCCTTTTGTCGACGTTACAGGCTCCTTCATCCGGCCGAGGAATATGGTTCCCGCCACTGCGGCGTCGAGGTTTATGATTCCGAGCACCTTCACCTCCTCCATCTTGCTCTGCAGGCGCGCCACGAGGTTTCCTCCGCGCTTCACGGGAGCGACGGAATTGGAGCCTTTCACGATGCCCGACACCTTGGCGTAGACGTTGCTCGTGGCCCACGGTGAGCCGCCGAGGTTGCGGTAGGGCTTGTTGCCCGCCGCATGTCCGGACGGGGCTACCTCGTATATTGTCTTACGCTTGCCTCCGATCACCTTCGACTCGGTGATTTCGCGGGTGTACCAGCTGGAGAAATCGGCATAACGAATCTTCTCCACCCTCTCCGCATCGGCGCCGGAAACCGCCGCAAATAAGGCGGCGGCAACGGCAAGGGATTTCATGGCGTTCATTCGGTAAAGTCAGTTATAGTCAACACGGTTGCAAAATTAGCAAAAATCCGCAAATCAGCAAAACGGTCAGAATATGGAATTGCCGAGGCGGGTCGTGAAACGCTCCAGCGCCTCTATGCCGGCAAGCGAGTTGCCGCATTCGTCAAGCCCGGGGCTCCACACCGCCACGCTCAGATGGCCGGGAATCACGGCCACTATCCCTCCCCCGACACCGCTCTTGCCCGGCATCCCTACCCGGAATGCGAAGTCGCCGCTTTCGTCGTAGAAACCGCAGGTGAGCATCAGGGCGTTAAGCCTCTTCGACTGGCTGAGGGTCAGAATCCTCCGGCCGTCCACCGGGTTGAAGCCTCGGGCGGCGAGGAAAAGGAAGGCACGGGCCAGCTCGCCGCAGGTCATGGAGATGCTGCACTGGTGGCAATACACGTCAACGAGCGTTTCGACGCACCCACGGATGTTGCCGAAGCTCTTCATGAGGTATGCCAGCGCGCTGTTGCGGCTTGAATGCTCTATCTCCGAACGCGCCACCTCCTTGTCGAAGTATATGTCTTCCGATCCGGAGAGGCTGCGGACAAACTCCAGCAGTGCCTCTTTCGGCCTGTCATAAAAGCCTATGAGGCGGTCGGTTACCGCCAACGCCCCGGCGTTTATGAACGGATTGCGCGGCCTGCCCTTCTCATATTCGAGCTGAACGAGCGAATTGAAAGGGTTGCCGGAGGGTTCGCGGCCCACGAACTTCCACACGTCCTCGCCAAGGCGGCGCACCACCATGGTCAGCGCGAAGACTTTGGAAATGCTTTGTATGGAGAATTTCGTTTCCCAGTCGCCTGCGCCTGCCATGACGCCGTCGGGGGTGGCCACGGCGATGCCGAACTTTGAAGGGTCGGCCGACGCCAGGGCGGGTATGTAGTCCGCCACCCTGCCGGCTCCCCTCAATGGCGACACGTCGGCCAAAACTGAATCAATAATTTCCTGATAATCCATATTTTGAAGATTGAAATCGGCAATAAGCGAACACCTCCCTTCCGGAACACCCGCCAACCGCAATGCAAAGGTAGTCATTTTCTGCATCTACACATCCTCCTGCGTCTTTTTTCTCCAAAAATCAGCTTATGGACTCTTACTGCGAAAAAACGGGGGTCATCAGCCGAAGGCCGTGTCAATCCGCAAAGTCTGTCCGCAGGTCGCTGCATGCAGCGACCCTACATCAGGACAACGCTTCGCATACTTCTGTAATTTGGTGACGAAAACGTATATACGAACTTTTGGCTCGGATTTTGCATTAGAAATGAGACTATGATCCTCGATTGCCATACCCATCTTGCGCCGCCGCGGCCTGAGGCCGTAGTGTGCGCCTCGCCGGCCGGATTCGTGCCGGCCGGCGGACAGCTGTATTCGCTCGGCATACATCCGTGGAGGCCGGAAGAGGCCACGGAGGAAAACTTCGGCCTCCTCGCGCGGCTTGCCGGAATGCCGGAAGTGGCGGCCATCGGCGAGGCCGGCGTGGACCAGCTGCGCGGCGGCCCCATGTACAGGCAGATGCTGGCCTTCAGACGCCAGATAGAGATTTCCGAGGCAGCGGGCAAGCCGCTCGTAGTCCACGACGTAAAGGCCCACGACTCTGTGGCCGGCCTGCGCCGCGACTATGCCCCCGTGCAGCCTTGGATCCTGCACGGATTCCGGGCGAAACCCACGGTGGCGAAGATGATGATGCAGGCCTCCGACGGCTTCTGGTTCTCTTTCGGCGAGAAGTTCAACCCCGACGCGCTCAGGGCAGTGCCACGGGAACGGATACTCGCTGAGACCGACGAGTCGGCATTGGACATCAGGCAGATAATAGCCCGGCTTTCCGAAGCCTTGGGCGAAGACCTCACGGAAACCATAGCCGCCAACTCCGCCCGCGTGTTCGCCACGGCGCACAGGGCGGCTGACTCCCGATGACCCCGCCCGGGGTCATATCAGCTGCAGCAGGTGCAGCTCGTCGGCTATCTCCATCCCGGAGAGGGTGCGCCGCCGCGATATGACGCGTGCGAATTCCTGTATCGCGGGGTGGAGTCGGGGGTTGGTGAATATGCGGCTCGCGGTGCGGAACGTCTTGTCGTATATCGCGTCGATCTCGTCAGGGTCGAGCGAACACGTGTCGCGTCCCTCTTCGCGTATATGTTCCTTCACGCTGTCGAGGATTCCGGCCGGCACGTCCCGGCGCCCCATCCTGACCATGGCGCGAGCCATGACGTTTGAAAGCACCATGGCCGATGTGAGGTAATAGTTGTTGATCAGATGGTCCCAGGTCGATTTGGGCGACACGGAGGGTGAGCCGCAATAGTAATAGGAATGCGAGAAGGTTACCATCGGGCCTTCGGCATCGAGCGATACGGAGCTGATGCGGTCTATGGCGTCGAGGGCCGCGAGGGATATGGCCATCCCGGCGAGTCCGTAGGCACGGTCGTCTTCGTTGCTATAGTGCAATGTCAGAGATTCATCCATATTTTGAAGTACTGAGTAGTGAGTACTGAGTGGAGAGTCGGGAGTACTGGTTTTTTATAAGTGATTCGTTCTTTTGGAAGGGGACGCGTGCGTCCCCTTCTGTTCTAACCTACGATACGGATCAATTGTTCGGCGTCAGAATAGGAGATTCACGCCGCCGACCACGCTTATGCCCTGCATCGGGGCGAAGGGCAGCACGTCGTCCCTGCGGTCGAGCAGGTTGGCCCCCTGGACGAACACGCCGACCTTGGGCGTGAACTGCCATCCGGCGCGGAAGCTGAGCAGCGTGAGGTCGGGCAGGCGGAGGGAAGGCATCGGGTCATCGCCGGAATCCTTGATCACCGGAATCCCTCCCGGGACGGCGGCGTAACCGACACGTCCGGCCTGCGTGTATATGCGGCGCACGCCCCTGTATTCGTATCCGAGCGAAAGGGAGAGCTTTTCCACGGGCTTCACGGTAGCGGCGACGGAAGCCGTCCAGCGCGGACGGTCGTAGCCGTTGAAATACCCCTTCTCGCCGTCCTGCGGCTGGTATGTGCCTTCGGCTTCCAGCTCAAGAATGCTTCCGAGCCTGTAGCCAGCGTGCATCGCCAGGCTGAGCCCGTGCATATCGATGCCTTCCGGCGACGAACCGTAGTGAACGTCGGCGGGATTGCAGCCGTCGGGAAGCGACATCCCGGGCATGGCGAGACTGCCGTAGTTGAGCATCGCCATGTACCATCCTCCGGTCGGCATGCGGCGGCTTATCCTGTAGCGGAAGGCCACGCCCGCCGAGAATCCGGCGAACGGCCCGAAGTTCGCCCCAGCCGAGGCGTCGAGCGGGGAATAGACGGGGCGCGTGTCGGCAAGCAGCGGCATGGCGTAATAGTCCAGCGCATGCTGCGAGGCGAGCGTCTGTAGCTCCGAGCCGCCGAGGACGTTGAGGAAAAGCCCCACTCCCCCCTTGCGCCAGTCGAGACGCACGTCGGGGGCTATGTGGAAGACTGAATACCGGTCGCCGGAACGCCCGGCGGCGAAGGCGAGGTCCACGTCCACTCCGAGGCGCAGGTTGAGCAGGCCTCGCGAGAAGCGGTAATAAGGCGTGAGCGTGAGCATGCCGTAATCGTCATGCCCGCGGCTTCCGAAGTCCGTGTCGGGACGGTCGGCGTAGAACAGCATGTCGCCGCGCAGGCCGAGGCCGAGCTCCGAGCCGCCGCGCCACCGCTTCCTCAGCCCGGCATCCAGATACAAGGCGGTCTCACGGTCGCCCTTGAACCGCGACAGCCCGGACGCGCCGGCATCCTGCAGATACAGGGCGCGGTAGCCGAAATGCCTCACTCCGAGGGCCGCGTCGTAGCTGAAGCCGCGGAAGTCGCGTTCTCCGCGCCAGCCTATGCGCGCATTCGCCTCGTGGAGCGTCTGCGTCGGCGCCTTGAAGGCATCCTCCCCTGCGGACCGGAGGCCGTCGGCCCAAAGGCCGGACATGGCGGCGTATCCGTAATAGTTCCATCCGGCGAGCCGGTAGTCGGCGGCGGCATCGACGGTGCCCTTGCCGTCGAAGATGTGTGAGGCGTAAAGGCCGAGGCGGCCGTCGGCGAGGCGGCGGCGCACGTCGGCGGCCTGTACGGAGATGCGCGGCCTGTGGAGGGAGGTGGTGTTGAACTGCAGGCATGCCCCGGCCGTCGTCTTCGGGGACTGCACGAAGCGGTAGCCCGCGCTGAGGTTGCCGTCGAGCCATGAGCCGAGGCCGAGGTCGAGGTATCCGCGCGAGCCGCGGACCGCACGCGAGGCGAACGGCGTAACCACGGGCATCTGCGACGCCTTAGGCGTGAACGGCGTCGGCACCCCCTCCTCCCAGCAGGCGAGAGGCGAGGACTCGACGGTGAAGCCCAGACGCTTCGGGAGCGTGAAGACCTTGTCCTGCACGATCACCTCGCGCACGTATTTCCCGTCCACGCCTATGGACTCGTGGAGTCCCTGGGCCAAGGCCGGGGCGGCGGCGAGGGCGGCGGCAAAGGTCAGTATGTGTCGGTTTTTCATTTTTTCCAGTTCTTGAGACGTGAATCGATCATTTGGCGTATCTCCTTTTCCGCGCCGGGATAGTTCTGGCGCAGCGACTCGAGGTATTCGCGGCCGAGATACGTCTTGCCCTGTGCGTGGTATACGTCGGCGAGGGCGATGAACCCGCGCGCCAGCCAGTACTGGTGGGGCGAGCCTTCGTCGGTGAAGGCCGAAAGCACCTTCTCCGCATCCTTCAGGCTGCCTGAGCCAAGCAGGCTCTCCCCCAGCTCCACGGCCGCGCGCGCGCCGGACTCAGAGGCCGGGACTTCGGCCAACGCGCGCAGCATGTCGCGTCCCTGCCGCGCATCCCCCCCGGCGATGAGCGCCAACGCCTCGTGGAGGGTGGCCTCGTCGGCCTGTTCGGCGGTGATTCCGCCGGAGTTCCTGAGCCTGCGGGCGTATTCGACGGCTTCGGCGGGGTCGCCGGTGGTGCGCATTATCCCGGCGCAGGCGTCTGCCGAATAGTCAGCCCCGCCCCGCCGCAGCAGCCCGCGCCAGGCTTCGAGGGCCTCGGCCTTCCGTCCGAGCCGCTTCTCAAGAATCCCGGCCTTCAGCAGGAGCGCGGCCGGGGCCTGACGCGAGTCGGGACGGCGGTCGATGAGGCTTCCGGCGGCTGCAAGCGCGCCTTCGTAGTCCTTGGCCTCATGGCGCACTTCGGCGAGGTCGTAGAGGGCCTGGGCGAGATACCGCCCGTCGGGATAGTCTTTTACGTAAGCCTCCAGGCGGCGCGTGTCTGAAGCGTCGTCGTTGAGGGCACGCTCGGCCGCGTCGAAGGCGAGGCGTTCCATCTCGTCGGTGTCGAGCTGCGGCGCGCCGGGCACTCCGGCGAGCCACCGCGCAAGCTCCGGCAGCGCGCCCCGCGAGGCGTAGATCCTGCGGAGGTCGTCGCCCGCCATCCTGGCCTCCTCCGATGTGGGCCAGCGGCGTATCAGCTGCCTGTATGCCTCGGCCGCACCTTCCTCGTCGGCCGAGGCGTGGCGGGTTATGGCCAGGTTGAGCATGCCTTTGCGAGCCTCGGCCGACTGGGGCCATTCCTCGGCAAGAAGCTCGAATGCGGCGGCGGCACCGCGCGCGTCGCCGAGGTCGCTGCAGGCAAGCCCCTCCTCGAGAAGGGCCTGCGCCGCCCACTTCGACTGCGGCCATCTCTGGCGCAGCCTCTTGAGGTCGGCTATCTTGGCCTTCTGGTCGCCCGCGCTCCCGTGGGTCATGGCGCGGCGCAGGAGGGCGTAGTCGGCATCGGCGGCTCCGGCGTCGATAGCTGCGGAATACGAGTCGATCGCGCTGCGGGCGTCGCCGCAGTAATACAGGCAGTCGGCCAGGCGTATCGTGGCGTCGGTCTTCAGCGGCGCGGCCAGCGCGGGACTCGCGTCCAAAGCCTGGCGGAACCGCCGCGCGGCTTCCGCGTACTTCTTCTCCATATAAAGGGAATAGCCGAGGCCGTAGAGCGCGAGCGTACGGTTGTCGCCCCGCGGCTGCCCGTCGAGGAAGTCGGCATAGCTCTTCGAGGCCTGCGCGTATTTCCCCTGGGCGTAAAGGGCCTCGGCGAGCCACAGTCTGGACTGGAGGGCAATCTCCCTGTCGTAGCGGCCCATGCCGGCGGCCATCCGCATGTATTTCTCGGCAGAGGCGGCGTCGCCTCCCGCAAGGCGTTCGGCCCCCAGCTCGTAGGCCACCTTCTGCTTCGCGACCAGCACCTCGGCCGAAGGCTCGGCTATGCGCTCGATGCTCGCCATCGCGCTGGCGTAGTCCTTCTCGTGCCAGTAGGCCGTGGCGAGGCACTCCTCCACCTTGGGCGCGAACCGTGAGCGCGGGAAGTTGCTCAGGAAGCTTTCAAGGACAGGAATCGACGAGCCGAAAGGCACCTTGCCGCCGGAAACGCTGGCGGCCACGTAATTGTAGAGCGCGGTCTCGCTCACCTTTCTGTCGAAGGTCATGTCGTATGCCTTGCGGAACGACATCGCCGCCGCGCTGGGGTCGCCCTGCCTCATATTGCACTGCCCTATGTAGAGGTACGCGCTCTGGGCAAGCTCCGAATAGTCGGAAGTCAGGCGTTCCATCTCCCTGAGGCACCCGTCCAAGTCCCCCTCGGCGTAAAGAATCGCGCCGAGGGTGTAGACGGCGGTCGCAGCCGGGGTCTTCCCCTCGGCCTGGCATTCATCCATATAATTGGTCATGAACCCTTTGGCCACGTCAGGCTCGCCAAGCTTGAAATAGCTCTCGCCTACGATGCGGTTCATCTCCGGGATGAGTTCAGGCACGGGCTGCTTCATCATCAGCGACCGACCGTGGTCCACCACGTCGCGGTACTCCCCCTTGAGGTATTCGATCTGCGCCATGTAATATCCGGCCTCGAAGCCCGTGGGCACGTACGAGCCTCGGCGAGCCACGTCCCCGAACCTCCGCACCGGACGGCGTGTCGGCGTGTCGGCGGCCTCCAGCCCCTCGCCGGCGGCGAGCCGGAAGCCGTCGTAGGCCTTTTCGTAGTCGCCGCCGAGGTATTCGATGTAAGCCATGTAGAACCGGGCGCGCTGCCTCCATCCGGAGTCGGACAGGAGGCTCCCGAAGGCCTGCCGGGCCTTGCCGAACTCGCCGGCCTTCGTCAGGCTCACGCCCTTGCGGAACGTGTAGAGTGCACGGCTCTTTGAGTCAAGTCCGTCTATGTCGGCCTCGGAATAGATCCTTGCCGCCGGGCCGAACTCATGGGCGAAATAATAATGGTCGGCCGTCATCAGCCTCACCTCCGGAGTGCGCGCCGAAGCCGGGTAACGGAACGCGAAGTCCTCCAGCAGAGCCACGCACCCCTCCTCGCCGCGCTCGTACACCGACCGGGCGAGCATGTAGTCGCACTGTTCGCGCACGTCGGCGTCCATCGGCGCGCCGGAAAGCAGCAGCGTCCGCAGCTCATCGACGGCGCCGCCGTAGTTGCCGGCGGCCATCATCCGCCGGGCACGCTCGAGCATGCCGGAAGGCGCGGGGGAAACGTACTGTGCCATTCCCTGCGGCGCGGGCTGCGAGGCCGCGAGGGCGGGCGCTGCGGCAAGCCCTGCGGCCACGGCCACGGCTCTCATGGCCGCCATTTTATGTCTCTTTTTCATAAGGATATCCAATGGAAGCGGCCTCCGGGGCCGCTATGCGATGCAAAAGTAGCCATTTTTGCCCACAATCCCAATTTTTCGGACGAAATTTGCAGGAGCGCGGCGGATTGGCTAACTTTGCAGACCATAAACCAGATTCACAAGGGATGCGCAGGGCCGGAGCCCCGGCCTGCCGACGCGGCCCCGAAGCAAAAAAACACGACAACAAATGGCATTAAAATGCGGCATAGTAGGCCTGCCCAACGTCGGCAAGTCAACCCTCTTCAACTGTCTGAGCAACGCCAAGGCCCAGTCGGCCAATTTCCCTTTCTGCACCATCGAGCCCAACGTGGGCGTGATCTCGGTCCCTGACGACCGCCTGACGAAGCTCGTCGAGATGTGCAACCCGCGCTCCACGGTGCCTGCCACGGTGGAGATTGTGGACATCGCGGGCCTCGTGAAGGGCGCATCCAAGGGCGAAGGCCTCGGCAACAAGTTCCTCGCCAACATACGCGAAACGGATGCCATCCTGCATGTGCTCCGGTGCTTCGACGACGACAACATCACCCACGTGGACACGACCGTGGACCCGGTGCGCGACATGGAGGTGATCAACTACGAGCTGCAGCTCAAAGACCTGGAGACGGTGGACGCCCGCCTGGCCAAGACGCTGAAGGCGGCGAAGACCGGCGGCGACAAGACGGCCAAGCTGCAGGCCGCCGTGCTGCAGGCCTACAAGGAGGCACTCGAGCAGGGGAAGCCGGCCCGCAGCGTGCGCTTCGAGACGAAGGACGAACAGAAGTTCGCCCGTGAGCTTTTCCTGCTCACGGACAAGCCGGTGCTTTACGTCTGCAACGTGGACGACTCCGCCGCCGCCTCGGGCAACGCATACGTAGAGCGCGTGCGCGAGGCCATCTCCGGCGAAGACTCCGACCTTCTGGTGGTGGCCGCCAAGACCGAGAGCGACATCGCGGAACTCGACACGTGGGAGGAGCGCAAGGAGTTCCTGCAGGAGATCGGGCTGGAGGAATCGGGAGTGTCGCGCCTGATACGCGCCGCATATTCGCTTCTCGACCTCCAGACTTATTTCACCGCCGGACCCGACGAGGTGCGCGCATGGACGTTCCTGCGCGGAACCAAGGCCCCGCAGGCCGCCGGAATCATACATACCGACTTCGAGAAGGGGTTCATCCGCGCCGAAGTGATCAAATACGGCGACTTCGTGTCGCTCGGTTCGGAAACCGCCGTCAAGGAGGCCGGGAAGATGGCCGTCGAGGGGAAGGAATACGTGGTGCAGGACGGCGACATAATGCATTTCCGCTTCAATGTCTGACCGCCGGGCGCCGGGCGGCGACCGGCAAAAAGGAAACGGAATGACGATAGAGGAGGCACAGAAGGCCGTGGACAGATGGATCCGCGAGGTGGGGAACGGGTATTTCTCGCCCCTCACCAACATGGCCGTGCTCACCGAGGAGGTGGGCGAGCTGGCACGCGTGATATCAAGGACATACGGCGAGCAGGTGGCCAAGCCCGGCGACCTGCGCCATCCGCTCTCCGAAGAGCTGGCCGACGTGCTGTGGGTAACGCTCTGCCTGGCCAACCAGACGGGCGTTGACCTCACGGAAGCCCTGAAGGCCGGACTCGAGAAACGCCTGACGCGCGACCGCGACCGCTTCCGCCCCTGAAAAACGCGCCCTGCTGCCAAAATTCCACTTATGTTTTCTGACCGCCAGACCCCGAAGACCCTCCGCCAGATACTTTCGCAGAACTGCACTCCCTCGGACGCATTGGTGGACGACCTCGAGAAGGCCGCCCGCCTCGTGCATACGCCCAAAGGCAGGGCTATAGTGAGGCAGGGCGAGGTGTGCGACGACTTCGTCTTCATCCGCCGCGGCCTCATGCGCGTGAGCCACACCGCCGGGGGGACGGAGGACACGATCCTGTTCGGGACTTCGGGCGACGTCTTCACCTCGCTGCATTCCTACCACGCGCACGAGCCGGCGGTGTTCTCGCTCATCACCGTGGAAGACGCCGAGGTGTGGCTGGTGAGCTACGCCAACATGAAGCGGATACTGGCCACACACCACGACATGCTCCTGTGGATGCACGACCTGATGATAGAACAGATCTACGCCTTCGAGAAGCGTTACGTCTTCTTCAGCAACAAGTCGGCCGAAGAGCGTTTCGTCAACTTCCTCCTCGACAGGTACGGCGAGCTGAGGCGCGAGCCCATCAAGTACATCTCCGGCATAGTCCCGCTCAAATACATAGCCCAGTACCTCAAAATCACCCAGTCCACGCTCTCGCGCCTCCGCAAGAAGCTCGCGGGAAGATCCATCAACGGCTGACGCCCCCGTCCGTCCACGAAGACATAAAAACACAGTTCAGGAAGCACATGCAGGGTCGCTGCGTGCATTATGCTGCGACCCTGCATCGGTCCGCGCCCGGCGGAAAGGACGTGTCCTGAATCCTGAAAACAGCCGCTTGCAGGCTTCTTACTTAGCAAAAAAACGTCATCTTCAAACCTTAGAGTGTGTTTGAATTTTTATTCTGATTTTTACAGGCAGTTTTACAGGGCTT
>ERZ778515.1628-NODE-1628-length-15139-cov-9.912092_pt1 | contig 15139 bp, 11 predicted proteins | sample MGYA00510343_ERZ778515 | MGnify/ENA primary metagenome ERZ778515 (study PRJEB29527, sample SAMN07138965) | mouse gut metagenome | material: feces | host: mouse | place: China:Nanjing | collected 2016-01-25 ...
GAACCGGGTAAGGGAAGATATGCTATTTATTTTAGGTTAAATGAAAGAGCCGTGCGGCTCTTTCATTTAAAAATGCTTTGAATTTTCAAAGTGCATGACTTATAGTTAGTTAAAAGCCATTAACCCTTTTATCCAAAATGAGATTAATACAGCCATTGCGAAACTGCTACATATAACTACTTGATTAACAGTGGAGCATTGTAGCATCAAAGTTAAATGAAAGAGCCGTATTCAGCGGGGGGAGAGGTCGATGGGATATGGCTACGTAGACTCTTTGATGAGAGGCGGGCGTTGACTCGCGAGACTCGCTTGATCTCACGAAGTTTCGCATATGGCTGATATGCCATCAGAGCCGGGGCATTGCAGGGGGGGGGGGAGAAAGAGACCTGGGGTGTCGTTATTCTGCGTAAGAGAGGATTACGGGAGAATGGATGTCGACGCCGTAGAGGCGTGCGAAGCGGAGGATGGCGTTGGCCAGTTTCGGTTTGAGTGTGTCGGGGCAGTAGCGGAAGTAGGATTCGGCGGCACGCACGTGCGCGGCATCAGGCATAGGGTATTCGCGGCGTTCCGGGAGACCATACAGAGAGTTGGGGAATTCGCGGCGTTCAGCCGCATCGAGCTGATTGTTCATAATCGTAATCTATATGTCGTAATCTATATGTAATGCGTCACTTCCGATTATGTCCGGAAGCGGCAGGAAATTGATATTCTCAGTAGAGCTTCCGCGTGAGGCGGAAGCTTACATGGTGTAAAAAATATAAAGCTACTTAATGAAAAGATGGTATCCTTACATTTTATAATATAACGTTAAAGGAAGATGGCGGGTTCATCCTTTTAATGAATCAGAGAGACGCATGTCTGCGATGTCAGCGTGGAGTCTCCGCATTGCCGCTTGCTGCAGGAAGTAGTCGGGGCGCCCGGTTGTCGGAGTGGCGGGGTGACGAAAAAGTGAGTCGCCGACCGGAGTGACGGTCGGCGACCCTGGTTTTTCATAATAGGGATTTACTTATTTAGAGGATTCTCTCGGTTGGGATTCGCATCGCCGACTGTCGGCGGGCGATTCCTTTTGGCAGAAGATCGGGAGTAAGGGAAAGCCGTATCAGCCTTTTAACTTGTCGGCAAGACCATCGAGCATATCGGCGCCCTTTGCGATTACATCGGCAGCCTTCTCTTTCAGAGAGCCGGTGACATCGCCGGCCTTGTCTTTCACCTGATCGACTACATTGCCGACTTTGTCTTTGGCCTGATCCATAAGATTGGCGCCTGTTCCGGCAGCCTTCGCCTTTGCTTCTTCTGCAAGTGCTTTGGGGTCAATGTTCATAGTATTAAAATTTAGTTGCAGATTGCGGTTTGTTTGCTTCCGGATTGTCGCAGAGTGTCTCGTATCGAGATTCTGTTCCAACCGTAATGCTACATCATAACGTGTATATGGAGCGTATTGTTCGAATCAGAGTGCCTGCAAAAAATGTTAATGGGGTCTCAGGTAAGCAAATGTTCAAATTTTTATAGAATATGCGGCCTTGTTTTTTAATCGATTACGGTGCGGAGTGAAGAAGGATATAAACATATCCGACTGAACGACAAGTCGGAAGCGGCCAAAAAAGAAGTGGCGGATTGTATAAAAGATTCCATTTCAATTACTATCGGTTAAATTTGAACACTTGCTTAGCCAAATCATGATGAGATTTCGGGGCTGGCGATATAGTCATGGTCGGTCATGGCAAGTATCTGACTGCAGCTGCGTAGAGTGCCGTCCCGTCAGTAAGCATGGATTTCAATGGATATGGTGGCGAATGGTGGTGGCGTATAGTAAATTTGCAGATGTCCGGATTGACGTTGGTCTGGTGTAATAATATAATTTTATGAATATACCTGAGAAAATAATCATCCATTGTTCGGCTACGGAAGAGGGGAAAGACTTTTCGGCTGCCGACATTGACCGCTGGCATCGGGTCCGTGGATTCCGCAAGATCGGTTATCATTATGTAGTGAGACTTGACGGCACCTATGAGCGTGGCCGTGCTGACAGCGAGGAGGGTGCACATTGTCCGCAAGAGTCGATGAACCGACGTTCGATAGCAATCTGCTATATCGGCGGACTCGACAGATCCGGTAGCCCTAAGGATACGCGTACCGAGGCTCAGAAACGCACCATCCTCACCCTTGTGCGGACGCTTCGCGGGCGTTATGGCCGTCTGCCCGTATGCGGCCATCGCGACATCCGGGGTGTGGTCAAGGCCTGTCCCTGCTTTGATGCAGTCGCGGAGTATAATCCGGCGTGACGGTTCCGGAATGCCCGTCCGGGTTGTGATAAAGGTTCCGGTGGGCAATCATTTGGGGCAATCATCTGGTGATATATTTGGTGAAACATTGCTGAAACATTGCTGAAACATTCACCCCAAAATAACCGGAATTACCCCAGAAATTATCCCAAAATATGTATGGGAATATAAAAATAGCTCTGAATGAAAGTTCATTACTTCTTCATTCAGAGCTATTTATCATTGAGCGATAAACGGGGCTCGAACCCGCGACCCTCAGCTTGGGAAGCTGATGCTCTACCAACTGAGCTACTATCGCAATTATGGTGTTGTTGCGTCTCTTATTGGCGCTTGCACACTGCAAAATTACAATTTTATTTTCAAAAATCCTACTTTTAAGCGAAATTTTTATTTCTTTTATAATTCATTTCGAGTGAATACTTTGATTTGTAGGGTGTTATGAGAATAAATCGTTGTCGTTTGTGCAAGATGCCACTCACACAGATAGTCCGCTTTCGGCTCAGAGCAGTTTAAGGGTGCGGGGCGCCGCTGTGCGCCCGGTCACGGTGACAAGACATGGAGCGGCGTCATTGCCACCCCGCAAATCCGACAGCGGCAAGGCAATAAAAGAATCTCTCCCCACTGCGACATCGCATAGCGTCAGCCCTTGCATCAAATGACACGTCACGCGTATCTCCTCACAGTCCGGATTGAGTATATGCAACTCTGATCCGACAATGAGTGCGCGCATACGCGCCTCTCCGTCTGGCAGCGCCCCTACAGTCGCATCTGCGTAATTCTTAAGAGCCAGTTTCACACCTTCATAGGCATTCAGCAGTCCCATCCCGTAACGCGGATTTTCCTTCGGGGCCGGTTTTTCGTCAAAATCAGGATAATAATTGGTGGCCAGAATTATCTCCTGCACATCTTTCCAGTTGAGAGAAGGCACAGCTTCAAGCCATGTGGCAAGGACACCAGCCACATAAGGTGCCGACATCGAAGTGCCGCTCATAGGCGCCCAGTAATAGCGAGAGCCGTCGGGAGTATCGACATAGTGCGAGCAGTCGGAATCATCATGAGCCGCTATGTATGCGCCGCTCCACGACGACACGATAGGGCGTCCGGGTGCTGATGTCATCGGCAGAAGACGTCCGTCCGGGGTATGCCCATACCCGGAATTCATACTTATTGAATATGCTTTGTCATTCTCTCCCGAATAGACAGAACCGTCGAGCAGCGGCACATTCAGCCGCGAGCAATACATACCCACCGACACAGTCTTATGCCCCGTGGCAAGATTGGAGACACTTATTTCATTACCCGGACGGTTGGGATTGTCACCCGCTGCGGCAAGCCACGACTGGATGCCGTCGGCAAACGCATCCAGACGCACCGTAGCCTGTGGAGTGGCAATCACATCAATGCGGTAGCGGGCCCATCGCTTCTCGTCGGAGAATGGTTCGGCAGTGGTGCAGTCATAGATGATATTGGCGGAATACCGGCCATTCTCGGGGTCGATGCCACCGATTACATATATTCTGCCGTCAAACCATCGGGCAAACCCCTCATCATAAATCACATCAGGGTCGTCGGGCTGCGGCTCGGATGAAAGCACGCGGAACGGTGTCACTGAAAGATCAATCGGTTCGGTCTGACTCACAAGCGGATTTTCATAATCCATCGTGCTGTCGGCTACACGCAGTGTCACGGTGAAGGGGGTGTCGTCGGCCGCGTAGATATCCGTCTGTCCGTGCAGTTCGAGGTTTACCCAGTCGGCTCCGGCGATGCGCACTTTCAGTGGTTGCTGTTCTGAGGCCTTCTGAAGATACTGATGATTGGTGTCTTGCCCCTCATTCCCCGACGACAGACATATCAGAGCATCCTCGGCGCAGAGATCAAGATATTTGCAGAAGAGCGATGTGCCATCGTGCGGACCCACATAATTACCTACCGACATATTGATTACGGCCGGTTTCCCAACCGACTTCGCGTAGGCGATTATATCCTCTACTCCGGCCAGCAGACCGACTTCGGATAGTTCGGAGACGGTGGCCACAATCTCGCTTCCGGGTGCGATCCCTTCGATGGAGCTGCCTGATATCACCCCGGGCACCCCTGAAAGCGGATAACTGCCCGCCATGATACCGGCCACATGAGTGGCGTGATACTGGTCGGCATTATCGGTGTGGAAATCATGAATCTGCTCCGGAGTGGAGTACTCGTCGCGTACACCCTCCGACTCCACATATCTCACAACTCTGGCTATTCGGCACTCCCCTGTAGCCTGGTCCGTAAAATTGATATGTCGCGAGTCGAACCCCAGGTCGCAGAACCCTGTCACCACACCGGCCCCTGTGTAGGGGGCCGGAAGACGCGTCCCCTTGGCCACATGATTGGCACCGGTAAGAGGAATGGCCACGTCCATTGTAGGCACAGGCGATACACGTGGCACGCGTCGCAATCCTCCGCGGGCACGGCCTGTGACCCTGCGCGCCGGACCGGTCATTGACGCGGCCGAGTCATCACCGTCATCATAGGAATAGGGGAGAAGCATAAGAGCCAGATCCTGACGCCGGCCGAGCATAAGCGCCCCCGCGTCAAGCATGGACTGAAGGTCGGCTTCCGGGTCGGCGGCATCAAGCCGCACCACCTCCCCGAAGTATTTCGGAGCCTCGTCATCAGCCATAGCCGGAGAAGACACTGAGGCGGCAAGCAGAGCTGCTGTGGCCACCGTATATTTCAAATTCAGGAAATCCGGTTTCATACATTATCGGGTTTTGAAGTCGTTTTAACTTCTTGCGAAAAGTTAAAACGTGTCGGGATTTATTTTCTTCAATGCCAATCTCCATTAATATTCCGGCGCGTATAAATCATAATGAAACTTGCCATTGATAAAAGTTTAAACGACTTATTTGTCAGAGTTTTCAATACAATAGTTCTTTACGATTTCGAGCACCTCCTGGCCGAAATTATCGATTTTTACTTTCCCCATCCCTGTGATGGAATGCAGATCGGCTATAGTGGAGGGGAGTGTGGCTGCAATCTCCATAAGCGTGCGGTTGGGGAGCACCGTATATGCAGCCTTCCCTTCGGCCCGCTTTGTGCGCCAGACGCATAGAGAACTGTAGAGCTCCGGATTCTTTATATCCGAAGTCGCCGCCACCTCATTGCTGTCACGCTTACGTGGGGAGCGCTCCTTCTTGCGACTGATATTATCCGCCCTCGGCCGACGCAGCAATACCGAAGTCTTCTGTTTCAGATAATCCTGCGGGTCGAAATCCTTGTCACGATAGATTTCAATCAGACGGGCCTTAATGTCGAGCATATCGGCAAGAGCGCCTGTGGCTGTGAGCAGACGTTTCTTAAGAGCCTGATTATCCACGTTATTTACCGGAGTCTGCTTCACCAGATCGGAAAAAGTGTCAAGATACTTTACGAAATAGGCCGCTCCCCCGCGAATCTTCTCCGCCAGCAACTTCCCCTCAGCCGGAGCGGAACGCAAAGGCACGATGCGGGCAAAAAGGGAGAACAGACGCGAAGCCACATCATTCACCTTGATGCCGAACTCATAATATGCTTCCCCCACAGATGCCGCAAAGTTCGGGAAATCCCGCTGCAGCACCGATGCCACAGCACGGTGAAAATCATCGAATGCCCTGTCAAGAGTGCGGAAATCGAAGAGTTCTGCCAGCATTTCCGCGAAGTATGATTCCCGGAATGATGTCAGCTCACTGTCCGAACCCTCCATTCGTGGCTGGGAGGATATAAAACTGTTGACAGCGGGGTCAGTGATGATAGCCGAGGCCGTAAGCGGCGATTCAAGCACCAGACCGTCGAGCGAGCGGCAACGCGACAGCGCCACATACGTCTGTCCGGGCGCGAAACTATGTGAGGCGTCCACTATAGCCTTGTCAAACGTCAGCCCCTGACTCTTATGAATAGTGATGGCCCAGGCCAGGCGTAGCGGCACCTGGCTGAATGTGCCTTCCGGCGTCTCTTTGATATTTCCGTCCTTGTCGAGGGTATACTTCGTCCGTTCCCATATAGTGCTCCCGGTTTTGATATCCTTATGTCCCGAAGGGTCGTCGTCGGAGGGGGTGCGCACTACGACAGTATTGTCCGACAGCGACAGAACCGTGCCGATCAGACCATTATAATACTCATGCGCTCCAGAGGTGTCATTTTTGATAAACATCACCTTTGCTCCCTGTTTAAGCTCAAGTTCCATTTCCGCCGGATAAGCCGACTCCGGGAAATCGCCGGTGACTTCAGCCTTATAGCGCACCGGATGGCCGTCGAGCAGGTCAAGCTGTCGCTGATTGGTGCGGTTTGCCTGATAGTTATGAGTGGTCAGCCGGATATAGCCCTCCTTGTCAGCCCGCTCAAGCAAAGCCGGGTCGGCCCTGCGGTTGAGTCGGCATAGCGTCTCATAATCGGCTCGGTTGTCGCGTATCTTATTTAGAATATCAATAAACGTTTCGTCATTCTGACGGAACACATTCGTCAGCTCCACCATCAGAAATCCTGCGTGTCTCAAAGCATGGCTCTCGAAGAAATAAGGCGACGCGTAATATTGTCGCAGATACTGCCACTCGCTGTCCTGCGCCACAGGGGCGAGCTGGCGCAGGTCGCCTATGAGCAAGAGCTGCACTCCGCCGAACGGCTTGACAGGATTCCGCAGCGAGCGCAGCAGGTCGTCGATTGCATCCAGCACATCGGGGCGCACCATCGAAATTTCATCTATGATGATAAGATCAAGAGTGCGTATGATATTCAGTTTCTCCTTGCTGAACCGATGATACCTCTCTGCCTCCCCCATATAACCCTTCCCCGGGATATATGGAGCGAAACTCAATTGAAAGAAAGAATGCAGAGTGCTTCCGCCTGCATTGATTGCCGCCACGCCAGTGGGGGCAAGCACCACATGTCGCTTCGGCGTGGATTGGCTCAGCGAATGCAGAAACGTAGTCTTACCGGTGCCAGCCTTGCCGGTAAGAAAAAGATTGACAGAAGTCTCATTGATGATGCTTTTTGCCGAATCAATCAGATTGGCATGGGTAGTCTTGGAATCCATATTGCAAATGTAATGATAATAATCATTATCTACAATTATGTGGCGCAGTAAATGCTGAAATTAAATTTTGAAGTCGTTGTCGCCTGCAACTCCGTCAGCGTTCACGGCTCTTTCATTTAACTTTGATGCTACAATGCTCCACTGTTAATCAAGTAGTTATATGTAGCAGTTTCGCAATGGCTGTATTAATCTCATTTTGGATAAAAGGGTTAATGGCTTTTAACTAACTATAAGTCATGCACTTTGAAAATTCAAAGCATTTTTAAATGAAAGAGCCGTGGTCAGCGTTATGTTATTGTGTCAGAATTTTAAAACAAATTGGGATTCTGACCGTTATAATAAGTAAGTGCTCAAATACAAACGTATGGCAGATGAACGGAAATCGGAGATGTAGTCTTGCATATTCTATAAATTTATTTTGAACACTTTCTTAAGATTATTGAAAGATTGAAGTTGTTTAGACTTTTTCCAATGGCAAGATTTATTAGGATTTAGAGGAGATATAAATGCCTGAAGGGGGAGGACATAGCGGGCTATGCCGCCGACGAAGGAATTTATGTATGCCGGATTATTAATGAAGATGGACATTGAAGGAGACAGATTCAGACACATTTGAAGTTTTCGTAAAAAGTTTAAATGACCTCATAATATTTACAGCTCGGCCAAGAATTTACAGCTCGGTTCAGAGCTGAGTGACTGTAACTGATAAATACACAAAGGGTAAAATTATGAAAAAGATTTTGATTGCGTTGATGCTGCTCGTCACAGTAGGTATCAGCACAGCATGCGCGGATACGTATGCACATGATGCAAGCGTGCTTCCGGCATCGGCTCAGTCTGTATTGAAGAAAAACTTCAAAGCAGAGGTGACGTTGGTTAAGATTGACAAGGACTTCGGAATGGTAAAAGACTACGAAGTGATACTCAACAACGGCACCGAGATAAAGTTCGATTCAAAGGGGAATTGGGAAGAGGTGGAAGTAGGACGTGACATGAACGTACCCGCCTTCTTCCTGCTTCAGCCGATGCGCAACTATATCAACTCCAACTTAAAGGGAGTCAACGTGGTTGGAGTCGATAAGAAACGTCGTGGCTATGAAGTGAAGCTTGCCAACGACATAGAAATAGAGTTTGACACAGCCGGCAACTTTGTGCGTTACGACGACTGACAGCCGACATCGCATTAATCATCACATAATATGGGACGCAAAGCCAAACCGCTTGAAGAGCAAGTCAGCCTGCTCATGCGGCGCGGGATGCGGGTTGATGACCCGGAGAAAGCCTATAACATACTGCTTGAGATAGGATGGTTCAGGATGAGCCTATACTGGTTTCCGTTTGAGACTCGCTATCCCGATATGACCGATTCGGCCCACAGATTCCGTGAGGGCGCCACATTCCGTGACGCCCTCTTGCTGTATGCCTTCGACTTCAACCTGCGCAACATGCTGCTAAAATATCTGGAGCGCATAGAAACGGCCTTCCGCACCTATCTGATATTCCATGTGTCAACCCGATATCCCGACTCGCCGGCCTGGTTTGCCGACAAGCGTGTGGTAAGCGCCTCTCAGGCAAAATCCTTCGAGCGGGTGGTATATAATCCGCTCAAACGCCAGAATCCGCACATCCAGCTTCATCACCGGCGTTTCCCCAAAGACAAGTTTGCCCCGGCCTGGAAGACACTGGAATTCATGACACTCGGCACTATGTGCAATCTTTTCGAATCGCTCAACAGTGCTGTGCTTCGTCAGGATGTGGCCCGGCATTTCGGGGTGCGTATGGAGAGCATATTCACTGACTATATGGAGGTGATACGCGCGCTGCGCAATATCTGTGCCCACGGGAACGTGCTTTATTCCTACCGTCCGCATCAGCTACGCCGAGGCCCGGCATCCGGCGGACAGCTCCCGGCGCAGAATCTGCATGGGGCGCTTGGAGTGGTGACGCATTTTCTTGGAGTTATATCCGAGAGACTGTGTGGCGAATTCCGCGATGGTCTAAGGCGGCTTATTGAAGAGTTTGCCGTCACTCCGGGTACTCGTCATGTGTTGGGGCGCATATCCGGGTTCCGGATTCCATAAGGCAATAAGACCGGCATGACGACGACATAATGAGCCGGCGGAAAGCAGCAGCCAGTCCCCCCTGCATTGCCATTTGGCGTATGAAGGGGCCGAATTCAAAAAAATCTTTAAACAGAGCGAGGCTGATTCATTGCGAATCAGCCCCGCCCGGATATTATGCTAATGGAGAGTGATTATCAGAAATTCACACCCTCGACATTCTTGAAGTATACCCAACCCTCGTGAGAGTCGTAGTATTCATTGACCTCATTATATTCATTGAGAGCAGCGTAATACTCTCCCATAGCGACTTCATATTCGGCATAAGCCTCATCGAATGCAGTCCAGTCATCGTCGGTGGCATCTGCACCGGGCATAGCCGGCTCTGTAGGCTCAATCGGGAGAGCCATGTCGGGTTTAGTGAACTTATAGGCATCTTCGGCACCGGCCGGGATGCGCAGCACACCATTGTGGGCATACTGTCCGAAGGCACCGGAGACTGCCTCGGGCGCTGTAGTGGCCAGACAGTTGATGAGGAGCAGGTTGTCGTTGAATACCACAGCCTCATCGCCGATTGACACAATGCCGGCCGGGAGAGTCAGCACATCGATCTGAGAGCAGTAATAGAGAGCGCGTGGGGCAATAAACTTAGTGTCTTCAGCCACGGTCATGGTGCCCTTGTAACCTCTGGGGACGCATACGAGAGTCTGCAGGTCTGCAGAATATACGGCGCCGTCGATAGAGCAGAAGTTGGGGAATCCTTCTTCCAGATTGATTGATTCCACCTTATTGCCGCGTTCCATCTGGGCGCGGAAATAATCAGATGTCAGATTGGCGAAAATAGAATTATCCACCAATTGGGTGATTGTGTTGGGGAAAGTGAGGGAAGTGACAGTGTCATCAATTCCTTCGAGCATTATGTCAAGGCTGTTGACAGTGAAAGTCCGTTCATTGTAGTTTACAGAAGCAGGCACGATAACATCGGCAGCCGACCCCTGTATTTTCTTTACGGTAGCCACATACCCGAGAGAAGAGCTATTGACCAGCGAATATACAATTTCCTGACCGTTAGCGTATGATACACGGAAGTAAGAGCCTTCGGCTTTCACCTCGGCCTGAGCCGGAGCATTGAGGGTGATGTGGTCGGCCACTGACGGAACGGTCTGCACCGGATCATTGGGCACCGGACGTACCACCGGATCATCATTCGAGCAGGCGCCCAGCATAAGGAGGGCGGCAACGGGAAGTAATGCGATTTTTTTCATTCTGCTGAAAATATGTGTTTGGTTATTATTCGGTTAAGTTTGATTGAATAAGCTCATTGTGCACCCCCCTTGCAATGGGGTGGATATGGTAGAATTGATGTCTGTGCATGTTCGTTCCGCTCTCCGGAACGAAGTATCGCACCTACGTTTTTGCAAATTTAAACAATTTTTTGAAACCACACCTATTACCTCCCTTATTTTCGCAAAAAAAAATGTCGTGCATTAATCCAGCTTAAAGAAAAAAACCGATTGCATTCGAAATCGACCTCCATTCGGCAATAAGGGCATCCAGAAGTCTGAGTCCGGAATCAGAGAGGGTATAATATTTTCGTGGCGGCCCCATAGTAGATTCCTCCCACTCATAATCAATGTGTCCGTCGCGTCGCAGACGGTTGAGCACGGTGTAAAGCGTCCCCTCGACTACAATCATTCCAGACTCGCGAAGGCTGCGCAGTATGTCAGAGGGGTAAGCGCGTCCGCGCTGGAGAATAAGCAGCACACTAAGCTCAAGCATTCCCTTGCGCATTTGGGTGCGAATGTTGTCATCGTTCATATGGATATGGAAGTGTTATACCGGATTCGGGTTCTGAAGCCGCTCACGCTTTTGCCAAAATTCCCAAAAGAGTTTATGGATGTTGACTTCAATGTCAGTCTCCATTAACATTGAAAAAGTTTAAACGACTTTGTTTACTAAGTTTTATGCTGCAAATATAGTAAATTATTTGCAGGTATGCAAACAGTAGTACTAAGCAATATTATTAAGTGCCCGTCTCTTTTACAATAGTTCGGTAAAAACAGCGTATCTATTTGAAGGCCAATAAGTTGCAATAATGATTTTTAAATTAATGCAACACGTTGGATACCAGGCGATTACAAACTTTACACTCCTCTGAAATCACGGTGCTCGATGCCCGATGCCCCATGCATTCCCGACTGCTGTCAATGAGAATGCCAGTCTGGTCACTCTTCGTCTTCCGGTTGAGAACCCTCAAACTCATCGACCGTGAAGTTGATGAAATCATTCAGCCTCGCAGCCTGAGCGATGACAGGGCGTAGCCGATCCTCGAGACCGGGGGAGATGAAATAATCATCGTCCACGGGCATCATTGTGCCGAAGTCCTTCACTTTCAGATAGTCGATATATGGCCAGTCTTTAGGGAATCCCTTTGGCGCCATCTTAAGCCTCTCTAAGCCAATAGAGGGGAAAAACCGGCGGAACTCCTCATCCTCCACAATGGCTCGGAATTCCTCGATATTGTCGAATACACTCTGCCGCAGGGCGCGCGTCAGCGGACCGGGAGCCGGCATGTTGCCGCCGCAGATGAAGCAGTTGTCAGGCTCAAGATGGAAATAATAGCCATAGCGCCAGGATTTTTTGCCGCGTGGCGGATTGATGAAGATGCCGATATGAGTCTTATACGGAGTCTTGTCGGCCGAGAAGCGCGTGTCGCGGTAGATTCGGTAGGTGACATCTGATGGACGCATATGCAGAGCCGATGGATCGGTCTCTCCTACGAGCAGAATCAGCCGTGAGGCCAGAGCCTCCACAGCCTCGCGGACTTTAAGATAACGTTCCTTATTGGCTGCAAACCATTCGCTGTCGTTATGGCTGCGCAGAGAGCGCAGAAAGGGTATGATGTCGTTCATAATACCTATTCAACGTCCCGGGCATATACTTTAATATATAAGGTATGCGTTAAATAAGGAGAAAAATCCCATCATGAATATCCGAAGACTTCTGTATATCATGCTCCCCTTGCTGTCGCTGGCATTGCTGTCGGAGGGGTGCAAAAGCGTCAAACTCAAGGATGCCGACGAGCAATTCGGGCGAGGCGAATATAATGATGCGGCCAAAACCTACCGCAAGATATACAATCGCCTCTCCAGTCGGGAGGACCGTCCGTTGCGAGGCGAGGTGGCTTTTAAGATGGCCACATGCCATCGCAAGCTCAATCAGGCCTCACGGGCATCTGCCGCCTATCAGAACGCCATACGTTACGAATACCCCGACTCTATGGCATTTTACTGGCTCGGCCGCTCGCTGCAGACCGAAGGGAAATATCCGCAGGCCATTCAGGCTTACCGCACATTTCTCGAGTGGCAGCCCGACAATCTTCTTGCCAAAGAGGGACTGAAGGGGGCTATGAGAGGTGAGGCCGCCAAAAAGCAGCCAAAGACGCGCTATGTGGTAAAAAACGCCAAAATCTTCAATTCGCGCCGGGCAGACTTCGCCCCTATGTATCTTGACAAAAGTCACGACCAGCTGTACTTCACCACCACCAACGAGAAAGTGACGGGCGACAACCGTTCCGAAATCACCGGAATGAAAAAGAGCGATATATGGGTGAGCAAGAAGGACGAGCGTGGCGAGTGGCAGCGCCCCGAGCCTGTGGAAGGGGAACTCAACTCCGATATGGACGAGGGGATAGTGGCGTTTTCGCCCGATGGCCAGACAATGTATCTCACCATGGCACGCCGCGCCCCGGAATCAAGCACCTCTGTGGAAATCTACACTTCCAAACGCTCTGACGCGACATGGAGCGCGCCGGTGAAATTCGACATCCTCAACGACACGATCTCTGCCGTAGGTCATCCCGCCGTATCACCGGACGGACGATACCTCTACTTCACATCCGACATGCCGGGCGGATATGGCGGCAAGGACATATGGCGCATCAACCTGATGGACCGTGCCGGGAGTCTGGAGAATCTCGGCCCGCAGATTAATACGCCGGGCGATGAGATGTTTCCGTATATGCGTAATGACTCGACGATGTATTTCTCATCCGACGGGCATCCGGGATATGGAGGACTCGATCTCTTCGTGGCCCGCCAGAATGCCACGCGCGATTTCTGGAGCGTAGAGAACATGGGGCTCCCGATGAACTCGCCGGGCGATGACTTCGGCATAACCTTCGGAGAGGGGGAGCGCGGATTTTTCTCATCCAACAGGGGTGATGCCAGGGGGTATGACCATATTTTATCTTTCGAACTTCCCGAGCTCAAGATATCAATCTCCGGTTGGGTTGTGGATAAGGATGACGAGCCGGTGCCAAACGCAGTGATACGTATCGTGGGCGACGATGGGTCAAACCAGAAGGAAATGGCACGCGACGACGGCTCGTTTGATTTCCGTCTGGAGCGTGGCGTGAAGTATGTAATGCTGGCCGGAGCTCCGGGGTACCTCAACGTAAAGCAGGAATTCGAATCGGATATGGCCGAAGAAGATGCTGAGTATGGAGTGGATTTCGTGCTTGCCGCCATTCATAAACCTCAGGTTGTGGAGAATATATTCTACGACTTTGACAAAGCCACCCTGCGTCCTGAATCGAAGGAGGCGCTCGACGAGATGGCCAGTATGCTGGCCGACAATCCCAACGTCACTATCGAGATGGGAAGCCACACCGACCGCCACGGCAGCGATGCCTATAATGACCGGCTTTCCGACCGCCGGGCCAAGAGTGTGGTAGACTATCTGATATCGTCAGGCGTCGATCCGCGCCGTCTTACGTGGAAAGGGTATGGCGAGAGCAGCCCGAAGAAAGTGACCAGACGCATCAACAAGGAATACCCTCAGTTTGAAGAGGGAACAGTGCTCGATGAAGCCTACATCGAAAGCCTCGACCCCGAGCAGCAGGAAGTAGCCGACCAGATCAACCGCCGCACCGAGTTTCAGGTCACCTCCACCACCTTCGACATGTTCTGAGATTCCTCCTCACCCCTTTGACACAATGATTTATAACAGCTGTAATTCGCGGCTGTACTTCATGACAGCGGGAATTCACAAAGCAGACTGCGCGGTAACCATCAGTTGCCGCGCAGCCTTATTGATCGGATATATTGCGTAAGTTTACGGAATGTTTTCAAACGGCCTCGGTGGCCGATATGCGCCGTTCGGAAGAAGAAACCCTGATACTGCGGTTAATTTCCGGAGATAACAATGACGGATTTACCGTCAGGACTTTTCTTCAGGATTTTCTCCAAGCCTGTAGGATTCAAGATCCGGTGACCCTGCATATCGTAATACCGGATATCCTCCATACTGTCATCCACCTGCTCAACGCCCGTCCAGCCGACAGAATCCGCGTACCAGTCGTAATAAGTCTCCGAGCGGTAGATTATATTGTCATCCCCATCATATACGCAGTTAAGTCGATGTTCAGTACACGAAAAGGTTGTTATAATTTCCCAACTCTCAAGCATTGCAATAGTACCTTGCTGGCATAACGGATTGTCCACATAGACAGGACCTAATCCTTCTACAATTTTATAATATGCACGCGGTAAGAACCCTGATGATCCGTGATCCTGATCCAGTCGCATCGTTAGAACCCTACAGTTTTCGCCATCGATGGATTGTATATCAGTAGAGATCACTTCCATATTATATATTTCATCTCCGGTATTGATAAATTCAGGGAGGGGTGGAAAACCCAGGCGCGGATGACCCCTGCGGCCAAAGTTGATCTGACCCCTGAA
>ERZ778515.1660-NODE-1660-length-14937-cov-5.822537_pt1 | contig 14937 bp, 14 predicted proteins | sample MGYA00510343_ERZ778515 | MGnify/ENA primary metagenome ERZ778515 (study PRJEB29527, sample SAMN07138965) | mouse gut metagenome | material: feces | host: mouse | place: China:Nanjing | collected 2016-01-25 ...
TTGAATGAAATATTGCAGCTATATTTGTATCTCCATGAGGAAAGCATTCCTGATGATACGGAGCATTTACAAAACACATGGAAAAGTATTATTAGTGACGTGAATCATCATCTTATTGTTTGCGAAGCGGATAATAAGATTGTGGCATCCTGTGTATGTGTGATTATCCCTAATATTACAAGAAACGTGCGTCCGTATGCTTTTGTGGAAAATGTGGTAACACATGGAGACTATCGTAAGGAAGGATATGCGACGTCCTGTTTGAATTATGCAAAGCAGATTGCGAAAGATAACAATTGCTATAAGATGATGCTGCTTACCGGTTCTAAGGAAGAAAGCACATTGAATTTTTATCGAAATGCAGGTTATAACAGTTCGGACAAGACGGCGTTTATTCAGTGGATTGATATGTAAATATGGAGAATGATTATGATATATGAATTAGCTAAAACAGAAGATTTACAGACTGTATATGATGTGGTACAGCATACCATAAAAACAATCTATCCTAAATACTACCCAGCAGAAGTGGTGGATTTCTTTTGTGAGCATCACAGCATGAAACAGATAGCAAAGGATATTGGAAATGGTTGTGTAAGCGTACTTAAGATAAATGAAGAGATTATGGCAACGGGCTGTTTTGTAGAGAATCATATCACGAGAGTTTATGTGTTGCTGGAATATCAGAAAAAGGGTTATGGTACATTTATTATGAAAACCATAGAGGTTAAGATTGGCGAAAAATATGATAAGGCATATTTGGATGCTTCCTTGCCGGCAGCAGCACTTTATGAGAAATTAGGATTTTCGACTATAAAACATGAGCGTTATCCGGTAGAAAACGGTGTGATTCTTGCTTATGAAGTAATGGGAAAAGAACTGCATCAGGTTTCTTCTACAGTAGATTATGATGGCAGAAAGTTTGTTCCTAAAATGAATTCAGAAAATGGAGAAGTTAGCGAGCAGACGATATTTTTATATCATCAAAATGGAAGTCTTTTGTGGGCGGAATATAGTGGTGGAGATATATTAAAAGGCTCTTTAATGGGATTTGTTTCTGACAATGGAGAGCTGGATTTTGTGTACCATCATATCAATCGCGATATGAAAGTAAAGACTGGTAAATGTCATAGTGTGCCAACTGTAATGGAGAATGGGAAAATAAAACTGTCAGAACAATGGGAATGGACAAGTGGAGATTTTTCTAAGGGAGAGTCGTTGCTGGTAGAGGTGTAGGATGAAGGAATTAGTTATTAGAGATAATATGGATGAATACTTATCGGTATCAAAATACATAAACTGGAATGACAACAGTATTCTATCAAAAGCGGATGAATTTAAGCTAAAATTTACAGATGAAATTTCTTTGATTAAGGCTATTTATGAGTTTGTGCGTGATGAAATAAAACATTCATGGGATGTTCAGGACAAGCGTGTGACCAAATCTGCAACAGAAGTGTTGGAACAGGGTGTTGGTATATGCTGGGCAAAAGCCAATCTGCTTGCTGCGTTGCTTCGAGCATGTGGAATCCCGACAGGTATTTGTTATCAGTGTCTTACTTTAGGTGATGTACCCGAAACCGGATTTTGTATCCATGCATTAAATGCAGTATATATCAAATCGCTTAACAAATGGATTCGCTTGGATGCAAGAGGTAATAAAGAAGGTGTAGACGCACAGTTTGATTTGGGACAGGAAAAACTGGCTTTTCCGGTGCGTGGTGATTTGGGAGAGGAAGATTATAGGATTGTTTATGCAAACCCATCTGACAAGTTGATGCAGGTATTGGAAGAGAATACGGATGCCCTTTATATGTACTTGAATTGTTTGCCGGATAGTATTTTTGAATACAAAAAAGTAACTATAGAAGACATAGATGAACTGGTAAGAACAAGAATGATTGTCCTTCGTGCAGCCAATAGATTGTCGGATGATGTGGATATGTCAACGGTGGAAAAGGAGTCTTATACATATTATAAACGTGCGTTAGAAACTGGTGAGCATATTGCATATCTGGCGTATGATAAAGGAACATTTATCGGTGCAGGCGGTGTTAGTTTTTATCAGGTTATGCCCACATATCATAATCCTACTGGTAAAAAGGCTTATATTATGAATATGTATACAGAACCGGAATATAGAAGACAGGGAATTGCAATTCACACATTGGATTTACTGGTAAATGATGCGAGGGAACAGGGCGTGTCGCAGATAGCCTTAGAGGCAACAGATATGGGGCGGCCATTGTATGAAAAATATGGATTTGTAAAAATGGAAGATGAAATGGAGCTGATATGATGCATAGAGTAACAGACTTACAACCTTGGGAATGTCTTATGAAGCGAATTGTTTGGAAACAATTAGGAGAAATTCGAGATAAAAAGATACTTGATTTTGGTAGTGGCATTGGGATAACTGCAAACTATCTGGCAGAGCATAACGATGTAACAGTTATTGAACCGGATGAAGATAGCATAAAGGAGCGATGGGCAGACAACCAATATACACAAATTGTTGGTAGTACCGATGAATTGCATAAATTTGATAATGAGACCTTTGATATGATTATCTGTCACAATATCTTGGAGTACGCAGAAGATAGAGCGGATATTGTTAAGGAGTTTGCAAGAATTTTAAAACCTAATGGCAAGCTCTCTATTGTGAAACATAATCGTGCAGGTCGGGTCATGCAGATGGTTGTACTTTTGAATGATTTTGAACATGCCCATAGTCTGTTGGATGGTAATGACGGAATGGCTTCCAAGTACGGAGCAATTCGTTACTATGAGGATGCAGATATTGAGAAATGGTGTCCGGAACTTGTGATTACAAAGACATTGGGAATGAGAACTTTCTGGGATATGCAACAAAATCAGGAAATACATAAGGATGCTAACTGGCAGGATAAAATGGTGGAAATCGAGATGCGAGTATCGGATATGGATGGATATAAAGACATCGCATTTTTTCATCATTTGATGATTGAGAAGAGATAGGAGACACAGTATGACAAGAGTGTATTTCGTACGTCACGCACAGCCGGAACATGATTGGAAAGAAGACAGAACAAGACCTTTGACGGAAGAAGGAAAGGTAGATTCTGCAATTGTACTACAATTTTTGAAGGAAAAGAAAATAGATGCGTTTTATTGTAGTCCATATAAGCGTAGCATGGATACCATTGCAGATGCGGCAGCTTTTTTCGAAAAAGAAATTATAACAGATGCGAGATTAAGGGAGCGTGAAAAGAGTCCTGATGGAAACAATCATGGTATGTTCCGGAAACGCTGGGCTGACCATGATTATCATGAAGAGGGTGGAGAATCCATTGCTATGGTTCAAAATCGTAACATAGAGGTGTTGAACGAGATTTTATCAGATAATACGGATAAAGAGATTGTTATCGGAACTCATGGTACTGCCCTTAGTACAATATTGAATTTTTATGATAACAGTTTTGGATGTGAAGATTTTCTAAGAATTATCGACTGGATGCCATATATTATTGAATTGGATTTTGAAGGTGATAAGTTGGTTAGCAAACAGGAACATTGCCATGTGGAGAAGGAATTTAAGGGAAAACAGCGTGCAGATAAGAAGTAGAGAGGTATAGATGAATACAAGATATTATATGGTCGTTATTAAAGGTGAAATAAAGACATCCGAAATAATGTCATGTGTGTACAATAGAAATACCCAAAAATGGGATGTAAAATTCAATACTGGAAAAACATACTCTTATGCATATTTGAATGTGGAAAAATTAACTGAACCAGATGTTTTAAATCCTAATATGTATCGTATTAGCAGAGAAGGACGAGAGTTCTTTGATATTAGGGCAATATATGTATTTAGGAGTACATACGAGTCTTATTGGCATATCTGTTTTGGTGATGGTAGTGAAAGAGATTATCGCCGTAGCGACTTGCGTATTATTGAGTCTTGTCTTGTTCAAAGCCAGTCATCAAATGTATTTGAGTATATAAAGCAAATTGCAGGTTTGAGTAATCTTAGGAATGAAGAGACTGGTGAAAAATTATTGTCTAAGAGGTTTGACAAGATTTCTTTTGTAGGTAGTGATGTGGCTTTAGCAAAGTATTTGAATCCATCATTATTGCAAGAAAAAAGAACAGGACGGGAGTACATTCCAATTTTCCCATTTGGATGCAATAACAGTCAGTACAAGGCTGTGAAAAATGCCATGGAGAATCAGATTAGTGTTATACAGGGACCTCCCGGAACAGGTAAGACACAGACGATATTAAATATTATTGCCAATATATTGATGCAGGGAAAAACGGTACAGATCGTATCCAACAACAATTCGGCAACAGAAAATGTATATGAAAGATTATCATCACCCAAGTACAATTTAGGTTTTGTTGCTGCAACACTGGGAAGTTCTAGGAACAAGAAAATATTTGTTGAGACTCAGGATACAAATTATCCGGATTTCTCACTTTGGAAAACAAATGAAAATTCTTATGATTTGCAGAAGAGAATAGCAGAGCAATCCAGTCAGTTAAAAACTGTTTTTGATAAGCAGGAGAAACTTGCGTGTTTAAGGCAGGAACTTTCACAGTTGGTTACAGAACAGGAATATTTCAATCAATATGTCGAAGAATCAGATGTTGATACAGACAATATAAAATTTAAGAAAAAACTATCATCAAAATATTGGATGGTATTGTGGCAGGAGTGCCAGTTGATTTCGGAAGAGAAAAAGGCAATAGGATTTTGGTTTAAGATAAAAGCCTTATTTAAATATGGAGTAATCGATTGGAATTTCTATAAGCAAGATATTTCAAAAATAATTACAACTTTTCAAGCTATGTATTATGGTGCAAAGCAGGAGGAATTGTCTGTAGAGATTGCAGATATTGAAAAGTATTTGAATAATGTTAATAAGAATTTGCTTGATGATTTATGTAATCAGTCAATGGTTGCACTGAAAGACAAACTGGCAAGGAAATATGAAGGTAAGAGCAGTAGAAAGATATTTAGTGAAGATAATTTGTGGAAAGAACCATATGATGTTCTTGATGAATATCCTGTTATTTTAAGTACAACATTTTCATCAAGAAGTAGCCTGAATTCAGATGTAGTGTACGATTATCTTATAATGGATGAGGCGTCACAGGTAGATATTGCAACTGGTGCGCTGGCACTTTCTTGTGCAAGGAATGTTGTTATTGTGGGAGATACCAAGCAGCTTCCTAACGTTGTTACAGATGATATAAGAGTCAGAGCAAAAGCTATATTTGATAAATTTAATGTGGATGAAGGCTATCAGTATACAAAGAGTTTTCTGCAATCTATTTTGGATGTTATGCCAAATGTAACACAAACATTATTGCGGGAGCATTATAGATGCCACCCGAAAATAATTAATTTCTGTAACCAGAAATTTTATCGTGGTGAATTAATTATAATGACAACAGATAAGGGTGAAGAAGATGTATTGTCTGTGGTAAAAACAGTTGCAGGAAATCACGAGCGTGATCATTATAGTCAGCGTCAGATAGATGTTATTAAAAACGAGATTATACCAAAATATGTTTTTGTTCCGGAAGAGACCGGAATTATTGCACCATACAAAAATCAGGTAGAAGCATTGAGCAAAGAGATAGCAGATATCGATGCGGCTACAGTGCATAAGTTCCAAGGCAAGGAAAAAGAGAATATTATTATATCTACTGTGGATGATGAGATATCTGATTTTGCAGATGATCCGTATTTAATCAATGTTGCTGTATCAAGAGCGAAGAAGAAATTAATGCTGGTTGTAACTGGAAATGAGCAATCAAAAGAGCGCAATATAACAGATTTGATAGATTACATTCAATACAACAATTTTGAGGTAGCAGAGAGTAAAATATATTCTATTTTTGATTACCTTTACAAGCAGTATACCGAGGAAAGAATAGCATATTTAAGGAAACACAAAAAGATATCAGAATATGATTCGGAGAATCTGATGTATTCATTGCTCGAGGAAATAATTACTGATAACAAGTATTCAAGCTTGGATGTTGTTTGCCATTTTCCGCTGAATATGTTGATTAAAAATCCAGAATTATTAAACGAACAGGAATGCCAGTATGCAATGAATACGGCAACACATTTGGATTTTCTGATTTATAACAGAATTGGTAAAAAGCCTGTGCTGGCGATTGAAGTTGACGGATATGAATACCATAAAGAGAATACCATACAGGCTTCAAGAGATTTCTTAAAAAATCACATAATGGAGTTGTATGAAATTCCATTGCTGAGATTTAAAACAAATGGTAGCGGTGAAAGAGAAAAGATTGTAGAGTTGCTGGACAAGTTGGTAGGATAACCGAAATAGGAAATGAAATGGGAGATGCTATTATGGCTGTATCATATAAACGATTATGGAAATTATTGGTTGATAAAGAAATGAGTAAATCTGATTTGCGTAAAAAGGCAGAAATTGCTCCTAACACGATGACAAAATTGCGTCGTGATGAAGAAGTAAGTCTTACAATTCTGAGCAAGATATGTAAGACATTAAATGCAGATTTTGGTGATATTGTGGAGTATGTACCGGATGCGGAAATTTGGGATTTGTATGATGAGAACAGAGAACTTACTGGAAAAAATCATGTCAGAGGTGAGCAGTTACCGATAGATGGATACCATCTGGTGGTGCATGTGTGGATTCGAAATTCTAAAGGAGAGTACTTGATTTCACAGCGTTCTGCAAACAGACCAACATATCCGTTTATGTGGGAGTGTGTAGATGGTTCTGTAGTAAAAGGTGAGGATAGCCTACAAGGGGCACTTAGAGAGGCGAAGGAAGAAGTGGGAATAGATTTATTACCAGAAAAAGGGCAAGTTATTTTGTCTGATATAAAGAAAATAGAGTTTGGTAAAGTAGTTAATAAAATAGTAGATGTTTGGTTGTTCGAATATGATGGAGAGGTTGATTTAAGTAATGCAACAACAGATGAAGTGGCACAGGTTACTTGGATGAATAGGGAGCAAATTAAGGAACTGTTTGAACATAATATGTTTGTGGAGACACTGGAATACTTCTTTACAGAAGTTGATAAGTAGTTATTGGACAAGCTTGAAATTAGCTTTATGCAGTGAAAATGTTATGAAAAAGGTTGTGTATGACTAGGAACAGATATGATTGGTTATACGGAAAGTAGATTATACATTAGATGATAATGCGATGGAAACTTTGCGATATAATTGCGAAATATTTATACAACAGAATAAAAAGAGGAAAATCTATACTTATGATAAGTTATCTGTTGAAAAAGTTTTACATCACCTTTAAAATATACAGTAGATGAATTGAAAGAAAACGGAGGATAAAAGATTTTTGTACAATATCTTTCTGTAAAAATAAACGCACGCATAAACACACGCGTGCGTTTATTTTGTTGCAAAAACGCACGGAAAGTGATAGAATTATCATTGGAGGTACGAACGATGAGAATGATACCAAAAAAAGAAACACTTACAATTGAATTTAAAAGTGATATGGACTGTCTTGATGAGAAAGAACTTATTTCAGAAATTGTTGGTATGACAAATACTGAAGGAGGAGTATTGTATCTTGGAGTCGAAGACAACGGTGATATAACAGGTGTACACAAAAAGCACAAAGATCCTAATGGGGCTACGGCTTTGATTGCTAATAAAACAGTACCATCACTATCTGTGCGTGCTGAAATTATTGAAGAAGAAGGAATTGAGGTCCTGCAAATCCAAATTCCCATGAGCAAGGCGATTATTGCGACATCGGATGGAAAGATACAAAGAAGACGTTTGAAACCGGATGGAAGTCCGGAAAATGTTCCTATGTATCCGTATGAGATTCTTGGAAGATTATCAAGCCTCAGTCAGCTTGATTATTCGGCGCAAATCCTTTTAGGTGCGACTATGGATGATTTGGATGGAAATGAGAGAGATAGACTTCGCAATATCATCAAATATCGCAAAGGTGATAAGACACTATTAGAGCTTACTGATGAAGAACTTGATAAGGCATTGCAACTTGTAAAGCAAGAAGCGGGAGTTTTATATCCAACAGTTACAGGAGTGTTGTTGCTGGGAAAAGAGGATAGAATTGCCGAATTATTACCTACAGCGAAAGCTGTATTTCAGGTTCTTGAAGGTACAAAAGTTAGAAAAAACGAGCAAACATCAAAGCCTTTGCTTGCTACTTTTGAAATGTTTGAAGAATATATGAAAGCGTGGAATCCGGAAAGAGAAATGGAATATGGCTTATTTAGAGTGCCAATTCCGGAGTTCTCAGAAGCGGCATATCGTGAAGGTTTAGTTAATGCTTTCTGTCATAGAGATTATACTGTAATTCAGGCTGTGAGAGTTGCTATTGAGGATGAGGGGTTAACAATTAGTAGCCCGGGAGGGTTTATTGAGGGAGTAAATTTGAAAAACTTACTAACAGTAGAGCCTCATGGCCGTAATCCGGTATTAGCGGATGCTTTAAAGAGAATAGGTCTTGCTGAAAAAACCGGTAGAGGAATAGATAGAATTTTTGAGGGGTCTATTGTATTTGGTAGACCGTTACCAGATTATTCAGAAACAACTTCAACATATGTAAAGTTATTTATTCAGAGAGCAGAGCCTGATTTGGCGTTTACAAAGATGATTTCAAATGAAGAGAATCGATTGGGAAGGTCCTTGCCGATTAATTCGTTATTGGTTCTCTCAGCCCTGCAAAGCCAGCGTAGATTAACAATTGCAGAAATTGCAGAGGTAACAAATATAGGGGAAATACGTGCCAAAGCAGTTGTCGAAAAGTTAGTTGAAGCTGGCTTGGTTGATGCGAGTGGCAATAATAAAGCACGTTTTTATATACTTAGTTCCAAGGTGTACAAAGAACAGGATAATATCGTAGGATATGTTCGTCAGACAGGAATTGACGCAGTGAAATATGAAGCATGGATTATGGAACTAATACAGAAACAAGGCGGAAAAATTACAAGAGATAATGTTGTAGAGTTATTAAATGTTACTCCACCGCAAGCTTATCGTTTATTGAAAAAAATGTCTGATAAGGGTCGGATTAAGCTTGTTGGAAATGGACGGTCAGCATATTATGAATTAATTTAATAAACGCACGCGTGCGTTTGTTGTGCATCATATTCGATAAGTAGATGCTTTTCGAAAAAAATATTGTATAAGAGGTATTTGCATATGCAAGAACAATCAAAAACGGTAAAACAATTGAATAAAGAGATTTCAGCATATTTACATCGTTATTTTGTTACAAATACTTATGCAATGGCTGTTCAAATGAAAGATGGAAAGTATGCTACTAAATATTTACCGGTTTCGGAGTTTTTAATCGAAGAGATGTTGAATCAAAGAGGATCAGTTGGATGTTATCAACAGTGCTATAAAAGCGATATGGTTAAGTGGATTTGCTTTGATTTTGATTGCCCAGATAAGGATAATCCGGATTTGGAGTATTTATACAAAAAAATGTGGAGCCCTTACAGCAGATTCTGGATGAGTATAAAGTGAATTACTTAACGGAGTATTCTGGAAGAAGAGGAATTCATGTTTGGATTATTTTTTCACATCTAATAAAAAAGGACAAAGCTTTTCAAATCTTATCTTTTTTTAGAAATAAGTTATTGGCTCAAATTGGAGAATTATGTTATGCAAATTTAGATTTATTTCCGGCAACAAATGTTTCAAAAGGAAATATAGTAGGTAAGCAGGTTAAAATGCCGTTATCATGTCATCGTGCTGGTGGGCGCTCATGGTTGTGTGAACGTGATTTTATAATACCGGATTTAATGGATGAAGTAGGCTTTTTGGCTCAGCAGCTCGATATTCTTTCAAGATATAATGTGAACGATTATCAGAGCGTGTGTGAGTCTATTGATGTTAATGACGAAGAGTTAATAGTGCGCCTCAAATATAGAAAATATGAGATTAACAATGACATATCACTTAGTATTTGGGAAACTATAGAGATTCTTTCGGAAACAAAGGTATACGCTGAAATTTTTCAAAGATTGATGCAAGGTCAAGCATTGCGGAATGATTGGCTTGTAGTGCTGGGAACATTTTCACCATTAAATGATGGTGGAGCTTTTGTAACAGAGCTATATTCAATATTTCCTAATTATGATGTTAAGAAGACTGCTATAAATATAAAAAAGTACAGAGAAGCATATTATCCAGCGACATTTGAATACCTTTATCAAATATACGGAATCGAAATGGAAAAAAATATTGAAAAGAATGATACTGGATTTAGTTATCTATTAAAGAGAAAAGGGATTGTGCCCAAAGTAGATGAAAGTAATATAATCAATAATAAAAAGAGAGATGATGCCATTAGCATTTGTGATACGGTTCAGAAAGAGATTAAGTATGTGCTTGACAATGATGAAGTTTTAAATATATCTGTTTGGAATAATTTAAATAGAATAAAAGCTACAGAGTTATTTAGATTGGAAAAAATTGTTGAGAGCCTGTTGGGAGCAGAGGCATATAGTTTTTCTTGGAAACCTTTGGCATATGTCTATCAAAGAGAAGAAAGCGAGAGTAAAAAAAGAGAACTAGTTACATTAGGGGCGCTTGATAGAGTATTAACGACGCAAATAGCATTAATATTACAAAAAAAGCTTAAGAGTTTTTGGAATTCATATAGTTATAATGTTTCCTTTGGGAGAATAGCTAATCTCAATGTTACAGAGATGTCTAACGATCGTGTATTGGTTGCAGATTTGTTTTATGCAGCATTGGAGGCAATTCAAGAAATAAAGGGAGATTATTTGGAAAATGAGGTGTTTGATGCATTTAAGAATGTTAGTCAGATCGCAAAGCCAGGAGAAGAAAGTGCAAGTCTAATTCTTGTTAATTTTTTAAACGATTTGTATCAACATAGAAAAGGGATATCTTCTGAAATTAAAATATCAGTGGACGAAACGATTGTGTTGCTCAAAGATTTAGAACCTATAAAGTTCATTTTTTTATTATGTGACGAGGAAGGAGAGCGTTATTTTCCGGCGAGTCGTTTGTTAAGCAATATTGTTTTGGATCCTACATTTATAAGCTCAAAGATAGAGCTATATCATATTAATCTTCTTCAGTTAGCTGTGGAAATGTATAAGATTACAGGTGGGGTCAATCCGCAAGAGCAGTTTGAAAAGCTAATTGATAATTGTCAGTTTTAGGCGCACTTTAATAAGCCTTTCGGTTTTATGAAGCTGGTAAGTCCTATGCTATGAGAGGCTTTAGGCTTCGGATATACTCATGATGTTTGATTTTATCTGCAAGAACAACTGTAATGAGCTGTGTGATGCCGGCAAGGATCAGGTCGGCATGTAAAGTTTTTTCGTTTTGAGTTCGGCGTCCTGCAAGACAGAGACTATCCTTGATGTGGTTGATATCCCTTTCGACAACAGTCCTGATTTTATAGGTGTTGTCCCATTCTTCAGTACCGCGGATTGTTCCGGGATAAGCACGAAGATCCTTTTCCGGATAGATATAGACCATACGGCCGCATGGGGAAAGAGTACAGGGATTTTCACAGCAGCAAAGTCTGTGATATTTTCCGGCTGTGTCATCCCGGCTCCATTTGATTTTAGGGCAGACGAACTTATATCTTGTTACGCCGCTGCGAAGTTTGGAAATACCTTCGTATTTCATTGGAAGAAAAGGATCATGAGGACAACAGGGAATGCCATCCCCGTTGATTGTATAATCCTGATTTTCAAGTCCGGATCTTGCATTCAGGGGAATATATGCTTTGGTAAAGTGTTTGTTATTGCCAAAAGTATCACCGGTAAGAAGGTTCTTATAGAGTTGAGCAGTATCAAAAGCCGCATCACCGAGGAATGTTTTGGGACAGATCAGCGGATGTTTTGAAAAGAAGTCCTTGAGCGTTGGGATCAAAAGCCTTGAGCCGTGAACACATTTATCTTCGTCAGGGGAAATGGATTTCTTATCAACGACAATATCAGGATGAGACATCAAAAAGTCCTTATTATAAAAAGAGATATGGCGGATGATGCCCAGACCGTTGGTAACAATACCAAATTTGAAGACATAGCAGAAATGGCCATTGATATATAACTGTTTTATTTCAGGATTAGCAGAAGCATGTGTTGGCATAGAGACATAAGCGGCTTTATAAGGATCATAAGATTTATCAAATCCCTGTGCTTTTGCATACGCCTTGAGGTGCCGGATGATCCTGTCAGCATACTTTGGATTATTTTCGGTAACGAATGCTTCAATGCCGGAAGAATCAAAGATAGTCATATCCGCTTTGGCAGAGTCAACAGTCTGGCAGATGGGTTCGGTAACATCAACAAGGTTATCAAATACGAGCTGCAGATCATCTAAAAAGTCCTGTTTGAAACGGGTGATTTTGGAAGCATCAGGGACTTTGGAAAAACCACAGAACTCACGGAGTGGTTTGGAGTAAGAGAGAAAAGTTAAAAGAAGCTGGTCTGTAGGGATAGAGAAAATACGCTGGATGATTAACGCCCAAAGGAAAGCTTTTAAAGGGTATTTACGGGTTCAGCCCGTTAATGCATAGAAATGGTTATAAAAAGTAACAGGAATAATTTCATCAAGGTCGATATGGTTTTCTAATAGAGAAAGAAACGCGGGTTTGTCATTTTCAGATTTTTCCTGGCAATCCTGAAAAATATCTGCCAAAGAAAGCTGTTTATATGGTATCATAGGTATCAGAATAACTCCTTTCTTGGGTGCATGGTTTATAGTTTTTAGACAACTCTATTATACCATATCCGGTGAGGAGTTATTTGATTTTTAATAACAAAAAACACCGTATTTATGCGGCTTATGGCGTTTTGCAAACGCCTATAGGATTCGTTATAGAGAGGTAATGTTTCATATCATGACCGCATCTTAAGCAAAATGGTCATGATGTGGTTAGAAAAGAGAAGTAGCACAGAAACTCAGATTAGGAAGTGACAATGAAGTGACAAGGAATGTCATTTCCTCTATCACCTCAACCACAAAGGAAATATTTAAATTATTCCCCAGCTTGGGGAACGATATGAGAAGGAAAATGTACATATGACGGAGGTGTATCAAAGTGTTACAGACAAAACCGACAGAACATTTGGCAGGCATCACAATACAGTGAGATTATAAGGATTTTTATGAACTGGTAGAAAGTATATACAGGATAACGGGATTAGACGACGATTAGACTGAGATTTATTATGGAGTTAAGAATCGATTGCTTGGAATATGCTATGATATACGACACTCTTTTATGGGCGATAGAGATATTGTTTTGGAAGATAATGGAATGAGAGAGGACATTATGAAATGGCATGAAGAAATTACGCCTACTCAGAATGTGTATTACAGTGTAGAGGTATTATTTCCGGAGGCAATTTTTGTGGCGGCATCGGTTCCAAAGATGTACATTTTTTCGTCTGTATATTACGGAGCGAAAGGCAAACGTACAGATATGGACGATTAATTGCCACCGATTCCATATTCTGATTATATTAGAGATAAAGCAAATTTGGATGTTTTGTGTGCGGGAATATGGCAGGCACTCGGAGAAGCAATTGGCGATGAAGAATTAGAAAAGCTCATACAATTAATGCAAAGAGAGGATGAGAGCTTCCTATATTATGCCACGCATTATATTGATAAATGTAATATAGAATTGCTAAAAACAGATGTTGAAAAAAGAAAGGACAAGCTTCGAAATATTGCCAAACGTATTGCAAAGAAACCTCAAACGTATATGAATATGGAAGCTGATTTGCGATATTGGGCAAAAGAATACAAGACAACGATATATGAATTACATGATCCGAAGGTAGAATATCCGGATGATTTTGAATGGTGATTACACCAGCCCCATGAAAAGTATGAGACTGGTGCGATGGAATGGTGGGTTTCAGTTAAATTCATTCATTGCATCCACATAATTCTGCAATCCGTTTTCTTTTAATGCCAGTTTGGCATACAGCAGAGGTGATTCCTTTGCCAACCGGTACAAATATACAATATCATTTGGCTTATTGAAGATGACTGAAGAATTACATTCCTTACAACGGATAACAAGAGTGGTGTTTTCTCCAGTATTGACAATGATGGAATCTGTGGAAGGTTCGTACATTCCGAACTGGAAATTAAGATAGTTGTTCATGGCAGTCTCCCTCCCACAGATATTTAGCACCATCTAATAGGTCAATAATAGCTGCCAGAATATTGGTATATTCGGTCTGTAAATCTGTAATAGCTTCTGAGGAAGGAAGTGTATTAGGTGTGACATCGGTAGAGGTAAATGCCTTTTGCATTTCAAGCAATTGTAGATACAGTGCATTCACAGTTTGCACCAAAGGATATATGGTTTCTTTCTTGCCAACAACGCAGATGCGGTTGTAGATGCAGGATCGAACGAAGTAATCTTTCTTCATCATTCCGCTGGCAAGTATGCGTGCTTCAATTTGTTTGCGTTCAGCATCGGTTATTCTGAAACTGATGGTTGGATTTTTATGTTTGTTGCTCATGGCAATACTCCTTTCGTTTTGGGTGCGGCAGCAGGCGTTATATGACAACCTGACAGCCACAGGAAATTATTAGTACAGATTAGCCGCTTAACGGATAAGGTCATGGAGCAAGCGACACCATAGACCGTTTGCAGGAAAAAGCAGTTGATTTGGGGCGTTTGGGGCGTCATTTAGGCAGGGAACAGGTACAGTTGATAGTAGAAAACGGTCAAAGGCATTAGAACAGGCAGAACGGGCAAAGAAACGCCTGAAACGTGCCTTTGAAATGAGCCGATAGGAAAGGGGATTGATAGGATATGACGGATGTGGAAAAGAAAGTTATGATACGGCTGTGTGCTAAAATCGAGGCAGATACAGACCTTTACGAAACGGATAAGGAAGTGCAAAATCTGATAGACTGGG
>ERZ778515.1673-NODE-1673-length-14880-cov-6.179899_pt1 | contig 14880 bp, 9 predicted proteins | sample MGYA00510343_ERZ778515 | MGnify/ENA primary metagenome ERZ778515 (study PRJEB29527, sample SAMN07138965) | mouse gut metagenome | material: feces | host: mouse | place: China:Nanjing | collected 2016-01-25 ...
TCGATGTTCCGAAAAACGAAACGCCTTTTTTATGTATATTTTATTTTTATTCTTTATTTTTGCGGATTTCAAATGCCCGGATCGTATATATTACAGTTAAACCAACAGATGAAAATGAGAAAAATACTGGTAGTTTTTATGTGCCTGCTGTCTTTGTCGCTGTCAGCGGGCGTTAAGGTGTATCCCAAGGACGGCGACAAGGCGTTGACGCTTTTTCAAGGGTATCGCGTATATGTGCGTGAGCAGGGTGCGCCAGCGGCTTCCGACTGGCAGGAATTGTCCGTGTATCAGGTTGAGGTAGACGGCGACACCCATCAGAAGGCGGCGATGGCCCACTTCGATATGGACGGTCCGGTGGAGGTGAAAGTCTGCGTGACGGGTGACGCTCCAGCTTCGGTGCGGGTACGCCCGTCGGCCCGTGAGATTCATCCGCAGCGGGTCGATCCGCACACCTGCCTCTTCACGTTGCACCGTCCGGCCAAGCTCAGCGTGGAGTTCGGAGGGGATATTCTTCATAACCTGCATCTTTTTGCCAATCCGGTGGAGACGGAGGTGTACGACGGTAGGGAGGAAGACACGGAAACGGTCTGCTGGACGTCGGGCAGCCGTGATATTTTTCGGAAACATTGCAAACTGATTTATTTCGGGCCGGGCGTGCACCAGCCCAAGGACCTGCCTAATAACGAAATTGTCATCCCTTCGAACTGTACGGTCTATCTGGCACCCGGTGCCGTGGTGAAGGCCCGGCTGCGGCTGGACCACGTGGAAAACGTACGCATCCTGGGGCGCGGCATCCTGTTGCAGCCGTTGCGCGGTTTCGAAGTGACGCATTCGCGCAACATACTGATTGAGGGCATCACCGTGATCAATCCGCAACACTATACGGTGTTCGGAGGCAGCAGCGAAAATGTCACCGTGCGCAACATCAAGAGTTTCTCCAGCAAACCCTGGAGCGACGGCATCGATCTGATGTGCTGCCGCAACTGGCTGATTGAAGATGTGTTCCTGCGCACCAGCGACGACTGCCTGGCCTTTTACAATCACCGTTGGTGGTATTGGGGAGGCTCGTCGAATCTCACCGTGCAGCGCTCCGTGCTCTGGGCCGACGTGGCCCATGCCATGAATGTGGGCGGGCACGGCGACGATATGAGTACCGACGGCGAGGTTATCGAGAACGTTACCTTTCGCGACATCGACGTGCTGAATGTGGACGAGGACGACGATAATTACCGGGGTGTCATGGCCATCGGTTGCGGCGACAAGAACCGGGTGCGTAACGTCCTTTTCGAAGACATCCGCGTGGAAGATTGCGAAGAGGCCCGTCTGATCGATCTGACCGTATGCTATAACGAAAAGTACAACCGTGCGCCCGGTTACGGTATCGACGGGGTGACGTTCCGCAACGTGTCTTACCGTAGCGGGACGGGAACGATGTATCCCTCCCGGCTGCGCGGATTCAGCGAGGCCTACGGCGTGCGCAACGTACGGGTGGAGAACCTGACGGTTGACGGGCGGCGCCAGACGGCTGACGAACTGTTTGAACGCAATGCGTTCGTGGAGCATGTCACGGTGCAATGAGCGCTGAAAAGTGAGGAGTACGAGAAGCATATTCCGCTTGCCGGACCGGTAAACCGTCTTTTCTCTTCCCGAAAAGTGTAAATCAAAACACGGTTTGTACAGACCGAACCGTGAAGCATGCACACCGCGACTTGAGTTGTATAAACCAAGTCGCGGTGTGCATTTTTTTTGCCGGCGCCTGTCATCGGGAGCGGCGGAGACGGGCTTTTTCATTCGGGCGGAAACCGCGATCGTGTCCTGTCTCCGATGCCGGCTCGTCGTGTCGGGCGCTTGCCGGACCGGAGGCCCCTTTTCTTTCTTTATGAGTTGAAAACGTGTATTGTAAACTGTGCGCTGTGAAGAGACATGACACGGTCGGGAAGAATGGGGCGGCAACACAGGAAACTGCCGGTAGGGTGCCGGGTACGGCTGGGCGCCGGTTCGGGAGGAACGGATGGCGGAAGGATGGGAAAAAGACCGTACGCAGGGGCGTATCCGGTGGTATTTTTCGGAGTGATGCTTTCGTCCTGTGAAACCGGACGGTCCGGGGGGCTGTGTTTTCGGGGCGACACGAAAACACGGTTGTTTTTGTAAATTACCCGCACTTTTGTGCGGATTACGGGGTATTTTTTGTATCTTTGTCCCCTAAAAGGAATCTCGGAATTTCAGCTATTATGATGGAGCGATTGAAGCACGAATGTGGTGTGGCGATGATTCGCCTGCTGAAGCCGCTGGAATATTATCAGCAGAAGTACGGTACATGGATGTACGGCTTGAACAAGTTGTATCTGCTGATGGAGAAGCAGCACAACCGTGGGCAGGAAGGCGCAGGCATGGCTTGCGTGAAGCTTGAAGCCGATCCGGGCGAGGAATACATGTTCAGGGAACGGGCGCTGGGTTCCGGTGCCATTACGGAAATATTCTCCGCCGTGCAGGAACGTTTCAGGGATCTCGCCCCCGGTCGGTTGGCGGATGCCTCTTTTGCCAAGCGCCAGCTTCCTTTTGCCGGTGAGATGTATATGGGCCACCTTCGGTATTCGACTACCGGAAAGAGTGGCCTTTCTTTTGTGCATCCGTTTCTGCGCCGCAACAACTGGCGGGCCAAGAATCTGGCACTGTGCGGCAATTTCAACATGACGAACGTGGACGAGGTGTTTGCCGACATCACGGCCAAGGGGCAGCATCCCCGTGTGTATGCCGACACCTATATCCTGCTGGAGCAGGTGGGCCACCGGCTCGACCGTGAGAGCGAACGCCTGTATGCGCTGGCGCAGGCCGCCGGGCTGCAGGGGATGGACATCACCCGGTATATCGAGGAACGTATCGACGTGAACAACGTGCTGCGTACCGCCGCTCCGCTGTGGGACGGAGGATATGTGATCTGCGGCCTGACGGGAAGCGGCGAAATGTTCTCTATGCGCGACCCTTGGGGCATACGTCCGGCTTTCTGGTATCGGAACGACGAGGTGCTGGTGGTGGCTTCCGAACGCCCGGTCATTCAGACCGCTTTCGATCTGGAGGCCGATTGCATAAACGAACTGATGCCCGGACAGGCACTTACCGTAAGGAAAAACGGAACAGTGGCCTTGCAGCAGATTCTGCCTCCCCGGGGCAACAAGGCGTGCTCTTTTGAACGCATTTATTTCAGTCGCGGAAGCGACAAGGATATTTATAAGGAACGCAAGGCGCTGGGCAAGCAACTGGTGGATCCGATTCTGGAGGCTGTCGGTCACGACCTGGCCCATACCGTGTTTTCTTTTATACCCAATACGGCCGAAGTGGCCTTCTACGGTATGCTCGAGGGCTTCAAGCACCGGCTGAACCGACAGAAGGTGGAGGAGATTGCGGCGCTGGACCATAAACCCACGCATGAAGAGCTGGAACGCATTCTGAGCCAGTATATCCGCAGTGAGAAGGTGGCCATCAAGGACATCAAACTGCGCACGTTTATCACCGAAGGCAACAGCCGCAACGATCTGGCGGCGCATGTGTACGACATCACCTACGGCAGCCTGGTGCCCTACGAGGACAATCTGGTGATTATCGACGACAGCATCGTGCGCGGCACCACGCTGAAAGAAAGCATCATCCGTATTCTGGACCGGCTGCACCCCCGGAAAATCGTACTCGTGTCCTCCTCCCCGCAAGTGCGCTATCCCGATTACTACGGTATCGACATGGCCAATATGAACGAGTTCATCGCCTTCCGGGCGGCTATCGAACTGTTGAAGGAACGGGGCATGGAGAGCGTGATAACGGAGGTGTACGAGAAATGCGTGGAGCAGAAAGACCGGCCCAAGGAACAGATCGTGAACTATGTGACGGGCATTTATGCTCCCTTTACCGACGAGGACATCTCGCGGAAAATGGTGGAGATGCTGCGCCCGGAGGGGGTGTCTGCTCCGATCGAGATCGTGTATCAGACGCTGGAAGGACTGCACAAGGCCTGCCCGAATCATCCGGGCGACTGGTATTTCAGCGGCGAATATCCCACTCCCGGCGGGACAAAGCTCGTGAACCGGGCCTTCATTCACTATTATGAGACCGTATATCTGAACGAAAAAGTAAACAATAAAAATAAGACTGTTAATCCGTAATGAGAAATGTAACACTAATCCTCGACGACGGGAGCCGTTTTCAGGGCAAGTCGTTTGGCTATGAGAAGCCGGTGGCAGGCGAAGTCGTGTTCAACACCGCGATGATGGGATACCCCGAGAGCCTGACCGACCCGTCTTATGCCGGGCAGTTGATGGCACTGACTTATCCGCTGGTCGGTAACTACGGCGTTCCCCCTTTTACGATGGAGGAGAACGGCTTGGCGACGTTCATGGAAAGTGATAAGATCTATGCCTCGGCCATCATCGTGAGCGATTACAGCGCTGAATACAATCACTGGAATGCAACGGAGAGCCTGGCCGACTGGCTCAAACGCGAGCAGGTGCCCGGTATCACCGGCATCGATACGCGTCAGTTGACTAAGGTGCTGCGCGAACATGGCGTGATGATGGGAAAGATTGTCTTCGACGACGAGCCCGAGCATATTCCCACAGCGGATTACAGCGGTGTGAATTTTGTGGACAAGGTATCGTGCAAGGAGATCATCCGCTACAACGAAGGGGCCGGCAAGAAAGTGGTGCTGGTGGACTGCGGTGTGAAACACAACATCATCCGCTGCCTGATCAATCGGGGAGTGGAGGTCATTCGCGTGCCTTGGAACTATGATTTCAACGATATGGAGTTCGACGGCCTGTTCCTGGCCAACGGCCCCGGCGATCCCGATACGTGTGAGGCCGCCGTGGTGAATATCCGTAAGTTCCTGAACAGCCCCGTGGTGAAGCCCTGCATGGGCATCTGTATGGGTAACCAGTTGTTGAGCAAAGCGGCCGGTGCCAGCATATACAAACTGAAATACGGGCACCGCAGCCACAACCAGCCGGTGCGTATGGTGGGCACGGAGAAATGCTTCATCACCAGTCAGAACCACGGCTACGCCGTAGACAACGATACGTTGGGAGCCGATTGGGAGCCGTTGTTCATCAATATGAACGACGGGTCGAACGAAGGCGTGCGTCATAAAACCCGTCCCTGGTTCAGCGCCCAGTTCCATCCCGAGGCATGCAGCGGTCCGGTAGATACGGAGTTCCTGTTCGATGATTTTGTAAAATTGCTTTAATCCTTATTGAAACCATCATGATAGACAATAATATAAAGAAAGTCCTTTTATTAGGTTCCGGTGCATTGAAGATCGGTGAGGCCGGAGAGTTCGATTACTCGGGATCGCAGGCCCTGAAGGCGTTGAAAGAAGAAGGCATCGAGACGGTGCTGATCAATCCGAACATCGCCACCGTGCAGACCAGCGAGGGCGTGGCCGATCAGATATACTTCCTGCCGGTCACTCCTTTCTTCGTGGAGAAGGTGATCGAGAAGGAACGGCCGCAGGGTATTCTTCTGGCCTTTGGCGGACAGACGGCGTTGAACTGCGGTGTGGCCTTATATAAGGAAGGTGTGCTGGAGAAATACAATGTCAAGGTGCTGGGAACCCCCGTTCAGGCTATTATCGACACCGAGGACCGCGAACTCTTTGTGGAGAAACTGGATGAGATTCAGGTAAAGACGATCAAGAGCCAGGCGTGCGAGACGATCGGGGAGGCCCGCAAGGCCGCTGCCGAACTGGGCTATCCCGTGATTATCCGGGCGGCTTATGCGTTGGGCGGCCTGGGATCCGGTTTCTGCGATAACGAAGAGGATTTGAACAAACTGGCCGAAAAGGCGTTCTCCTTCTCACCGCAGGTGTTAGTGGAAAAGAGCCTGAAGGGTTGGAAAGAGATTGAATACGAGGTGGTCCGCGACCGTTACGACAATTGTATCACGGTGTGCAACATGGAGAACTTCGATCCGCTCGGCATCCATACCGGCGAGAGTATCGTGATAGCTCCCTCGCAGACGCTGACCAACTCCGAATACCATAAACTGCGTGCCCTCAGCATCAAGATAATCCGACACATCGGTATCGTGGGCGAGTGCAACGTGCAGTATGCCTTCGACCCCGAATCGGAAGATTACCGGGTAATCGAGGTGAACGCCCGCCTGAGCCGTTCGTCGGCTTTGGCCTCCAAGGCTACGGGGTATCCGTTGGCTTTCGTGGCCGCCAAACTGGGGTTGGGCTACGGTCTGTTCGAATTGAAAAATTCGGTGACACGCACCACTTCGGCTTTCTTCGAACCGGCGCTGGACTACGTAGTCTGCAAAATTCCCCGTTGGGACTTGGGTAAGTTCCGGGGGGTAGACCGCGAACTGGGTTCCTCCATGAAATCGGTAGGCGAGGTGATGGCCATCGGACGCACGTTCGAGGAAGCCATTCAAAAGGGCCTTCGCATGATCGGACAGGGGATGCACGGCTTTGTGGAAAATAAGGAATTGAAGATCGCGGATATTGATGCCGCCTTGCGTGAACCGACGGATAAGCGCATCTTCATTATCTCGAAAGCCATGAAGCAGGGCTACACCATCGATCAGATTCATGAGCTTACCAAGATAGACAAGTGGTTCTTGCAGAAATTGCAGAACATCATCCGTACGGCCATTGAACTGCATGCCTGCAAGAGCATTAACGTATTGGACAACGAGCTGCTGCGCAAAGCCAAGATACAGGGCTTTACCGATTTCCAGGTGGCGCGTGCCATCGGTCTGGAGAACGAGATGGACATAGATGACGCTATTCTGGTGATCCGTAACCGGCGGAAGCAGGCAGGCATCGTTCCCTTTGTGAAGCAGATAGACACGCTGGCGGCCGAGTATCCGGCACAGACCAATTATCTGTATCTGACGTACAGCGGCGTAGCGCACGATATCCGTTACGAGGATGACAAACGAAGTATTGTGGTGCTCGGGTCGGGAGCGTACCGGATCGGCTCTTCGGTAGAGTTCGACTGGTGCGGTGTGCAGGCACTGAATACCATCCGTAAGGAAGGGCTTCGTTCGGTGATGATCAACTATAATCCCGAAACGGTATCTACGGATTACGACATGTGCGACCGCCTGTACTTTGACGAGCTTACCTTTGAACGGGTGCTCGACATACTGGATCTGGAATGTCCCAAGGGCGTTATCGTCTCTACCGGCGGACAGATACCGAACAATCTGGCCATGCGGCTGGACGAACAGCGTGTGCCCATTCTTGGCACTACGGCCAAAAGCATCGACAATGCCGAAGACCGCGAGAAATTCTCCGCCATGCTGAACCGTATCGGTGTGGATCAGCCCGAATGGAGTGCGCTGACCAGTATGGAAGATGTTAACGAATTTATCGACAAAGTGGGCTTCCCCGTATTGGTGCGGCCATCATATGTTCTTTCGGGAGCGGCCATGAACGTATGTTCCAACCAGGAAGAGCTGGAGCGCTTCTTGAAACTGGCGGCCAATGTGTCCCAGAAACATCCGGTGGTTATCAGCAAGTTTATGCTGAACGCCAAGGAGGTGGAGATGGATGCCGTGGCCCGCAACGGTGAGATCATCGCCTATGCCATCAGCGAGCACATCGAGTTTGCCGGAGTGCATTCCGGTGATGCCACCATTCAGTTCCCGGCGCAGAAACTTTATGTAGAGACGGTGCGGCGCATCAAGCGCATCTCCGGTGAGATCGCCCGTGAGCTGAAGATCAGCGGTCCGTTTAATATACAGTTCCTGGCCCGTGACAATGAGATAAAAGTGATTGAGTGCAACCTGCGTGCCTCGCGTAGTTTCCCCTTCGTCAGCAAGGTATTGAAGATAAATCTTATCGAACTGGCTACTAAGGTGATGCTTGGGTTGCCGGTGGAGAAGCCCAACAAGAGTCTGTTCGATTTCGACTATGTCGGCATCAAGGCCAGTCAGTTCTCTTTCAACCGCTTGCAGAAAGCCGACCCCGTCTTGGGCGTCGATATGGCTTCTACCGGTGAAGTCGGTTGCTTGGGCGACGATTCGTCATGTGCTCTGTTGAAGGCCATGCTGTCCGTCGGGCAGCGTATCCCGGCCAAGAACATCCTGCTTTCGACCGGCGGTGCCAAGCAGAAAGCCGGCATGCTGGATGCGGCCCGTATGCTTCACGACCACGGATATAAACTCTATGCTACCGGTGGAACGAGCCGCTACCTTACGGAGAACGGTATTCCCAACGAGTTGGTATATTGGCCGAGTGAGGAAGGCAAACCGCAGGCATTGGATTTGCTTCACGACAAGACCATCGACATGGTGGTGAACATTCCGAAAGACCTGACTGCCGGTGAGCTCACCAACGGGTACAAGATCCGGCGTGCGGCAGTAGACTTGAATATCCCCCTGATTACCAATTCCCGGCTGGCCAGTGCATTCATTCAGGCGTTCTGTACGATCAGCCCGGAGGACCTGGCTATCAAGAGTTGGGCGGAATACAAATAAAATAAACGGAGGCGTTGAGCGAGACTATGAGTTTTCAGATTGTCTTTGTGCTTCTGTGTCTGGTTGCAATGGTCGCGGCGTTGGCCGCCGACCGTATGCGACCGGGTATGATCCTGTTTTCTGTCGTAGTGCTGTTTTTGTGTGCCGGCATTCTCACTCCGAAAGAGTGCCTGGAGGGATTCTCGAACAAGGGCATGATAACGGTTGCCTTGTTGTTTTTGGTGAGCGAGGGTATCCGTAAAAGCGGGGTGCTGGAGCAACTTCTCTATAATTTGCTGCCTACGAAGAACTGTAGTGTAGAGCGCGGTAATCTGCGCCTTCTTCCGGTAATTGCAGGCTTCTCGGCTTTTTTGAACAATACGCCGGTGGTGGTGATTTTTGCTCCCATGATCAAGAACTGGGCCCGTCGCATGAAATTGCCGCCTACCAAATTCCTCATACCCCTGTCCTACGCCACCATTTTAGGGGGTGTGTGTACGTTGATCGGTACCTCTACCAATCTGGTGGTGGACGGTATGATACAGGACGCCGGCTTCGAGGGATTCACGATCTTCGAACTGGGTAAGGTGGGACTTTTTATAGCGATTGTGGGTATTGCCTATCTGGTGTTTTTCTCCAAGTACCTGCTTCCCGATGTCAGTTCCAAGGACGACGACATAGAGCAAGGGGCGGACTCGGCGGAGAGTGTTCGGGTGGAAGCCGTGCTGGGAGCCCGTTTTCCGGGTAACGGAAAGACGTTGCACGACTTTGATTTCTATCGTCATTACGGGGCGCATGTGCGTAGTCTGCACCGCAACGGTGTGCGTTTACAGGGTAATTGGACGGAAACACGTCTATGTGCCAACGACACCCTTATTTTGGATGCCGACGCCACGTTTATCCCCACCTGGGGCGAGAGCCGTGTTTTTCTGATGCTTTCGGTGATGGATGCCGAGCCGGAGATGGGAAAGAAGAAGCGGTATTTTGCCGTGGTGTTGCTCATCCTGATGATTCTGGGCGCCACCATCGGCGAACTTCCTGCCGTGCGTGAGGCGGTTCCCGGCTTGCGGCTCGACATGTTCTTCTTCGTCTGCGTCACTACGGTTGTCATGGCTTGGACGGGCATGTTCTCACCCCGTAAATACACGAAGTTCATCTCTTGGGATGTATTGATTACCATAGCCTGTGCGTTTGCCATCAGCCGTGCGATGACCAATTCCGGTTTCGCCGGTGTCATGGCTACTTACATTATCGGGCTGACCGACCGTTTCGGACCGCATGCCCTGCTGGCCGTGATCTTTATCATCACCAATCTTTTCACGGAACTGATCACCAACAATGCCGCTGCCGCTCTGTCGTTTCCGATCGCGTTGGCCGTAGCCCGTCAGCTGGGGGTAGACCCGACGCCGTTTTTTGTGGTGATCTGTATGGGAGCTTCCGCTTCGTTCTCCACGCCTATCGGCTATCAGACCAATCTGATTGTGCAGGGCGTGGGCGGATATAAATTCACCGATTTCGTCAAGGTCGGGCTACCGCTCAATCTGATTGTCTTTCTGCTGTCGGTGTTCCTGATACCGATGTTCTGGAGTTTCTAACTATACCTTATTATATATGGCTGAACCAACCCATATTTATCCGATATACGACCGCATGATGACGCGGGCCGACAAAGAATCGCTGCTGCATCAGCGTGGTGTGATGATTTGGTTTACGGGGCTTTCCGGCTCGGGAAAGAGCACGGTGGCGCTCGGTGTGGAGCGCGAGTTGCATCGGCGGGGTATCCTTTGCCGGATTCTGGACGGCGACAATATCCGCAGCGGTATCAACCGCAACCTGGGTTTCTCGGCCGAGGACCGGTTGGAAAACATCCGCCGTATAGCCGAGGTGGGGCGTCTTTTTGTAGACACGGGCATCGTTACCCTGGCTGCCTTTATCAGCCCTACCCATGCCTATCGTGAGATGGCTGCCGACATTATCGGACGGGACGACTTTAAGGAAGTGTATGTCTCTACGCCTCTGGAAGAATGCGAGCGACGCGATGTGAAAGGGCTTTACGCCCGTGCCCGTCGGGGCGAGATAAAAGATTTTACCGGTATCAGTGCGCCGTTCGAAGCGCCCGTGCATCCGGCGTTGTCTATCGACACCTCCGTACTTACGTTGGAGGAATCGGTACGCCGTGTGCTCCGCCTGATATTGAATACTAACGAATAAACATACAATTTATGGCCGACTATAAATTAAGTCATTTGCAGGAACTTGAGGCCGAATCCATCCATATTATCCGCGAGGTGGCCGCCGAGTTCGAGAATCCGGTGATGCTCTATTCCATCGGGAAAGACAGCTCCGTCATGGTGCGTCTGGCCGAAAAGGCTTTTGCACCCGGTAAGGTGCCGTTCCCGCTGATGCACATCGATTCGAAGTGGAAATTCAAGGAAATGATACAGTTTCGCGACGAATATGCCCGCAAATACGGGTGGAACCTCATTGTGGAGTCGAATATGGAAGCGTTTAATGCCGGTGTGGGACCCTTTTCCCACGGGAGCAAGGTACATACCGACCTGATGAAAACCAAGGCTTTGCTCGACGCGTTGGCCAAACATAAGTTTGACGCAGCTTTCGGCGGTGCCCGTCGCGACGAGGAGAAGAGCCGGGCGAAGGAGCGCATCTTCTCGTTCCGCGACCGTTTCCAGCAGTGGGACCCCAAGAACCAGCGGCCCGAGTTGTGGGATATCTACAATAGCCGCGTGCATAAGGGCGAGAGCATCCGTGTGTTCCCCTTGAGCAACTGGACCGAGCTGGACATCTGGCAGTATATCCGTCTGGAAAACATTCCCATCGTTCCCCTTTATTTCGCCAAGGAGCGTCCTTGCGTGGAGATGGACGGCAACCTGATCATGGCCGACGACGACCGTCTGCCCGAATCATACCGCGACAAGATACGGATGCGTATGGTACGCTTCCGTACGCTGGGATGCTGGCCGCTGACCGGTGCCGTGGAGAGCAATGCCACCACTATCGAGGAGATTGTGGAGGAAATGATGACCACCACCAAGAGCGAGCGTACCACCCGCGTGATCGATTTCGACCAAGAAGCGTCGATGGAGCAGAAGAAACGCGAAGGATATTTCTAAAACCGGAGGATGAATTATGGCAGATAAAGATATTAAAGCATTTTTGGATCAAGACGAAAAGAAGGACCTGCTGCGTTTGCTTACCGCCGGTTCGGTGGACGACGGTAAATCGACCCTGATCGGACGCCTGCTCTTCGACAGCAAGAAACTCTACGAGGACCAGCTTCAGGCCTTGGAACGCGACAGCAAGCGCGTGGGAAATGCCGGCGAGCATATCGACTACGCCCTGTTGCTCGATGGCCTGAAAGCCGAACGCGAGGAGGGCATTACCATTGACGTGGCTTACCGTTATTTTTCTACCAACCAACGTAAGTTCATCATCGCCGATACCCCGGGACACGAACAGTATACCCGCAATATGATCACCGGCGGTTCGACGGCCAATCTGGCCATTATCTTGGTGGATGCACGTACGGGGGTCATCACGCAGACGCGCCGCCACACGTTTCTGGTATCGTTGCTGGGCATCAAGCATATTGTGCTTGCCGTGAACAAGATGGACTTGGTGGACTTTGATGAAGCGGTGTTCCGTTCCATCGTAGGCGAATACCGGGTCCTTACCGACCGGTTGGGCATAGAAGATGTCAGTTGTTTCCCCCTGTCGGCCCTGGACGGTGACAATGTGGTGGAGAAATCCGCCCGTACACCTTGGTACGACGGCCCCGCCTTGCTCGATTTTCTGGAAACCGTACCCATTCATACCGACCGCAACATGACGGACTTCCGTTATCCGGTGCAATACGTGTTGCGCCCCAATCTGGATTTCCGGGGCTTCTGCGGCAAGGTCGCTTCCGGTGTTGTCCGTCGGGGGGATGAGGTAATGGCATTGCCTTCGCGTAAGACGTCGCGGGTGAAGAGCATCGTCACCTACGAGGGCGAGCAGGAAGAAGCCTTTTGCCCGCAGTGTGTCACCCTGACGCTGGAGGATGAGATAGACATCAGTCGCGGCGAGATGTTGGTGCGGCCCGACAATCTGCCTCATGTGGCCCGCTGTTTCGAGACCATGCTGGTGTGGATGGACGAGGAACCGATGGACCGCAGCAAGCAATTCTACTTGAAGCACAACACCAATACCACCCGCGCCACCGTGGACGAAATCTGTTATCGGGTGGATGTGAACACGATGGAGCAGAAATCGTCCGACGCGTTCCGTTTGAACGAGATCGGCAAGGTGCGGATCACCACAGCCAAAACGCTGTTTTTCGATGCCTATCGCGACAACCGGGCTACGGGAGCTTTCATTCTGATCGATCCCATCACGAACAATACCAGTGCCGTGGGTATGATCACGGCTCCGCTGGACGAACAGGAATACGGCGGCGAGCCGTTGCCCGAACTGAATCTGCCCAAGCTGGGTATCGGTCCCGAACATTACGAGGCCCTGGAGAAAGCCGTGAAAGAGCTCTCCCGTCAGGGACTGGCTGTAAATCTGATAAAAGAATAACGTTGAATCCCCTAAAACAAGATATATAAGTATGGGACTGATAGAATTTAGCAAGCTGCCTGTCAATACGTTGGTGGGAGCCGATTGGGATACGTTCCGCGAAATGACCCGTGGACAGCGCATCGACGCCAAATACCGCAGCAAGTATTACCTGACCAAGGCGGTGTGCCGGTTGCTCAGCACACTGACCCCCATTCAGGAACGCCGTTACCGTAAACTGTTGGCCGACCGCCCTTTGCAGAACGATCCGGTGTTCATTCTGGGCCATTGGCGCAGCGGAACCACTTTTGTACACAACATCTTCGCACAGGACAAGCATTTCGGTTACACCACGACCTATCAGACGGTATTTCCCCATCTGATGATGTTCGGACAACCGATGTTCAAGAAGACGATGGGATGGCTGATGCCCGACCATCGGCCTACCGACAATATGGAACTGGCGCCCGACCTGCCGCAGGAGGAGGAGTTCGCCCTGTCCAACATGATGCCGTATTCCTATTACGATTTCTGGTTCTTCCCGGAACACATGCAGGAGTACTGCGACAAATACCTCACTTTTGAACGAATCACGCCCGAAGAGTTGCGCATTTTCAAAGAGACGTTCCTCAAACTGGTGAAAATCTCGTTGTGGAATACCGGCGGAACCCAGTATCTGTCGAAGAATCCGCCCCACACCGGACGTGTGAAAGCCCTGACGGAGCTGTTTCCCAACGCCAAGTTCATTTATCTGATGCGCAATCCGTATACGGTGTTCGAGAGTACGCGCAGCTTTTACACCAACACGATCAAACCGTTGGAGTTGCAGCATTTCAGCGACGAGGAAATGGAGCGCAACATCCTGCTGTCGTATGCCAAACTGTATAAGGCTTACGAAGCGCAGAAGCAGTACATTCCGAAAGGCAATCTGTATGAGGTGAAATTCGAGGATTTTGAAACGGACGCGATGGAAACCACCCGCCGTATCTACCGGGAACTACAGATCCCCGGCTGGGATGAAGCCGAAAACGACATACGGGCGTATGTGGATAAAAAGCGCGGTTATAAGAAGAACAAGTACGAATACAAACCTCGCACCGTGCAGCTGGTCAATGAGAACTGGGGCTTTGCGTTGAAAGACTGGGAATACCCGATACACGAATAATCGGCCTCGGGATCGCGCGGACCGGGATACGGGGCGTGCGGTAAAAGCGAAGTTTGCCGGCTCCCTTTGTTTTCGGGGCGAAGAATATGAAATAAAATGGTGTACACCTTTTTTGGGAAAGGTCTACACCATTTTCTAGAAAGGTCTACACCAAAATCAGAAAAGGTGTACACCTTTTCTTTTTGTGCCGATGAACGGATCTTATGCTTTTCAAGCAAGCAGAGAGTAAGTATGCTCGACTTTATGGAATGGAATCGGGAGATAGAAGAATGAGGTTGAGCGGAATGGTAAAAAGTAAAGTAACGAAAAATATAGAGTTATGCGTATTTCTCTTAATAAGAGATGACGCTAGGATGTCGTAAAATAATGTATTTTATTTATTATAAACAAATAAAAACATATTTATTTCGATTCTACATGTTGCTTTTGTTGCTGTTAATCAGCAAAAAGTCAACAAACAGACTATTTTGTCATTTCATATATAACAAATTATGCTCTAGCGTCATCTCTTATTAAGAGAGGGACGGAAAAACGAAGTCGTGAGATTCGGATGGGAGGAGAAACGACGCCATGATTTTACTTGTTGATAAAGTTCACGGCGGATGATAAGCATGATAATTAACCCGAAAATAAACCTTAAAGAACTAAGATTATGAAACCTTAAATTCGCAGCTTAATTACTTGTTATAAATGCAAGTCCTTGACAAACA
>ERZ778515.1681-NODE-1681-length-14793-cov-6.878749_pt1 | contig 14793 bp, 12 predicted proteins | sample MGYA00510343_ERZ778515 | MGnify/ENA primary metagenome ERZ778515 (study PRJEB29527, sample SAMN07138965) | mouse gut metagenome | material: feces | host: mouse | place: China:Nanjing | collected 2016-01-25 ...
TGCGTGTGGACAGATACAAGACGTGTTGTTGAACGAAGTGAAAAATGTGTCCCTACCGGTGGGGATATATTTCTAAATGGGATAAATGGAATATAGGAGAAGATAAAGGAATATAAAAGACGTATGAAATCTCCCTCTGTATCCTTTAAAAACTACTTCTTTTCCTTCCACAGTTCGCTCATGTCCTCAAGCGTCTTGCCCTTTGTCTCGGGCACAAGGCGCCATACGAAGAATGCCGCAGCAACGCAGATTATTCCGTAAAGCCCGTATGTGAACCAGTGTCCGAAGTCGGGGTCGCCGTCAAGCCGCATGTTGAACATCGGCACGAAGGTGGCGCTTACAATCCAGTTGAACACCCACTGGAAAGCCACAGCCACTGCTACGGCTGCGCCGCGTATGGTGTTGGGGAAGATTTCGGCGATGAGCACCCAGCATATCGGACCCCATGACATCATGAACGAAGCGCTGTATATCATTATGCTCAGCATTGTCACGATACTCATATTGGGGTCGCCGAAGGTCAGCGCCACGCCGAAGGCTCCGAGCGCCATGCCTGCCGAACCGGTGATGAGCAGCGGTTTGCGTCCCCACTTCTCCACCGTGAACACGGCAACGAGCGTGAAGAGGATGTTTACGACGCCCATGACGATGGTGTTAACCATGGGGTTTGTCATGCCCATGTCGCTGAATATGCGCGGCGCATAGTAGAGCACGGCGTTGATGCCGACAGCCTGCTGGAACACGCTGAGCATTATCCCGACGAATATCACGAGCCAGCCGTAGGTGAAGATGTGCTCCGTCTTCTCCGTTATGGTGTTCTTTATATCCTCGAGGATGTGGTGTCCGTCCGCATCGCCGTTTATCTTCTGGAGTATGGCGAGTGCCTTGTCGTCACGGTTTATCATGACAAGATAGCGCGGTGTTTCGGGCACGAAGCATATCAGCAGGGCAAACAGTCCGGCTGGAACAGCCTCGCTTCCGAACATGTAGCGCCAGCCTGTAGATATCGTCCATGCTGCCTCGTCGGCGTTGAGAATGCGCATTGCCTCGATGACGGGGTTCACATTGTTTCCGAGGATGACGAAGTTTACGAAGTATACCACCAGCTGACCGAAGATAATGGCAAACTGGTTCCACGACACCAGCGTTCCGCGGATGTCCGACGGGGCAACTTCGGCAATGTACATGGGGCATATTGCCGATGCCAGACCTACTCCCACGCCACCGATTATGCGGTAGATATTGAACGTGACGAGGAGGCTGAACGTCGGAACTCCATGTTCGAAGAACATAAACTCGGGTGTCATGCTGCCGAGGGCGGACACGAAGAACATCAGTCCGGCAAAGATAAGCGACCTCTTACGGCCCCACCTCGAGGCAAGAAAGCCCGAGATGCCGCTGCCGATAATACATCCTATAAGGGCGCTCGCACAGGTGAAGCCGTGCCAGGCGTCGGTATAGGCAAAGTCGGAAGCACCGAGGAAAAAAGCCTGAAGCCCCTTCTCGGCACCTGAAATCACAGCCGTGTCGTAGCCGAAGAGCAGTCCGCCCAATACGGCAACCATTACGATAGAAATAAGGTAAGCCTTGCTACCTGTCTGATTTTTACTCATTGTTATTTAGATTATTGATTTATTTCCTTGTCCTTTAATACGTTTATGCCCGTTGTTTCCCCAATATTTATTGACGTTTCGGTAAGAAAGACAGATATTTTTAGTAAATTTGCAACCGTGTGTGCACATATATTATAAAATATGGCAGCATATAGTGACAACGGGAAAACAGTATCTGGAGGATGAATTTCAGTGAGGTTATAGGACAGGAAGAGGTTAGGCGGCGGCTCGTACAGATGGTGCGCGAGGACCGCGTGCCCCATGCCATGATGTTCTGCGGGCCTCACGGCTGCGGCAAAATGGCGGTGGCGATGGCGTTTGCATCGTATCTCCTCGGCGAAGGGCGGCTGCCGGAGGACGGCACGGAGATGCCTTCCGGGGCGGTGAGACGCAACGTTGAGGCTATGCTTGCAAAGTGGTCGCATCCCGACCTGCACTTCTCATACCCCGTGATACGTCCCGCCGGCACGGCATCGGAGCATAAGATGACAAGCGACGACTTCGGGAAGGAGTGGAAAACGATGCTCTCCGAGGGACCGTATTTCACCATCGACAAATGGCTCGGGGCGATGAATGCGGCAAACCAGCAGGCACAGATAGGGGTGGGAGAGAGCGACAGCATCATCCGCAAACTCAGTCTCAAGTCGAGTCAGGGCGGTTATAAGATATGTATAATATGGCTGCCCGAACGCATGAACGGCGAGTGTGCCAACAAACTTCTCAAGATATTGGAAGAGCCGCCGCAACAGACGGTGTTCATGATGGTATGCGAGGAGCCGGAAAAACTGCTTGAGACCATACGCAGCCGCACACAGCGCATAGACATAAGGCGCATTGCCGCCGATGACATTGCCGCCGCGCTGACGCAGCGCAGGCTGGTCGACGGGGAAACGGCGGCGCGTATTGCGCGTGTTGCCGACGGCAGTTGGCTGAAGGCTCTTGAAGAACTTGACGCGGGAAACGAGAACCGCACGTTTCTCGACATGTTCATAATGCTGATGAGGCTGTCGTATAAGCGCGACATAAAGAGCCTGAAGAAGTGGGGCGAGGCGGTCTCCGGATACGGCAGGGAGAAGCAGAAGCGCATGCTGACATACTTTCTGAGGCTGGTAAGGGAGAACTTCATGTATAACTTCCGCAATCCAGAACTGGTGTACATGACGCGTGACGAGGAGGACTTTGCGCGCAATTTCGCGCGGTTTATCAACGAGGCGAACGTCATGGAGCTGTCGGAGCTGTTCGGAAATGCGATACGCGACATCGGTCAGAATGCCAATTCAAAGATTGTTTTCTTCGACATGGCGCTCAACACCATTGTGTTGCTGGTACAGGGAAGCAGGCAGTGACGCCGTTGCGGCGATTTGATTTTTCACATATATATATAATGTGCCGGTGCAGGAGGACACGTTTGTCAGCGTGGTTTGACATCGGTGGCATATAAACAAAAAGGATAAAATGGATTTTAAGAACTTGAAATATGTCGTTGGAGACGGGTGCAGCCGGGGGCTGTGCAGGCGCGGATGCGGGCGTCAGGACAAGCAGCTCAACACTTATGACTGGCTTGCCGACGTGCCGGGAAACGCCGAGAGCACCGACCTTGTAGAGGTGCAGTTCAAGAATACGCGTAAGGGCTACTATCACAATGTGAACCGTCTCGATTTGAAAAAAGGCGATATCGTTGCCGTTGAGGCAAGTCCGGGGCACGACATCGGCGTGGTGACACTTACCGGAAAGCTTGTGCAGCTGCAGGTGAAGAAGGCAAACCTGAAGTCAGCAGACGACATAAAGCGTATATACCGCATTGCCAAGCAGGTGGATATGGATAAGTATCACGAGGCAAAGAGCCGCGAGCACGACACCATGATACGCAGCCGCCAGATAGCAAAGGACCTTGACCTGAAGATGAAGATAGGCGATGTGGAGTATCAGGGAGACGGCAACAAGGCTATCTTCTATTATATTGCCGATGAGCGTGTGGACTTCCGCCAGCTCATAAAGGTGCTTGCCGAGGCGTTCCACGTGCGTATAGAGATGAAGCAGATAGGTGCGCGGCAGGAGGCAGGGCGCATCGGCGGGACCGGACCGTGCGGCCGTGAGCTGTGCTGTGCGACGTGGGTGAAGAACTTTGTGTCGGTAAGTACCGGCGCGGCGCGCTTCCAGGACATCTCGCTTAACCCCCAGAAGCTTGCCGGAATGTGTGCCAAGCTGAAGTGTTGTCTTAACTATGAGGTGGACAACTATATCGAGGCAGGGCGTAAGTTGCCGCCGAAGGATGTGGTGTTGCAGACTCTCGACAACGACTACTACCTGTTTAAAAGCGACATTCTTGCCAATATGGTGACTTATTCCACCGACAAGCGCATGGGTGCCAACCTTGAAACGATAAGCGGAAGCCGTGCAATGGAGGTGATGGAGATGAACAAGCGCGGGGAGAAACCTGAGTCGTTGCAGGCTGACGGCAGTCAGACGGAGCAGGAAAAGACAATAGACCTGCTTGCCAATGAGAGCATAATGCGTTTTGACAAGAATAAAAAGAAGAAGAAAGCGAAGGGGCGCGGCAGTCGTCCGCAGTCTTCGGCACCGCGTCAGAAGCAGGGCGGCGAACACCAGAAACAGCATGGCGAGCACCCGAAGAGGGAGCACGGAAACAGAAAGCGCGACAAAAATAAACCTGAATGACAGCTGTACTGGACAGAATATTGATGAAAGCCGCCGCCATTGTGTCGCTTGTCGCGATGACGGCATGCGCCGCGGACACGGTATATTATGATTACAGACATACCTTGAAGGCTGGTTGGGATAAGGGAGATACGCTTGTTTTCTCTGTCCCGCCTGTCAGAACAGCCGGCAGATACCACGAGGTGGTGTGCTTGCGCACCACCGGTGCTTTCCCGTTTACAGGCGTTACGCTTGTTGTCGGGCAGCGGAGTGTTCCGCGGAACATCGTCCGTTCGGATGTCTTGAAGTGTACTCTGACGGACCGGAACGGCAATGCCAAGGGTAAGGGAGTGAGTCTATATCAGTATGAATTTGACCTGTGTGATGTGGATCTGAACCGTGGCGACTCTCTGAATATATGTATAAGGCATGACATGAAGCGTGAGGTGCTGTCTGGAATATCCGATGTCGGGGTAAAGATTGTAAGGACCGACTGACATTCCGGCGGTCTTTTTTCTATAAAGATAAATGCTGAAGGCTCCGGATGTGTTGGCGTTGTGTTGTTCAAAGCCAGACATCCGGAGCCTTGTATGTATCAATTCTGTGAGCTTGCCCTTGAAAGGCACTGGCATGGATATTACGGAATGTTATGATAGATTGTTTTCTTTCCGTCCTTTACAACGATTTGTCCTTCCGCCGGAGAGACTGTTCTGCGTCCCATAATGTCGTATACCGGTGTGTTGCCAGTGTCTTTCCCGATATTGACGTTGCTTATGTTTGTTGCGTTCTCCTTAGCGAACACAATCAGTACAAGGTTGGTATTTGTCTTGTCTTTTGTAAGACTGAAGGTTGATCCGGCTGATGCGCTAAACGAATATTTGTAGTTTGCGTCAAGGGCTATTGATGTCCCGTTGAGCTTGGACTTGCCTGAGCCGGAAGTGAAGTACAGCGTTACGGTGCAGTCGTATGCCGGAACGATTGTCACTTTTGTGCTTGATTCCATCTTTACGCATACGTCATAGCTTGTTCCGTTGTATGTCACGGAGCCTTTCTTCGCATAGTTGCCGGCAACAGACACGACATCCGGCATTGATGGAGTGTTCCCTGTAAAGTGACATATCTCCTCCGAAGGTATGGCAGAAGGAGAATTGTTCTTCTTTATCCTTATTGTATAAGTCTTTGTTGTCATGCCGTCTTCAGCCGCAATTGTGAATGTTGCCGTAGCGGTATAGCCCTGCTGTGGAGCCTCTATTATATAGTCGCTGCCTCTCATTGTCGCACCCGTGTATTCTTTTACCGTTGCTTTCTCAGCAGGAACGACCGTTATTGTATATTCGGTTTCCGGTGCATTGTACTCTACGTTCATAGTATATGTATCGGCAACGGTGACCGGACTGCCGTCTATCATGAACGTGGCGGATGCGTCTTTGGACGATTGTGGACCGGCATCATACTGTATCTCCTGCGACTTCAGGATATAGTCGCATTCTATTACAGGGCTTTTCTTTGGTGTCCCGTCTGCGTTAAGCTCTATTCCGCGCGGTATTGAAATCCATTTCTCCTCACCCGGCAGCAGCCCGCGCAACGATGTTTCGCTGCGCACTCCTTCTATTGCAAAATAAGCATCGCGGTAAAGAGGGGCGACACCGGTATTGGTAACCAGCATGTCGGTTGTTGTCCCGTCTGTGGTACAGCGTTTTACAGCAAAGCGGTATCCTGTGGCAAGTGTTGCGCTTGCAAACCTCTCGCCCGTGCCGTATGTCCCCTCCGGGGCATCATTGGCTATCATAAAGGTAATGTGGTACTTGGCAGCCTGTTCTTCCCATGTGTGCCCGTACATTCCGGCAGGGTTGAGAAAGTTCTTCTGGTCGTTGTCCGTGTAATAGCTTATCTCTCCTCCTGCATAGCCCCTTTTCCAGCGTGTGGAGCTGCCCAGCGCAATCCAGCATTCCTCGTTGTAGCCGTCGCTTGTACCTATCTCATGGTCTTTGTGCATGAAAGAGTCGTCGAAATTGCCAAACGACAGTGCCATGAGCGACGGGTCATCTATAATCGGCGACTGTGAATTGTCGGCTGCGTCAATGGATATTCCCCACGGAATGGATGTCATGGTGTTCTCCATGTGGATGAGAAATTCTTTTTGGTATTCCATAGAAGGGAAGTTCTTGCCGAGTTGCAGCGTGGTTCCGAATATATGATATTCGCTCCAATGCCCGAAGCCGACTTCCACGAAGGCAAGCCTTGGGTCGGAAGAATAGCGTGCCGCAAAGTCTGCATAGAACTGTTTCGTAAACCGTTTCAGCTCTTCGTTACTCCAGTCGGCGTAATATGTAGGTCCGTCTCCCTTGACTTTATTGTATGTTTCATTATAGTCGCTGCGGTCCTTGATGTATTGCGGGACAGCCGTCATACCTGCCGTCTTGCCGTCAACATCTTTGGAATTGGGATATTCATAGCGGAAACGGGCTATCAGCTGATGTCCGCGCGACGACACATCGTCAAGAATATTGTCAAACCATGTCCAGTCGTATTGTATTGTCCCGTCTGCCGCACATCCGGTGACAACCTTGCACGGCAGGCAATAGGCGTATTCCAGCTGTATGCTTTGCCCGTGCGTAGCATTCAGGCTTTCTGCCTGGTCAGGCCATAGCACAAGACCGGTCATTGGCTGTGGCTTTGTTACCGAACTTCTCAGAATTACATCTGAAACCTCAGCCATTGCTGTTGTTGCGAGCAATATTATTGCTGCAAAGATAATTGTGGCTTTTCTCATGATGATTTTTGATTTTAGATTATGTTTTTGTTTGTAGTTTGATGTTTTCTGTTTCAGGTCTTACCTGTTTGTCATGTTGCGTGCCGCATCTATCCTGAGAAATACGAAAAGAAGAATTGTGAAGCCCCATAGTGAGGAGCCTCCATAGCTGAAGAAGGGCAGGGGAATGCCTATTACGGGCGTAAGTCCGAGCACCATTCCCACGTTTATGAACAGGTGGAACAGGAAGATGCTCAGTACGCAGTAGCCGTAGATGCGCCCGAACTTGAACGGTTGCCGCTCTGCCATTTTGATGAGTCTCAGTATCAGGGCAAGAAACAGGCCGAGAACGAGGGCACATCCGAGAAAGCCTTCTTCCTCGCCGACGGTGCAGAAGATAAAGTCGGTGTCCTGTTCGGGCACGAACTTAAGCTTTGTCTGCGTCCCGTTGCGAAAGCCCTTGCCTTTCAGTCCGCCCGAACCGATTGCAATTTCGCTCTGATGCACATTGTATCCGGCTCCCTTCAGGTCGTCCTGCAATCCCAAAAGCACGTTGATACGCGTGCGCTGGTGGGGCTGCATCTTGCTCAGGATGAGGTCGGCGGAGTAGAAAAAGCCTATAGAGCCGATGACGAACAGCGAGATATAGAGATAATTGGCGATGCGCGTGCTTAGTGCTTGATATGCCAGCCAGCATGCCAAAGCCACTGTTATGATTATCTGAACGATTACAATGTCAAACGGAACGGCATATTTTGACAAGAGAAATGCCGCCAGTGTGATGCCAGCGGATACAAGTATGACGTTCCTTGCCTGCTTCCTGTTCTTGCAATAAACATATACCATGCCTGCCGAAAACAGCTGTATGAGGGACATCACGGCAAATTTTCCCACAGAAGCCGGCGTCCCTGCCAGCATCGTTTCTTCAAATCTCACGCCCACTACGAAGTATATCACCATGGCTACGCCTGTGAACAGCACGCTGCCGGGCATGCCTTCACGGTAGAACATGAGGAAGAACGACATATATACCAGTGCCGAGCCCGTCTCGTTTTGTGCAATGATGAAGAGCATGGGCACGAAGATGATGCTGCATGCGATAAGGAAATCCTTGCGGCGGTGTATGCTGAAGTCGTATGCACTCATAAGTTTTGCTATGGCAAGGGCTGTGGCAAACTTCGCAAATTCGGCAGGTTGCAGTCTCAACGGTCCCAAGACGAGCCACGACCGCGAGCCTTTTATGCTGTGGGGATTGAATATCGTGGCAAATAGCAGCAGCAGCAGGGCGGCATAAAGGATGTATGCAAATGTGTCGTAGAAGCGGTTGTCGAGCATCAGGAGCACGAAGCCGAGACATATCGAGGTGGCTATCCACACAATCTGCATGCCCGAACGTGTGCTGAGACTGAAGATGTCGGTCTCTCCGAAGGTATAGCTTGCGCCGCATACGCTTATCCAGCCGAATGCCAGGAGGGCGATGTATATGCCCACTGTCCACCAGTCGAGCGACCGCAAGACTCCGAATTGCTTATCTGTTCCTTGTTCCATACGTGATATGTCTGTTCTGGAATGCCGTTGCCTTGGTCTCAGACTCGGGCGAGAGCTTCCCGTTTATATACTGTTCCATCATCAGCGCGCCTATCGGAACGCCGAATTCGGCTCCGTATCCGCCGTTTTCCACATACACGGATACGGCAATCTTGGGATTGTCCTTCGGTGCGAAGCCCATAAAGATAGAGTGGTCCTGCCCGCGGTTCTGTGCCGTTCCCGTCTTTCCGCACACCTCATAGTCGCTGCGGTTGGCTGCGTGGCAGGTTCCGTTTGTCACTGCCCCGCGCATGCCGGTTACCACATATTCGTATGCCCTCTTGCTCGCCTTTGTGTAATGGCGCTCCGTAAACTTCCTGTCGAGGGGCATGTCTTTCACCTTCTTCACCACGTGCGGGGTGTAGAAATATCCCCGGTTGGCTATCGTTGCGCCGAGATTGGCTATTTGCAGTGGTGTGAGGTTCACCTCTCCCTGTCCGATCGAGATGCTTATTATCGTCATTCCGTTCCAAGACCCCCTGTAGGCGTTGTCGTAATATTCGGCATTCGGTATCAGTCCGCGCTTCTCCCCGGGAAGGTCTATGCCCAGCTTGTAGCCGAAACCCATGCTCACCATGTAGTCGCGCCATGTGTTCATTGCCTCCTGCACGGTCTTGTATTTTTTGCGGTTGCCCATCATATAGTACAGTCCCCAGCAGAAATAACCGTTGCACGATGTCGTTATTGCCGGTATAAGGCTTATCGGCGAGGCATGTCCGTGGCATCCTACGCGCAGCCCCCTGTGGTAAAAGCCGTGGTTACACGGGAATGTTGTGCCTGGCGTTATCACCCCTTCAGTGAGGAATGTCAGTCCCTGCGATGTCTTGAACGTGGACCCCGGCGGATATTGTCCCATGATAGAGCGGTTCAGCAATGGCTTCCATGGGTTCATGGCGAGTGCCGAATGCACTTTGCCGCGGTTGCGCCCGGTCATTGTGCGCGGGTCGAACGTCGGCGAAGACACCATGCACAGCACCTCTCCCGTTGCCGGTTCTATAGCCACGATGCTGCCTATTTTCCCCTGCATGAGCCTTTCTCCCAATGCCTGAAGGTTGATGTCTATGCTCAGTGTGAGGTCCTTTCCCGCCACGGGGCTGCGGTCGAGCGCACCGTTCTGATAGCTTCCCTGTATGCGCCCGTGTGCATCGCGCAGGAATATCTGCACGCCTTTCTCTCCTCTGAGCTCTTTTTCGTACGACCGTTCCACGCCCTGCTTGCCTATATAGTCGCCCGGCATGTAGAACTCATCCTCGTCAATGTCCTCTCTTGACACCTCAGCCACGTCGCCGAGGATGTGCGCCGCGTTAGGATATGTGTATCTTCTCACGCTTCTTCTCTGTACATAGAAGCCCGGAAAACGGTACATCTTCTCCTGAAATATACTGAACTCCTCGTCTGTAAGCTGGCTCATGAACATCTGTTGCGTAAACTGCGAGTAGCCCGGATTTTTTCTCCGGTCCTTTATGTCGTCCATGCGCTTCATGAAATACTCCCTTGTTATGCCGAGAGTGTTGCAGAACTCCGTGGTGTCGAGCCTGTCCTTTGCCTCTTTCATTACCACCATTATGTCGTAGGCATGCTGGTTGTAGACGAGCAGGCGCCCGTTGCGGTCGGTTATTACGCCGCGTGCCGGGAACTCGACCTTCTTCAGGAAAGCGTTACTGTCGGCATTCTTCTTATAGTCGTCGCTCATTATCTGGAGCGTAAACAGACGTATAAGATATATGATGACGATAAGCACCGCCACCCCTCCGATAACGTATTTCCTGTATTCAAGCTCGTAGTTCTTGTTCATACACGATTGGATATGCTTTAGATATGCCGCTGTCAGTCTCTCCGCAGATTCTCCAGGGCAATGATCATTGCCGTTGTCAGCGCAGTGCTTCCTGCAATGTCGAGCAGCCATTGCTGCCAGTTGAAGAAGCTGAATGTCTCAAGTGTGAAGAAAGCCGTGCTGTATATGAATACGGATATCAGCGTGTAGTAGAAATATCGCGACAGTCCCAGTGTGCCGGAAGTGGGGAAGACGTCATCCTGTGTGTCGCGCTGTGTAAACAGGTTCAGTACGTATGGCTGTATTGCCGCCGTCAGCGTCATTGCCGCCGCAGCCACTCCCGGCGTGTTTGAGAATATGTCCACGCAAAGTCCGAGGGCAAAGCACCACAGCAGTATCCCCCATTTGGGGAAGTTGCGGTTGAACATCAGCACAAAATAAACGTTGAGCAGGGGTATCATGCTGTTCCATAAATGTATATGGTTCAGCACGAGCACCTGTGCAAGACAAAGCACTATGAAGACAATTATGCGTACCAATATGTTCATGCCCGTGTCACTTTTTGAGGTTATCCTTTGATTTTAGCGAGTCTTGTGCAGCCCTCATCACTTCGATGCGCTCCTCTATGGCACTGTTGTCGATAATGCACACGTCTCTCAGGTTGCTGAAATCGGTGGTGAGCTTAATCTGGGCGCGGTATGACAGACCGTCCTTCGAGTTGTAGACATGGAGGATTTGCCCTACTATTATGCCGGGCGGGAATATGGATGAATATCCGCTTGTCTCCACAATGTCGCCAAGTCTGAACTTGGCATGCCGTGGAATGTCGTTTACGTAAGCAAGGTCCTTGGCACCGCCGTTCCACTGGAGGTAGCCGAAATATCCCCGCTTGCGTATTGTCACGCTGATGTTCGATTTGGGATTGAGCACAGGAATTACCACCGAATAGTGTCGCGAAGCCATATAGACGACTCCCACCACGCCGTTTCCGCATGCCACTCCCATGTCAGGGCGCACGCCGTCGTCGGTGCCCTTGTCAAGAGTCATCAGGTTGTTGTTGCTGTTTGTGGAGTTTGTGATTACTTTTGCCGGTATCAGCCTGTATGCGCTCATCAGCTGCATCTGGCTGCGTTGCAGGCGGTTGGGCTCTTTTTTATCTGCCGATGCGATATAGTCCGACATCATCTTTACCTTCTGTTCCAGATAAAGGTTGCGCTCCGTCAGCTGTCTGTTGGTCTTTGTCAGGCTGAAATAGTGCTCAACGGCAGAGTTCCATTCATACACCTTGCCTGCCACGGCATTTGCCGACGAGAAGAACACGCTGCCCTGATAGCTGTTGTATCTGAACAGCAGTACAGCACAAATAATCTCCAGCAACGCAAAAAGAAACCAGTGATGATATTTTGCAAAAAACGCTATCAGGTTACGCATGTTTATCGCAATATAGTCAGTATGCCGTTATTTACGGTTCATGACCTGTTGCCCGTGCATCTGATATTACCGGATGTGCAGGACAATAAGTCATGAACCGCATGAAATAAGACTGTTATCTTATGAGGAACGAGAAACGGTCCACGTTCTTGAGGGCTATTCCCGTACCCTTGGCAACGCTGTGCAACGGGTCTTCTGCCACGTGGAACTGTATCTTTATCTTGTCTGTGAGGCGCTTGTCGAGGCCGCGCAGCAACGCGCCTCCGCCCGTAAGGTAGATGCCGTTCTTCACAATGTCGGCATAAAGTTCGGGCGGCGTGTTCTCGAGGGCTGACAATACGGCGTTCTCGATTTTCACGATTGTCTTGTCAAGACAGTGGGCAATCTCCTGATAGCATACCGGAATTTCCATCGGAAGAGCCGTTATGCGGTTCGGACCGTGTATCGTGTAGTCTTCCGGAGCATCCTCGCCGAGGTCTGTAAGAGCAGAGCCTACATGTATCTTTATGCGCTCTGCCATGCGCTCGCTCACCTTCACGTTGTGCTGGCGGCTCATGTAGTCCTGTATTTCTGCCGTCAGGTCGTCGCCGGCGGTGCGTATGGAGTTGTTCGATACAATGCCCCCGAGTGATATCACGGCGATTTCGGTGCTTCCGCCGCCTATGTCCACAATCATGTTTCCTTCCGGAGCCTCGACGTCGATGCCTATTCCTATTGCTGCCGCCATAGGCTCGAATATCAGATATACGTCGCGTCCGCCTGCATGCTCGGCAGAGTCGCGCACGGCACGCAGCTCAACTTCAGTAGACCCTGAAGGCACGCCGATGACCATGCGCAGCGACGGCGAGAACAGGCGGCTGCCTGTATGCACCATTTTTATCAGTCCGCGCATCATCTGCTCGCATGCGGTAAAGTCGGCGATGACACCGTCGCGCAGCGGGCGTACCGTGCGGATGTTGTCGTGCGACTTCTCATACATCATCTTTGCCTTGTCTCCAACGGCAATCATCTTGCCCGTGCTGCGGTCAAGAGCCACTACCGACGGTTCGTCAACCACAATCTTGTCATCGCTTATGATGATAGTGTTTGCCGTACCGAGGTCCATTGCTATTTCTTGTATAAAAGAAAAAAATCCCATGTCTTTGTTGTAAATGAAGAATGAAGATTGGTTAAATGAAGAATGAAGAATGAAGAATTAAGAATTAAAATTTGCTCAATTATACTTCTTAAGACTCCTTAGCAACATCCTCTTTGATTTGTTTCTGTTTTTTATTTTGATTTTATTATTGAAGAAGAGAACTGGGAACGAAGAACGTTCTGCCATGATTTATTATGGTGATTGTCATTCTTCATTCTTCATTCAATTCTTCATTTTCCGAACCACGCATGTATTGCCGTGTCATAGTGGCTGCTCACGCCGAACGCGCGTGTGGCGAACATGCGGCGGTCCTCTATGTCTGTCTCTGCACCTTTCTTGTTCAGGATGTCGAGCAGTATGCCGTATTCAGCCTTGCTGGGCACGATTACCACGTCTTTGAAGTTCTTTGCGCCGGCACGTATCAGCGATATTCCGCCTATGTCTATCTTCTCTATTATGTCGGCATCGCCTGCGCCGCTTGCCACGGTGTCCTCAAAGGGATACAGGTCAACGATGACGAGGTCTATTTCAGGTATGTCATACTGCTTCATCTGTTCCTGGTCGCCTTCGTTTTCGCGGCGTGCGAGTATGCCTCCGAATACCTTCGGGTGCAGCGTCTTCACGCGTCCGCCAAGTATCGAGGGGTATGTCGTCACGTCTTCAACAGCCTGACACTCATAGCCAAGCGACTCGATGAACTTCTGCGTGCCTCCCGTCGAGAGGAATTTCACACCTTCTGCATTCAGCTTGGCAAGCAACTCGTCCAAGCCGTCTTTGTGAAATACCGACACAAGTGCCGTCTTTATCTTCTTTGTTTCAGCCATATTACTTAATGTACATTATATATAATTGGGATGCAAAGTTACGAAAAAGCCATGATTATAATATATTTTTTATATAAAACTTTGGGGCTTTGGTGAAAAAAGTTGCCGTTCCGAATATTTTTTACTATCTTTGTCATCGCTTTGCTGGATATAGGTCTTGCATCTTCTTTTGTTTGCAGGTGTGTGCAGCCTTGCCTTCTGGTTTTTGGACCGTGGCTTTTCATCGCGTGTCCGTGTGTAGCCTGTGATGCAGTTTCTGCTCCGGATTATGTCTGCCGTGGTTTAGTACAACCGCTTTTACCGTAATTTTTTTCAAAAAACATCGTTTTTCCATCTTTCAGGAGGGCATGTCTTGTCTTCTGAAAGGGCGTCTCTTAAATTCTAAAAGACGGCATATCGGAAAGTATTTAATACTTCCTTACTTGGTAAGGAGATATTAATTGCCGGATAACGGCATATTAATTGTCGCGCAACGCATCATCCGTTGTTTTTCAGCGCAACATCCGTTTCTTTTTTATTAAAATATCGTTGCTGGGAACATTTATTTGTTTTTATCTGCCGCGAAGTAAAAATCAGGCGGCGTTGCGAGTGGTAAAAAAACATAAAGTTTCTTAAATTCAAGAATTAAGATAAAATGTCTGTTTACTAAAAGTGCACTCGCCGCCCTTTCAGTGCATATCCGTTGTTGCTGTTCGGTATAATAAAAGTGGAAATGTCATACACCTTTGTTCCTTATCCTTAATTCGCATGTCATATTTTTGTATGATTGTGTGTCAAGACTCAACTCTTCCAACCTGTAGGGACATATTCTTGTATTTGTCCGTTTGTAACATGCTGATATCCAATAGTTTTTTGCGGACAAATACAAGAATATGTCCCTACAGGTTGGAAGAGTTGAGTTTTTGACACACCCTTGTGTCTTTTATCCTATTTAACGTGAGTTCGACGAATTATATCAACTCTGTAAGTCATTAATAGACATTCTCTTACGTTCGGGTGGATTTGCAATCCGCCCG
>ERZ778515.1690-NODE-1690-length-14735-cov-6.806403_pt1 | contig 14735 bp, 17 predicted proteins | sample MGYA00510343_ERZ778515 | MGnify/ENA primary metagenome ERZ778515 (study PRJEB29527, sample SAMN07138965) | mouse gut metagenome | material: feces | host: mouse | place: China:Nanjing | collected 2016-01-25 ...
GGCTAAGACATCTCCTGCCCCTGCGTCTGCTCCACTGGTATCCATATTATTGTTACTGCCTGTTATTCCTAATATTGTATTCCCCTTTACAAGCTTTGCTGCTGTAAGACCAATTAGGTTTGCTATTGTGGTGTATGCAGCATACAGATAGTTTCCTACACCGTATTTCCCTGTTGCTGGTACTTTTAACTTTATACGCTTGTTTGTTCCATCTATAGATGCCTCTGCGTTATAGTCTGCTGTACCTGTTTTATCTGCAAGGGTGCCTGTAATCTTTGTCTTAGCAGCGTTATGCGCTGTATATCCATTTAAAAGGGTTTCTGCTGTAACTGTATCTTTTGATGGATCTATTAAATCTAGCACTTTGCCTAGCAACATTTCCCATGTCTCACCTGTGGAGGCTGTAATTCCCAGGGCAGTAAGATTTTCCACAAGCTGTTTTTTCTTCTCACTGCCAAGCTGAAAAACCTCATTTATTGCACCAATAACATCTTCTGACTGAATACCTTCTGCAAATTCTGGTCCTTCTGTATTGTCATCACTTCCAAGGTATTTGTCCATTCGTGCCTGAAGAACCAAATCATTCTGCAGCAACTGCTTTGACGCTGCTGTATCATTTTCAGCACTTACCAAATCATCTTCCTCTACAATACTAATTTTATCAGAAAAGATAGGATTCTCAATGGTATAATCTCGCATGATACTCTCCTTTCCACATTTCAAAAAATATCATCCAAAACATAAGTTTGCTCCACATCATCATCTTTACCTTTTCTGGTAAAATTCTTAATACAGACAATATCATCATCTTCATCATACAATCCTACTTCGCTTATTTCTTCTCCTGCAAGTTCATCAGCACGCAAAGTACATTCATATCTGCAAGTTGTATCTGTTGGAAAGCTATATTTATCGATTGGTTTCCTGTACAGCTCATTTGCCAATTCTGTCTGTTTTTCAGATGGATTTATAACACTACCATCCGTATTTACGCCTCCATTACCAAATGCCATGCCAACAATATGTGGCAGCACTGTCGCCCCCGCTCTTGCCTGTACAAGTTTCATTCTTGCCACTTTAGTTATTACAACATTTTTATTTGCACTCATTCCACTGTTTCCTTTCTATATAATGCATTATATTTCATTGTTCTATTATATCTGCGAGAACCATTATAACTCACTACATTCCTACAAGTTTCAATAAACATATGGTCCACAATATTTGCTGGTTCCTTCAAAATTGCTCGCATATTTATGCCGTATTCTTGTAATGTATCTAATCTTTCAATACTATAACCATGAAACATGCTATACTTTACATTTATATCACAATATTTTATTATTGCTAGTAATTTTTGGGCATAACTAAAATCAGATTTCAAGTATAATTCAAATACACTCTTTATACTAACACGCAATCTATAATTTCTTTTGGCATTATATCGTAATGTGCCATTATATTTTCTTTTGGCATTGTATAAATCATCATTCCAAAAAGATGATTGTATAAGGATAAGTAATCTCTTAAATAATATATTATTCTCACTATGTACTATTTTTCCTCTATACTCTAGTTCATAATTAATCCAACCTGGTTTTATCATTGGCGCAGGATTCTCCAAATCCAGTGATAACACATTTCTTACAGAAATTCTCATATTACATGGCAGCATTCTTGATACTACATCAATGAGGCTGTCAATTTGCCATTGTAATTCAACTTCTACTTTCATATGAATCAAATAACTGTTCTCCAATATAATTGTCACAATTCCGCAAATTTCTGTAAGCTTCTGTAATAGCATACGCCATGTATATGGAAGTCTTATAAACCATCCAGCCTGCACACGCGCACGACGAATCTGAATTGTATCCTCCTTTAATGGTATGATAGATAATAATTTTTCAAATTTTGATATCCCATACTCATCAGCAGTTTCAATAAATTCATTTTTTAATACCCTTTCAGCCGCTTCCCATACAAGTATAAACTCTGGATTCTCTGCTGTCAGAGTGACATTAGTTTCCTTATATTCTGCTATAAATGGAGGCAGATATGAAATAAGGTCAACTTCTCTAATCATTCACTTACACCCCCAAGTACTGGGATTTCATATTTCCCAAGGTTCAAGTTGTTCCTTTTATCATTAATTGAAGTATTTTGAACATCAACAATCCCTGGAACACTCAAAATTCGATTGTCAATCTGGCTAATTCTTACAATCAAGTATGGCACATCAGCCCATTCCTTTCTAAGTTCCAAGAAATAATTAGAAATGGCTTCCTCAATGAAACTTTGGAGATTTCCCCAGTCATACCCTAATTCAAAGGTCAGGGTTGTTTTGATTGTGATTTCTTTTGCTTTTGCGCTCTCTACCTTCACCACATGTCCAATAGGCGCAAGTCCATAACCCTCACCAGCATTTTCTTCTGGATCAATAATAGTCTGAACAGTCTGAATAAGAGCATCCGAAGCTGCCCCAAATTCAGAATTAATAATTGTCAAAAGTACGGTTCCTCCGGTTGTCAGCTTCTTTTGTTTCCCAGCAAAAAAAACAGAATCCAGCCAGCTCCGAACATCTTTGCTAAGTGTCTCCTTAATACTGTTATACCATGTTTCCACATTTTCTTTTGGTATCATATCTGTAGGGGAAATATCAGCGTTCCATACCCTTGTCACCTTTGTCCGACCTACTCCTGGTATAGCATTTGTCTTTTCCAGATAATCAGCTTGGTTCCCGCCAAAAGCATTTTCATCAAAAGAAGAAAAATACCTTTGCCGCAAATCTTCTGTTTCCTCTTCATCTTCCCCTGGTATTAAAATCTCTGTTAATTCAGCGGATTGTAATCCCTTTATATACTCCACAGGAGTCATTGTTCCAAAAAACTGATTGCCAATCTTTCCGGCCGTTTCACATTCAACCTGGTATTCGACATCTGCAATTCTTCCAACTACAATATAGTTTATATCGCCAATATTAAATCGCTTTCCCGTAACGTCAATATTCTCTGGCACAAACACTCCTTTTAATACTGTCTTTGTTGCTTTATGAGGATATATCCCCCGCTCCTTACAGCGCAAAATTAAAAATTCTCTTGAAGCGGAATCGCCATAAGCTTCTTTTAGAATAACATCAAGCTCCAAATACAAAATCTGTAATTCGATAGCCGTAGGAGAATGGGTATCCCAAATAACTGAACCTTCCCGCTTATCAAACTTATCCGGCACACGTGCAAGCATTCTTTCCAGTATAGATTCATAAGTGATATTTTCATACATTAATAATTTACCTCTCTTTCTGCCTGTACATCTCCAAAAATGGTATGTACTATAAAAGATATATGAATAACACCTTTCTGCGGAAAATCGAATATGAAATTATCAACACCTTTAATGCGGTCGTCCCAAAGAAGGGCCTCTGAAATACGCCGCTTTAATTCTGGGCAAACATAAGAAATAGGCTCTCCGAAAAGGTCAACAAGTTCAATCCCGTAGTTCCAACTATACATGATGTACTGATAGCGTTCTGTCATAATAATTTTAAAAATGGACTGTTTTACTGCTTCCAATCCATCAATGTACCCGCGAATAAGATTTTCTTTCGACTGCATCTTATAAGTAAAGCTCTGCTCTTCTTTAATCTCAAAATCTCTATCCAAAAATCCAACTGTTGAAGGAATCATCATTTACCCCCTATCCGGTCAATCACAATAAACTTTTGACCTCCCTGCTGCCTGATAAGTATTACTTTTTCACCAGCTTTAAGGGCATTATATATCTGAAAAACATTCTTTTCACTTGTCCATTGGACGGATACAGTCACTGTATAGTTAGTTACATTTCTTGTCAAAATAAGCTGCGCCTCTCCAAGAATCATCTTTTGTTCCACGTTTATTTTTAATGGAGCGTTTGAAATAACTTCCCCAAAATAAATATCAACTGGTTTTGAAGATTCTCTTTCGTCTCGCGCCGCCATCTTCATTGCCTCCAAAAATCCATTTGCATCACCCAACAAATTCACCTCCTCTAAGCGTCAAATCCATCCAATGTTCGTTTTCTTTATAGGTATGTCTACAACTTTCTACCAACATAAAATTCCTTACTTTCATGTCTCCCAAATCAAGATTTACGACAATCATGCTGCCAGCCCTTACGCGATTATCCCCTAAAATATTCGTAAGTTTTAAATTGCGGGTTTTCTTGTTGTATAACTTTAAAAGTGCGTCTGCTTTCGCCTGACCATTTTCCCCTTTCTTCAATGTATCAAAATATTGAAGAACTCCCCACTTATTAATATTGCTGGAATCCTGCACAATGTACACTTCCCGAATCCCCGAATCTTCATTGTCATAAGTCAGCTTTATCTTATTGTAAGTACTATCATCAATGCTAGAGGTATATTCAAAATTTTCACCTGTTTCTTCATCTATCATCAAATAAGCCTCTTGATTTCCAACCATCATAGAGGATAGGGGGCTTAACATCAGCTTCCCAAAATCGTCATAGAGGACAAACATTTCTCCAGTATTTGTTAAAGTTAAATCAAGTGCATTTTCTATCATCTCAAAAAGGGAAGTGTTTTCTTCAACCCTTGATTCAATGACATACTTTGTATTTTCCAGCATCCCGACATTCAGCGAATAATCTGCTGCCACCATTTGCACAAACTGGTCTGCTGTTTTATTTTCATAGACAATAGTATCTTTATTTTTTAGATAGCGCAATTGATCATATGCAGTAACAGTGATCATCTGTCCTTTATCTCTTTGCTGTTTAAACACAAAACCAAAAAAAATATTATCACCGTTTTCCTGCATTGTAACCTTACTTCCTTCTGAAAAATCAAGAATATTGTCCTTTAAGACTTTAAAAGTCAGCTTGCCTGGAGCATTCTTCCGTTCTGTAGTCCATTCAACCCCTTCTTCTATTACTGGAATATATAATTTTGTTCCAAGTTCATTTCCAATCAATAATTCAACACTCATTTGGATACTCCATTTTCTAAACTGCCGGAATTGTCAACACCTGCCCTGGATAAATTAAGTTCGGACTTCCTCCTATCACACTTTTATTTGCGTTATAAATCTCCGTATATTTACTTCCATTGCCATAGAATTTTTTTGCAATATTCCAAAGACAATCCCCCTTTACCACAGTGTACGTCTGTGCGGTAGTTGGTGCAGGGGAATCATTGGATTCCCTCTGTGCCGCAATACTTGCCTGTGAATCTGTTCCTCCTGTGCTGATTTTTACTGTTTTGGTTCCATAATTCTTCCATTGTTTCAGATTAATTTTAACCATAATATCAAATCCGTTTTTTACATCTTCTGTAATTGTATAGTCTTCCATAGATACCTTTATATTTGTGTCAAACAGCCTGCTGCCTGTAGGTTTTCTTCTGCATACAATAAACTGAAATGGTTTGTTTCCTGTTTTGAGAGACTCGAAATACTCAAGAAAAAAATCCGCCTGCTTAAATCCTGATTTATACACAGCAAACGGATATTGTACTTGCGGTATTAAACATTCAAACCCAATCTCTGTTAAACCTGCCTTTTTTAGAATATTAATCTCCCCATCATCTATCATGGTAATCGTTTTATTTGTATTGTTAATCTTAATAGTAAGTTTTGGTGGTGTGACCGGCAGCAGGCATTTATCCAAATAAAAATCATATCCACTTTTTGGCATTATATATGCACTCCTTCCGCAGAAATCTCAACAGCTTCATACATGGCATCTGTCAGCCCAGAAACAATGCCATCCAAGTCCATTTTACCGCTGATTGTATTATTATTTGTCTGTTCAATATTAATTTCAGCGGTAGTGAAACGGTTTATTGCTTCCTGTTCTGCTATGTCTCGAAGATATTTCAATTCTTCCCCAGTTATATCCATAGCATCAGCCATAGCACCTGTATTTCCAGAAATATCATCAATGCCACTTCCAATTTCCCCTGCTGTCAATGCACCTGCATAATCATCAGCAGAAGGAATATTCGTAGTGCCGAACAACGAAGAAGGGTCAAAGTTCGATATTTTTTCCGCCATACCATCGCCCCATGAAGCACCTGCATTAAACGCATCTGAAACCCATCCATCCTGAAATGTATCGAACGTGTTGAATCCATTGTTAAATGCATCACTAATACTTTTATAGTCCTCTTTGTTCCCTGCTGCTTCTGCTGCTTTGGCTGCATAATTATCCGCTGCAGACGTGACGCCAGAATAATCAAATTCAACAAAAGGCAGCTTATTTAAGGCCTTACAAATTCCTTCGATAACTGACAATCCAGTAGAAAGAAGGTCGTAAAACCATGATTGGACTGAACATATTGCATTGTGAAAAGCGGTCATCATGTTACTTGCTAAAGCTCCTATTGCATTACCAATCCCTAGCGCAATGTTCGCTACGCTCAGTCCCAAATTTTTAAAAAACTGAATCACCACATTTATTCCACCAGAGATAACACCGAACCCTGAATTTGCAATTCCTGTCATTTTTGCAATTGCACTGCATACTGCAAAAATTATTGCAATCAAAGCGATAATTAAAACAATAATCCACACAATAGGACATGCATACATTGTAGAATTAAGGCTTTCCTGCGTTGCCACTTGCGCCATTGTTGCCCCAGTTGTCAAAGCAATTGCCGCCGCATAGATATTTTCAGCAATTATCATAGCAAATTTTCCTGCTGCCGAAGCCAATTCAGCCCCCTTTACTAACAATAACCAACCATAATATATAGCCAAAGCCCCAGCCACGCCATAAATAATAGGCGATAACCATGACCAATTATCCGCCAGTAAATTAATCCCAGCCATAAGCAAGCTAAAAATTTTAAGTGCTACTGCACCGACAAGAGACAATACATTAATTGCTTCGTTTGCTAAAGCCCATAATACTTGTGAATTGACAATCTGGTCTATGATTGGATTTGCAATTGTGACAAGCATTGAAATCGCATTTGCTGCATGATCAACAAGTTGGTTAAAAGCATTACTATTTGCAACTTCATTTAGTTTTTCTAACAGGGGTTGCAGTGACATCAGAGCAGTGTTTTCAAGAGAAGTTCTAATTTGTTCAAAAGTCATTGGCATACTTTCAAATTTTGCGTCCGTTTCATCTGCTGCAGCAAACATAGCTGCTTTTACAATATCAGCGGTAATTTTTCCTTCCGCTGCCATATCTTTTAATTTCCCTTTGGGAACTTCTAAATAATCTGCGATTGTTTGAATAATATTGGGCGCTTGTTCCAAGATACTATTGTATTCCTCTCCTCTTAAAACACCCGATCCCATTGCCTGTGTAAGCTGAAGCATAGCAGCATCAATCCCAGCCGCTTCTGTACCTGCAATTCTAAACTGTTTATTAACTTGTTCCATAAACGCAACGATTTCTTGTGAACTGTCAAAAGCATCTCCTGCCATTAACCCCAATTTTGAAACTGCGTCTGCTGTCGCTTGGTATAATCCTCTTGACCATTCTGCGGATAGAAAGATTCTATCCTGCAGCTCTTGTGTTGTCTGTAACCCATCATTCATCATATTCAAGCGGGCAGTAGTGGAAGCAAGTGTATCCGATAAATTTAATGTATTTGATACTGTCTGAATTGTTGCATAAGCAGTGACGACACCACCAATCATTCGCGTTAATTTATTGGCTTCATGTGTTCCTTGTTCAATCCTTCTGTTAAATCTCCCCTGCTCATCCACATTGTCTCGAATATGTCTTTCTGTATCACCTACAATCTGTGACAAATGAAGATAGGCTTGATTCGCTGCTTGAATATCCATATTTTGAACAGCACGATTCATTGATTCCTGTTCCTGTACTGCTCGATGAAGCTGTGAACGCAACTGTTCCAATTCCGCATTTGCTGTATCTGTTCCCATATTCACAGGATTGCTTTCTATTGCCTGAATCCTTGTCTGTATCGCTTGTAAGCGGTTCTGCATACCGTTCATATCTGCCACCATATTCGACGGAAAGATATTGACTTGCGCTGCTCTTGCCGCAATTGATGCCTGTGTGTTATTCAAAGTATTTAACATATCGTTTGCACTCTGAACTTCCTGTTGGAATCGCTCTATTCCATTTCCTGTAAATATCTCTACCCCAGGAGAATGCCACTCTATATTTGTAAGACTATTTAATACTTGCTGGGTACTTCTTGCCTGCTGTTCTACCTGCACAATTATTTGATTCAACTGATTGTATCCCTGATTCAAACCAGATACATCTCCCTCTTGTATCGCCTGATCTAACTGCGCCTGCAAATTAATTATGCTATTCATATTCGTTCTAATGGTTTCATATTGTCTGCTTATCTGTTCCGCTCCATCATTCCCTAAAAGATTCGCATCATATCCTTGCAAATTTTGCAAGTGCTGAGATAACGCTGTAACTCTCTGACTGATATCATTGATATCCCATGAAGCATTTCGCGGCAATATATCCATGTTTAATGCCTGATCGTTAATTCGTTGCTGACACCGAAAAACTTCCTCTGACATTTGATTTAAGGAGTCCATTTCATCTGTTAAGCGCTCTATTCCTGTGTTGGTTGAAACCTGTATCGTGCTCTGGTTTACCCAGCTTGGAGTAGGAGGTTCTTGCATCTGAGGCTCTGATATATTCTGCATTGCAGCATCCAACTGCTGTGCCGCTATTGTCGCCTGATTCATCTGGTCTCGTATCCCCTGAATTGCAGACGTATCAATAGACCCATTCATCACTGACTGCATCTGTTCCATTGTAGAGACAGACATGCTGACTGCATTGATAACGTTCATTAAAATGCTGGTGAAATTATCTTGTAATTCAATTGAAGAGCTTATGCTTCCCATATCACCGCCTGCCTTTCTTCCCCTTACTTGTTCGGCGCTTCATTTCCTTCTCTTTCTTCTTGTCATCTTCCAATTTTAATTTAATGGAAGCTATCACAAAGGCTTTTTCCCTTTCTTCCATCGCAAGAAAAACAGAAGGTAAAATATGTAATTTCAGAAGGGCATAGTACGCAAAATTTGCCTCCCCATCCCCTTCCTCTATTAGTTTTTTGCCTGTTCCACCTTGTCATCAAATGATGTATCAAACCCTTGAAACTTTTGCACGAAAGCTGCCAGTTCGTTATATTCACCTGGATCATCTACCATTGCAAGTAACAAATCTTCCGGTGTACTTACCCCATAAGAATCCTGCAGTTCTGCATCATATAAATCAGGCAGAACTACCGACGCAGTAATCATTTTCTTAATATACTTACTAGAAAGAACTTTCGGTCGAAACATATTCGGCTTTCCTGTAATGGGCACTTCAATTGTACATTCATCTCTTAATCCTTCATTATCTTTTGAAGTAATATGTCGAAACTCCCATTCAAGCGGTTTTCCGTTCTCATCACAAAGAGATTTTGTCGGTGCATAAAACCCATTCTCTTTTTCAACTTTGTTTTCTCTCATAAATTTGCTAAATCTGGACATTTTTGTACTCTCCTTCTATTTTATTAATAAATTGAGTAGGGAAAACTTTCCCTACTCACCACGCTGCTTAATTCGTCAGAAAACCTTCCAAGTCTTTAAATGTTTCAGGCATCTTGAAATCCTCAAAGGTGAAATCCATATCCTCATCCAGATATTCCCCATCTGCGTCAAACTTTGCAAGAATTCCACCATCAATATTGCAATCCATTAAGATCATAGTCTGGCGTCCTACTGCTGAGGTCTTGTCCTCATTGGAAATCTGAATCTCAAAATAGATATCTTCCCCCGTCTCCTTGTATTGAAGCATCATCTGTCGAAATATAGACGTATTATAATGAAATGTAGCGCTTCCTGTGCCCTTCCATCCAGTTGCCTTATTTCCTTTTCCTGTCTTGCCAAGGATTGGAACCTCTGTCTTATTCTTTTCAAACTTTGCTTCAAGATTGATTGCCTGCATAAAATTATAACGGCGTGTTCCAATTGTCACAAAACACTCTGCCAGACTTGCAAACACAGTATCCTTGGCTTTCATCACAACATTACCATTCATCTTATTTCACTCCTTCCTACGCCACGGTGCAAACCATGTACAACTTACTCATAGCATTTACAACAGTTACTAAATCCGTGACAACCACAGACTTCTTTGTACTGCCTTGCTCCACTATCACATCTGCATCAGAGAAATTTTCAATTGCCCTGATTTCCTGAAGCTGTTCATGATGTTTGACAATATCCGACCAGAGTGATATCCGCCCCGCAGCATCATTCGGAACAACACCAAGATACTTTGTATTGAAAATCACTGCAATATCATTGCCAATCTGATCAATCACCCTAATCGTCTGATTATCCTTAAAAATATCTCCCTGTGTATCAGAAGTTGTGACCATAGTATTGATATCCTCCAAGACTCTGATATCTGCCCCTACCATATGAAAAGTAAATTTTCCTGCCTTAATAGCCTCTTTTAATTGATTTTGTGTATATGGAGTGTCTACAGTAAAGTCCCCATCATATTTCTTATTTTGGTTGCTCTTGTTAACCGCACATCCAGCCGTGGCACCTGTCACCCAATACACAAGTGCTGCTTCGCTCCATCCAACATCTAAAACTTTATTGTTCACGCTGATAACGCCTGGATAATCAGCTTTTGCATAATCGTAAAGCACGAGCTGGAACTTTACACCCATCTCATCACGCAAACGCTTATTAAATGCCATGTATAATGATTTTGTTGTGTCATCTGTCACCGCAGCTCCCATCACATTAAATGTATATGACTCAACCCTGTCTAAGTACATCTGATGGTCCGCTCCACTTACTTCCCCGTTCTCGCCACCTGATAACGGAATGCCTGCTGATGCTTCCAATACGACATCAGATTTCCACTTTACAAATTTGTTGCAAACAAGTTCCTCTGCTTTTGAAACAGTCTGTTCATCAACCACTGCTGTCCCCAATATCGTCTTCACATCAAACAGAGCATCATTGTCTGCATTTATCTGAACTACAACCTTCAAGTCATTTCCACGAATCCCTGAATACAATGCCTCCGCAAGCGCATTTGCTGCTTTTTTTCCATTTCCATTTAAACGATACCCATAGAGAACTCTTGTGTTTAGGAATAAATCCCTAAGTCCTTTTAGTTTATCGCTGGTATACTCGTATCCAAAAATCTCTCTGCTGTTTTTCTGGAAATCTTCATTTGTCACTTCAAATATTTCCCCCGATACGCCCCAGTCCATCTCAAGAGGCATTGTTGCAATTCCCCTGTCAGAAAGCGCTGCACTTGCAGAAGCAGCCGAAACAAAATTGATATATGTTCCTGGCAACTCCTTGTTCTGTACTAAAAATGTACCTCCACCCAAAGCCATCTCTACTTCACCTTACCTTTCATATAGTTTTCAATCTTTTGTTCCACATCTTTCACTGTATACAGGACTCCATCATCAAGAAGGGCATCAGCAATATCCCTTCTGTTCCTAAAACGTTCAGACATAAGCAACTGTTCTTTTGAAAACTTGTTTTCTGCTGCCCTTGCAGTTTCTGGAATTGTTTCCACAACTTTTTTCTTTTCTGTCATTTCATCACCTGTCCTTTCACAGAAGTTTCTGCCAAAACTTCTTCCATAATTGGAATGATTTCAGCAATTTTGTAGACAAACATATCGTAGTTAACAAAAAAATGCAAAATACCATCTATCACTTCATAATGCATTTTTGTACCCATCACCAAATCTCTGTTCACTGTTAAGTATTCAAGACGCTCTAAAAGACGCTCCGCCACTGCAAAACATTCTTCGTTTTTATCGCTCGTCTCTGGAAAGTACTGAATACAAAACTGATTCTTCCTAAAATATCGCTTGTTCAAAAATAATCTTTGTGTTGGATTCAAACACTGAATAAAAAAACAGGGTTCTTCTAAATCCTGCTTTTTTTCTTCCTTATAATTTTTATAGCAATCACCAAATTCAGCATTCAATGCAATGCTGATGGAATCAATTATTGAATTTATCATTTCATGCACTCCACCAAATACTCCTTAATTTTACTTTCCAAAACCCTTGGTGCAATTTCCTGAATCTCCTGTTCTGATATGGTAAGCATAAAATGCCCTTGAACCCAGCCCTTATGATCGGCTGTTCTATGCCCGTATTCCACGTGGCTGGCATATTCAGTACTATTGATGATATCTATTTTATAGATGCCGCCTTCTTTCCTGATTTCCCCAATAGTCCAGCCTCTGCGGAGTGTCCCGCCTTTCTTACCCTTTTCTTCCTGTCCTTTGTGTTGTTGTTTATTTGATTCACAAGTATAAGAATTTCCTGAGTAGTCCCCTACTGGGGTACGTTTTACGACTTTTGCAAGCAGCCGCGCAACAAGTTCTTTTGCACACGACTCCACAAAAGCCTCCGCGTTTCCAGCTTGAATTTTATTCAACTGATTTTGAAGTCTTGTCAGGTCAGAAGCAGTAAACTTCCCCATTCTTCCCATCAGGTCCACTCCCTTAACAATTTCAACAGGATTTCTTGATGCGTAAAATATATTGCTGGTTTTCCACTTGCAGAATATTCCTCTGTTATCCCATTCTGTGTAACAATGATTTTTGAACCGCTGTTCACTTTAATTTCTGGTGCAATAAACAACTTGATGCTCTGTGAAACTGATGCTGCTGTCTCTGTCTGTACAGCAGCGTCTATCTTTTCAAAGGAAAGCTTACAAGGTTTGTCCTCTAATACAATAACTTCCTTCTCATGTGACAGCTTTGTTTTTTCCTCCATTACGTCATGATATTCGATGATAGTGCATCGCCCTTCATATGTCTGTTCTAGTGCTGCCCTAGCCATTTCTCGCGCTTGTTTGATTGCATCACTTATCACCTTTACCACCTCAGTTTTCTATAGCCGGAAAATTCATCTCGCCCGTGTGTCAGCAAATGGGTAATCAAATTGTTAAGCCTCTGTTCTGGTGTCATACTTGTCTCTCCGGTTGCAAACACTGTATTAGTGTCACCTGCCTGTATCTGCTTTACTGCAAAGTCCAGATTCAATCCTGCAATATCATCTGGTGAAAAAGTTTTCTTTGCCATCAGAAATTCACCTGCTGCCATATCGACTGCAACATTTATCAAACCCTCTGGCACAGAAAGAACGTTGCAGTCATTTTTTATGGTATTCTCAACCTTTTGCACAGAGAAGATTATCAAGGCTTCATCACCAGCATTTAAAACACAGCCAAACGATTCAAGTCGTTCTTTCACCATGTCTAGCATAGTGCCACCTTCCTTTTATTATCCTCTCGATATAATGCGGGCGATTGGTACTGCCTTATGTTCAATTGCTTTCTTATCATCATTTACCAGTGACCAATTTTCTCCCTTTTCCAGTTCTGCATTAGTTGGGCTGTTTGTCGCCTGTGAAGCTCTTAGATAAGAAATACCCGCAACACTTACAGCATGGCGCTTTCTTGATATAAGTGTGTCCTGACCGCCTCTTGTTTTTGCCTCACGAACCATCTCATAAGGCACTTTAGCCCCAACATCTTCAAATCCAATAGCACCTTCGCCCAAGATGTAAGTAGTATACACTGTATATGCCTCATGTCCTGTCACGTCCTCTGTGCTCTCCACAGCCGGAATAATTTCTGCTGGCATGGAATCATCAATAAGAACCAGTCTGCCATTCCATGTCGCCATTCCAAGATCACGTTCAATCCCTTCTGCATCAGTATATTTTAGATAAGCAATTAATTTTAAGTTTTCCAGATTCGTTGAAACTACACTGTGACAGATTACTAAGGAAAACCGATGCTTGTTATCTCCACATGCTTTCTGAATCGCACTGTTTAGTGTAGTGGCACTCATACACATAGCTTCTGTAGTGTCCCCACCTTCAGGTGCACTAATATCAAATGTATGCTGTTCCACAAACTCTGCATTTGCTGTCTTAACTGCCCCTTTCCCTGTAGATGCCATGTTAAAAATGCCTTTTAGGATTGCAAGGAATGTATTTTGGTCATCACCATTCCAATAAGTATTGATCTGATTCCTGACATTTGCCATAAAATCTACGCCGCCTGTCACATCATAGCTAAAATCCGCTTCTGTCCAGCCGTTCATTCTGCCATAGGTGAACACACCCTGTTCAAAAGTGGTAGTAGTCTCTGACTGCAAATCATTTACACCATCATAGTTCTGGGAACTGCCGCCAATCAGTCCAAAAAATGGAATTGTCGCATAGACTGTTCCTGTCTGGGCATTGTTCTTAAAGGTTTCCCGCAGTCTTGCATCACCGATAATCGCTCTGGATTCTCTCAGCTTATTCAATTTTACATTTGGAACTGCGGACATATATTTTCCAAATGCTCTTTCATTAAAACTCTTTGAATCAAATTTTGCCATCTGTTAATCCTTCCTTTCTGAAAAAACTTTATTACTGGGCATCAGGGTTATTTTCAATGTAAGCCGCCAGCTCCTCATAGGTCATTTTAGACATATCAACCTTGGCATCTGGTTTTATATTGCCAGATGCTCCTGGCTGAAATCCTCTGAAATTATTTGTTCTCTGCTTCTCTGTAAACAAATAGGCGTCTGATTTCTGTACTGCTGCCAACTGTTCCTCCCAGCCAGACAGTCTGCCGTCTTCGCCTAATTTCACTTTAGAGACATCAATCAAAGCTTTCACCGCTTTTCCATTCTTTGCTCCAGCAGCAGTCAAGGCTGTATCAATGGCGTTGTCAAGGCGAA
>ERZ778515.1693-NODE-1693-length-14727-cov-5.560183_pt1 | contig 14727 bp, 18 predicted proteins | sample MGYA00510343_ERZ778515 | MGnify/ENA primary metagenome ERZ778515 (study PRJEB29527, sample SAMN07138965) | mouse gut metagenome | material: feces | host: mouse | place: China:Nanjing | collected 2016-01-25 ...
TATTTGTGACAAGAAAATGTCTCAACTAGATCCTTTAAAAGACGCTGAAAGTATTAAAACTTTGAGTGATATAAAAAATAAATTAGTTCAAAGTAATGACAAAATCGCAAAGGAAAATGAAATTTCTGTAAAGAATCGTTCTAACAAAGATGCTGGCAAATCTACTCTTACATATCTCATGAGAGATTTAAGAGAGAAAGATTTTGATAGAGCTGAAGCTGATTACTATGACCAGTTAAGAAGTGTTGGAAGCCAGTGGGCAACAGATATGTCCATAAAAGCAATTAAAGAAAATGGCATTTTTGATGAAAATGATAAAAAAGAAATTTATGAAATGCAACTTGACATGATTGTTGCTCTTAACAAAGAAGTAGACGAATTAAAAGAAAAAATTCGTGCTTTAACATTGGAAAATGATAGATTGAAAGCAGGTGTTGGTTAGTGGCTTATAGAAAAGTTAAACACCTGTTATCTGATCGGAAGCGTAAAATATGTGAATTAGATGCTGAATCTATTGCATACTACAGACGCAATCCATGTATAGCTTGTGAGGATCTGTTGGGCATCCGCCTTATAGACAGCCAGAAATATATACTACAGGAAAGCTGGAACAAACCACACGTCTTATGGTGCTGTAGCCGAAACTTTGGTAAATCATTTCTTGGCGCAGTATTTATGATACTAAAAGCCATTTTGTATGAGAACCAGGCTATCTACATTGTGTCTTCAGTTGGTAATCAGTCTAAAGAAACATTTTCTAAAATTGAAGAAATTGTGTTACGGATTGGTAAAACCGCCGCCTCTATTGATTCGCTCCAGGATATTGTTGAAAAAGAAACTGTTAAATCTACAAATAATAAAACAGGTTTCCAACATAACCCTGAAAGTTTCCATGTTAGTTTTTATAATGGTAGTGAAATATTTACACTTAATGGTAAGCCAGACAATAACCGTTCACGCAGAAGTACATTGGTATTTTTTGATGAAGCCGCATTTTCTTCTGATGAGTTGATTGCTGTTTGTGAAGCTTTTGCAACACAGAATACAGAGTTTAAAACTTCTACAGATGATATGTTTAACCCTGAGACAGAAAAGAGAAAGTGTCCTACTCAGTTAGTTTATGCGTCATCACAAGATGATATGAGCAAAATGTTCTATAAACATTATAAGAATTTTGCGAAACACATGTTAGCTGGCGATAGAGATTATTTTGTGGCTGATATGATTTGCGACTGTGCAATTACTACTTATATGAATGGTAAATTATATACTCCTCTTTTAACAAGAGATAAAGTAGAAGCTGCCATGAAAGCTAATCCAGATAAAGCAAGACGAGAATATTATAATCAACCTACCCGTGATGGTGGTGTAAACCAGATTGTTAAGTGGGGAACAATCCGTAGAAATGAATCTTTCTATTTGCCACAATTACATTTTGAGCCTAATACAAGAATTGCATTGGCATTTGACCCAGCAAGAACAACAGATAATTCTATTCTAAGTGCTATGCGGATAACCAACGATTCCAACTGGGGTTATATGGGAGATATTGTGAACTGTATAAATTTTGTAGATGCTGCCAGTAAAAAGGGATATAAATTAGATTCTAATAGACAGTTAAGTAAAATTCGAGAAAATCTACTCTTATATAATGGCTTGGCAAACGACTATGACAACATAGATATCCTTCTACTCGATCAAGGAGCAGGAGGCGGTGGAACCTCAACTTACGCTGACGGGCTACTTAATGATTGGATTGATAAAAACGGACGTAAACACAGAGGATTAATTGATAAGGAACATGACATATATAAAGGTTACGAAAAGCTATATCCAAATGCAATCAATAAACTACGATTATTAAGTCCTAAAAAATACAGAACGCAAATGGTTGAAGAATTTATTGAATTAATGGATTTAGGCGTTATTAAGTTTCCGTATGAATATAAGCAAGAATTCATATCAATGGCAAAGGAAATAGATAACGAAAATCAACAAATAGAGTCTTACCAATTATCTACAGACGAAATAGTTGCTCTATCAAGCATTGATATTATGAAAACTGAAATTACTGCTATATATAAATATGAAAATGCAGAAAAAACAATTCGTTCTTATGCTTTATCTAAAGAAAAAGAAAATGATCCAAATTTTCATGATGATAGATTTTACACTATTATAATGCTTGCACATTATTTATATGGTTTACGAAGAGGACAAACTATATGTTCAAAACCTAAAACAAATATTAACGTCTCCTCTCTTACTGCTCTTGCACGAAAGCCAAAATTATACTCTCATTAGAAAGGCGGTGATAAACATCGAAGAAAATACAAATAACAACGGAGCAATAAAAGAACAGTTTCATTCAGACAAAAAGAATGTGGATAATTTTCTAAATGGGAAATCACCGACCTTCAACTTTGCGAGTTTGAAACGATTAGCACTATCAGAATTGGCATATAAAGGTGCCTTCAAATATAATCGTATTTGTGGATTTACAAGAAGTCAGATACTTCGTATTGTTCAAAATCCTGAACAGTATGGAAATTCTATAATTAGATTGTCACAATATATGTATCTGAAAAGCGGTTATTACAAAAAACTTATTGATTATTTTGTTAATATGGCTGTTATTAACTGGACTGTTGATACAGAGATAAAGCAAGAAAAAATGTTTTGTACTACTAAAGCTGATAAGGCTAAAGAGCAATATCAGAAAGAATTCAAAAAGAATTATATTAAATTCGCAGCACAAGCAAATAAATTCAAATTAGATAATCGTATTACTGACATTATGAAAAAACTCTTTCTTGAAGATGCTTGTTTTGGATTTGTAACAGAAAATGATACTGATATATCTATATTTTTTATTGATTCAAGATATTGTGAAATTAAGAAACTTTCCAACGGCTCTATTTATCAATATGCTATCAACCGCAGTTTAATAAATAATTCATATTTACAAACACTACCTTTGGAATTACAAGAATTACTAGAGCAGTCCAAGACTCTTTCACTAAATAATATGGTTATGGTTCCATATGAAAATTCATTGTGTCTAAAATATAATAACGATTTTACATATTTATATAGTCCTTTCTTTCCTTTGATAGCTTCAATTCTTGATATAGATGATATAAAGGATTTGGTAAAAGCAAAATCAGAAGCAGACGCATACAAATTGGTTTATTTTAAGATACCAGTTGATGATGAAGGTCATATAACTATGGGGGATGAATTAATCTATCCATTTGTAGAAATGGCAAAATCAATTCTACCTGATCGCTTTGGTGTTGTACCTTCTCCTATGGACTTACAACTTATCGAGTCCAAATCTACTATATCAGATGATAAAAACAAGGTGGAACAGGCTGTTGAAAATTATTATGGAGAAGCTGGTGTATCTAAAGCACTTATATCTTCTGCTTCTAGCGGTTCCGAATTGAAACTATCTATGAAAGTAGATTCTTCTGACATTTATCGTATATATCGCCAGATTGAATCATGGATGGATTTGCAAATGAAACTTCGTGGTCACATCTATGACGATTATCAATTTGCCTATCGTATTCTGCCAGTTACCATCTTTGATGTAGATGATTATATAGAAAAGAAATTGAAATTGGCACAAGCGTCATTACCAGTTAAAGGAGAATTATTAGCCGCAACAGGTGTAAACACCGCAAAAATGCTTGGAAATTCCTTTACGGAGCAGATATTTAAAGAGGATATTTATGATAAGTGGGAAGTTTTAAAGACCTCATACACATCTTCAAATGATGGATCAGATGGTGGTAGACCCACTAAGGATGAAACCGATTTGGAAAAATCCACGGATACTCAAAGGCAAAACGATTCAAATAAAACAGAGAACCGTATTTAGAAAGCTGGTGTTTATATGAATATTGTTTATGTATTTGACAAGGCCAAAGCAGATTATCTACATAGCCTTGGATTTATATATAATGAAAAAGAAATTAACAGTAAAAAAGCATATCAGTTTTTTGGGACTGAAGAATTTATGAAATCACTCACTTCAAATTATGAGCAAAGTGATTTTTTAGTATCAAAAAATATGTGCTTTTAGAAAGGAGAAATATTGGATAATAAGTTATTTAGATATAATACTGAAATAAAAATTGTTCAGTCAAGTATTAAAAAACTCAATCCTCAGTTTAGTCTATGTGATGTTCTTGTCTGCTATCATGGTGACAATCGCAACATGACTTCTCTTCCCAAAAAAGTCATTGAGGATAATCTATACTCTATTTATGGCATTCCCATTGTTGGGGAATGGATTTATAAATTAGATGGAACTGATGAAAAATCATGGGGATCTCATGGTGGTCAAATTATTTTAGATGATAGGGGTATCCATTTTGAACAGACGACAAAACCTTTCGGATTCGTTTCTAAAGAAGCTGCTGATAATGCTTCATGGGTAACGATTATTGAAAAAGATGGTCATACACAAAACGAATATCTGAAATTATCAGGATGTATTCTTTGGACTGACAGATATGAAGAATCTAAAACGATTTTGGATGAAAATTTCGGGCAGAGCATGGAAATAGAATTTAAGAAAGGTCGTTATCGTGATGACCATTACTATGAAGCAGAAGAGTTTGTCTTTTCTGCTCTTTGTATTTTAGGAACTAATTGTGAACCATGTTTTGAATCCGCTTGCATTGGCAGACATTATGAACTTGATTCTTTCAAGAAAGAGTTCGCTCTTATGCTTAATGAATATAAAAAATCAACAAACAAACCTAATAAGGAGGAAAAGAAATTTATGGATTTAGAAAAACTAAAATCTTTTCTTTCTACTTTTACAGTTGGTGAAGGTGAAAATGCAACTGAACAGTATGCGTTAATTAGTGCCACTGAGAATTCTTTTACAGTCATGGATAAGCATGATAGTCTTAGAACTTATACTGTTGAATTTGCACTTGATGACGATGGCAACATTGCCGCTGACTGGGATGGAAAAGTAGAAAAGAAATTTTCCGTAGTAGATTTTGAAACTGAAAATGCAGTATCTATAAACGATTTGATTGACTTCAATGAAATTATAGATAGGTGTGCTGAAAAAAAAGCATTTTCTATTACAGAGGAACTCACCGCAACATTTAATGAGGATATTAAAGTTAAAGATAGCGCCTATACTGAATTAACTGATAAATACACTAGGGCTATTACCAAACTTTCTGAGTATGAAAGTGCAGAAGCAGAAGCAAGGCGCCTTGCTCATAAAAATGAAATAGATACAATCGTTGCTGACTTTGCAAAGAAAATTGGCAGAACACCAAAGTTCTTAGTTTACAAAGCGAAACTGAATGCTGATGAAGTAACCACTGAACAGGTTATGCAAGACTTAACTTTGATGGTAGGTCAGGAAATGGTAAACAAATCTACTTCATTTTCTTATCAGCCACAAGAAGTAAATATAATAACTAAACCTGAAGACGAAGTGACTAACAGATACGGTCATTTATTGGATAAGTATAGAAAATAAGGAGGATTTTAAAATATGGGAAATTATAATGTAGTCGAAACCACAAATATGTATGGCAGCAAGTGTCTATCTTTTCAGGCAACTTCTGATATTGAAAATGGAATGTTAATTGCAAAAGGCGATTTGGTAACAGGAGAAACAGATATTTATACCGCTTCTATTCCTACAACTGCTGATGAGGTTTATCTTGTTGCAAATCCTGCATGGTCATACGATGATAACCGTGTAACTGACCAGAATGAAGAAAATTTCATTAACAAAGCTGGTATTGCTTTTAGAGGTTATCAATTAAGAAAAGATAATAAATTTAAGATTTATAGCACAGCTATCACACCTATGACTGAAACAAAGGAAAGTGAAACAAAAGATGTCCCTGTAGCAGTTGGTCAATACATTACTGTTGATGGAACTACCAATAAGCCAAAGGCAGTTGCTACAAAACCTACTTCTGGCTTTGTTGGCAAAGTAATTGCTATTGAGGAAATTGGATTTCCTTACTGTGTTGGTTCCTTGGGACAAAATATTATTATCGGTTCTGGGGATACTGCTGTTACTATGGGATATTCCATTGATACACGAGTAACTAAAGTAACAATTGAAGTTATTAAAAATGTCTAATTAGGAGGATTTTAAAATATGGGAAATTATCTTGGTGAATTAACAAATTTAATAAATGATTCTCTTACTAATAAGGTTGGAATGTTTGCAGAAGGTGCAAGCAAGTTTACCGATCAGGCTGTAAGAGAGGCTTTCTTTGAAATTCTTGGTGATGAAAAGCTTACCTGGCAAGGATGGAGAAATCATAAAAACGAAATCTTTACAGTTATGGAAAATGTACTGACTACTAATCTCCCCCTTGCGTGGGAAGGTTCTTCTTTCTATGATCAGTTTGTAGAAACAAAGAATGGCGCACTAGGAGATAAAAATGAATTTGTTGTTGAAGATAATTCTATTCTTGTAGCAACTAGATTTGCTGGTAACTATTGGTCTACTGACAGAACAAAGTTACAGGGTAAAAAGAGTTTTCCTGTTGCTACTGAATGGATTTATTTACACATTTACAATGAACTAGAAAAGTTTTTAAAGGGTTCTATTACTCTTCCTGAAATGATTGCAAAATTACAAAAGGGATTCCAAAATGAAATTGATACTCGTATTTTTACTGCATTCAACGGAGCTGGTACATATCTTCCTTCTGCTTTTCAGGAAAGCGGTTCTTATGATAGAGCTACTATGGCAAATCTAATTGAAAGAGTACAGACTGCTTCTCAGAGGAATGTAGTTCTTGCTGGCACTCGTACTGCTCTTGCGCAGATTGCAGAGGGTATGGACACCAATCTTATCTCCAACTCTCAGAAAGAAGAATTTGCTACTAATGGCTGTATTCTAAATCTAACTGGACTTGGTGTAAATGCGATTATGATTCCACAAGCTCTTGTTCGTGGTACTTATGACTTTAAGGTAGATAATAATGTAATTTATGTTCTGCCTGATGCAGAAAAACCTATCAAGCTTTACTTCGAGGGTGATACAAGAGCTAGGCAAAAAGGTTCCGAAGATAATGAAGATCAGACAATTGATATGCAAGTACAGACAAAACTTGGATGTGCGACTGTGTTCTCTAATCTTATGGGTAAATATGCATTAGCATAATAGAAATAAGTTTTTTATTCAGCACCGATTTCAGTGTTATTTTTATTTTCAAATTGGTGCTGAAAATAAATTAATGAGGTAATATATGGAAAAAGAACAAAAAAACTCATTTTTTCATTGCTACTCTTTTAACTTATATCACTTTTTAAAATCACAAGGTTTTAATTATATTACAAAATCTAAAAACAAGACAAATAATCTGACTTATTTTACTTTTGAAAAATCAGAGAAATTAAATAAAGCAATCAACGCTTGGAATGAGTTAAAAGAAAAATCAAAGATGGAGGAATTATAAACATGGATTATACACAAATGGAACTTGACGAATTAAAAGAATTAGCAAAGTCAAGAGGTATTAAAGCTGGAAATATCGGAAAAGACAAATTGATTATAAAATTAAAAGAAAATGATACTTTTAGCACTGTGGCTTCTGATGACGAAGATTTAGCTGAAAACACTATACAACAAAATATTGCACTACTAGTCAAGGACAAAGATAAATCTGGTTCTTTACTTGATGCCATTTCAGAAACAATAGATGAATTAGATGAGTCTGTTGATGATAAAGACGATTATGATGATACATTAGAACTCGATACATCTATCCCTGTAAAATCTATTACTTTTGGAGGTCTTACCTATAAATCAAGATCAACCAATGCCGTGTTTAGATGGAATCAGATTGGTGCTATTCAATATATGACTGTTGCTGAATTGAATGAAATGAATAACTATAAGAGCGCATTTCTTAACAAACCCTTGGTTATCCTGATGGATGAACGTGCTGTTAAAAAGTTCAGATTAACGCCTGTCTATGAGAATGTTGCAAAGTTAAATAACCTGAAAGAAGTTTTTAGTTCTGATATGCAGACTATTGAGCGTGTAATTGATAACGCTTTGCGTGTAAATATGCGTGATATTCTTATCAATAAAGTTAGGCAAATGTATAAAACTGGTAAATTAGTTGATATTAATGTTATCCGACTTCTTGAAAAGAAATTATCATTTGATTTATCAGATCAAAATTAATATAAAAGCAGGTGGTGTATATGGCTAATACTACATATAAGGAACTTGCTGATGCTGTATTTAATAAAATAAAAGATGTGGATTTTGCAAATATAGATGAAATAATTGCATATCAGATAGTTATCAGTTATATGCGTCCTGCCATTGTTGCGTTCCAATCAGCAAAACAAAATTTATCTGATAGAGATGATGAACTTGAACAATTTAATTTTGTTCTCAAAGATGAAACATTTGTCATTTTAGTAAATTATATGGTTATAGAATGGCTTAATGCAAATTTTATTTTAACTTCCTCAGCTCTCAAAGCACGCCTTTCATCCAGTGATTTTCATTCCCTAAATTTACACAATCAACTTGCAAAGGCAATAGAACTTCGTTCTATTTTAAAATCTGAAAACGATCAATTAGCAATTAATAAATCATATAAAGATTCCAAACTATTTGATTTAGTCACTAATAGGAAGAAGGTGTAGTGTATGAGCCTTCAACTTATGAAAGAACGAGTAAAACAAAGTGGTTTAACAGTACGAGAGGAAATGATAATTGATGGACAAAATTTATTAAAAGAAGAATTAGAGCATAATTCATCTTACTCTCCCACTATGTATTTCTGGAATCCAGTGTTAGGCTGTGATGACAGACCAGCAAAAGTTCGTATTTATAAACGGAAATACAGTTCTTTGAATGGTAATTATCAGAATTTCCTAACCACATATGATAATCCAATTAAGATCGGTGAATATCTGCATGACACAAAAGACGATACATATTGGCTTATATATAATTCTTTCAATGTAAATGATGTGCATTTTGAAGGAAAAATGATTCAGTGCAATTATCTTCTCAGGTGGCAGCTTGCAAATGGTGAAATCATTGAACGCTATTCAAATATAGTTTCTGCTAGTAAATATGATGTTGGAGAAACAGGCAATAGTACGCTTGTGTTAAGTTCTAACAACTATACTATTCTTATTGGATATTGTGAGGAAGGTTTTGAGCTGGAAGGAAAACGAGTATTTATTGACATGAGACCAACAAAACCTACTAAGGTATTTAAAATTACTCGTAGTGACGATGTTTTATATAATGCTGATGGTATAGGTGCATTATTAAGTTTTATTGCGGATAAAACAGAATTAGATTTAAATAAGGATAATCAAGAATTAAAAATTTGCGATTATTACAATCCTTTATCTTCTTTACCCCTTAAGTCTTCCATTGTCAATGAAATGACAGATTTAAGGGGTAAAATTTCAGGAAATTCTTATCTAAAAAATGGATATAAACGCCCCTATACTGTAAACTTCGCAGATAAAGACGGCAATATTATTAGCTGGGAAGAAATTAATTTTAAATGGAATATCGTAAATAACCCAGGATTCACTATAAATTCACACGAAAATAGAATGGAGCTATTTTTAGATAATGAAGATCTAATTGGATCTTCTTTTTTACTACAAATCATTATTGCAGATAAAGTTTTAACAGAATTTGAAATAACCATAATTGAATAACGGAGGTGATTCTGATATCCAATCTATACAATGCGTCAAAGTATAAAAATGTAATTATAAATCTTCTTTTAAAAGATAATGATTTTGTAACATTGATGAGTCCGCAAAAACCACCACATAATCAATTAGGGATACAAGATATGCTGCTTGGTGGCACATGGTTTATTGACAACAAGAAATACGAAGTTCAAGGACAACTTTTTGATCATAACTTTGTAACTGATATTATTGAAGAAGAAAAGACATTTGTATTTGTTGAAACAGATATTGATATGATTAGACAAAATATCTTTACTGACTTTAATTTATACATATGTATTTTTACAGCAAAAACGCTGATAAGAATAACTGATGGCACTACTCCTTCAATCAATGAAGTTGAAGAAATGGGATACGAAGTAGGACATTACGGAAATCGTATCGATGTATTATGTGATATTGTAGACGGAATTTTAAATGGCAACAAAAAAATAAAAGGTATCAGTGATGTAACACCCGCTCAAAGAGGATTTTGCACAATATATTCTCCCAGCATTAAATATTATGGTAAATGTTTAAAATACAATATTTCAAATTTTAATGATATGGAGGAATACTGTGAAAGTTGATAAAGATACCCTTCTTCCTTATCTTATTTTTGATGATCCATTTCCATATAATGAAAACATTACCTTATCCCCTGTCACAATGAAAGATGTTATCGTATTTCAAAGTTTATCAAGTTCAATCACAGTAAGAAAAAACAGTGTATTTCATAGTAAAAAAATAATTAAAATGGATTATCTTAGCTTCCTATTTTTTGCTTTAGGAAACACAGAACTAGAAAACGAATATAACATTCTTGGATTATCTCAATATTTATTATTTGCCATCAAATTATTACAACTATGCTGTAAAGATCAAGATGTTAAAATATCTCAAGAAGGAATTTTCATTAATGATAAAATTATCACTCCTGAAATATTTGATGATTTAAGAAGGATAATTATCATTCAAAATGATATTGATTTTGATATTGATGAATTTCTAAATTATGATACAGAGCAAAGGCTGCTCAAAGCACAGAAGGATCTTAATAAAGATGAGATCAAAGCAACAATTGAAGATTATATTGATTCTTTGGTAGTAGCTATGAACACCACTAAAGAATATATTAAAAGTATGACAATTAGAAAGTTCTGGCGTTATATTAAACGATATCAGCTTCATGAAAGATATACGATTACTAAAACAGGGGAATGTAGCGGAATGGTTTCGTTTAAAGAACCAATCAAACACTGGATGGTATCTCTTGAAGAGGATGACAAATATAAAGATTTGAAAACCAATGAAAATTCTTTAAAAGGAAAAATAGCAAATGCAAACAGTTAATTGAGAACAGATTTTATCTGTTCTTTTTTATTTTATTTAAACAAAATGGAGGAAATAAAATGTCTAAGAAAAATAACAATGAGAAAAAATTTTTAGTTAGTACAGCAGATTTCGCATTTTATATAGATGGTATTCTTGTATGTACTGGTACTACAAACTTAAATGCATCTCTTGAAGTTTCTATGGAAGAACAAGAGGTTAAGGCTGGAAAAGGTAATAAGCTTTTGTATGCGTTTAAATATGGAAGATCTTTAAGCGCTACTCTGGAGGCTGCTGATTGGAAGCTTGAATATATTGCAATGGCTTCTGGTTCAAAAATTACAGAAGGTATGAGAGATGTGTATAAGCTGGGAGAATGTGTAATTTTAACAGATGGAATTGGTGTTCTCTCCACTACTCCAATAGGAAATGTTGCTGTGGAAATGTCAAATGGAACAATTATCACAGTAGAACCTACTGGAACTACAATTGACATGACTAAATATGGTTTGACAAATAAAAGGGATTCTGTAAAAGCAACCTATAAATATAGCAGAACTGCGAAAAGTATTGCAATTGATGCTGAATCTACACCATTTGTAGGGCGTCTTATTCTTGATGCTGATAAGCACAGTAATAAGCTGGGGAAGATTGGAAGCGTTCAAATTGAAATTCCATCATACCAGTTAAATGGTAATTTTAATATTGAGTTTACCCCTGATGGTGTTACCTCCACTTCTTTGGAAGGGAAAGCACTCGCAGTGGAAGGTGACACTTGTGCTGATGGTAGTGTATATGCATATATTACTGAGTTTGATGAAACAGAAAAGGCAATTGCTGTAACTGAAATCGCTGCTACTCCTGACAAAATTAACCTTGATACAACCACAAATACGACTGCAACAATTTCTGTTATTGGTTTAAAAGGAGGTCTTTACTCTCCTATTGAGCTAGAAAATACAGACTGTACTTTTGTTAGTGATACGCCCGCTACTGCTACAATAGATACAGATGGTATCGTTACTGCGGTTGCATCTGGTACAGCGAAAATTACGATTTCCTATAATGGAGTTTCAGACGAAATTACTGTTACTGTTGCGTAATGATATAAAATTCAAAAGGGATAGATAGTAAAAGCTGTCTATCCCTTCCATATAAAAAGGGGTATATAAGATGATTGAAACCGAAGTAAAAGCAGATGAACTTTTATCTGAAGCAGAAAAAGATGAAAATATCAAAAAGAAATTGAAAAGTAATCTGCGAAAAGATGAATTTAAGACAAAAGAATGTCCTGTAATTTCTTATAACAAACATTCCAATACCTTAGATATTATGTTTGATAAATATGGTATAAGAATAAAAAATGTTAAGGATTTTAGTGGACATATTGTAAATGTAAAGTATAAAGGTGAGATAGGAAAACCTAATTTTGAAATAGCGTTATAGGTGATTTTATGTGCAAAAATTCTTATGAACGAATATCTAAGCGTACAGGAAAAACTATGATTTTTTGTAAACTTATGGGCGCTGAGGCTACATTAAGCCAGCTATGTATCAGTCAAAAATATTGTATGGATAAGGACAGATATGTTGAGATAGACCAGAAAAAGGACTGCAAATATTATGAATAAAATGAGTGTAAATAGATTAGTGTATATTATTGATAGGTAAGATATAAACGAATCTATTTTTAGAAATATATCTTACCCATTTTTTTACGAAATGAGGTGAGGATTTATGGTAAAAATTGACCATGAATATAGCTGTGTCTGGGCAGATGAATTTTATTATCTTACAAGACATGGAATCAAATATACATTTGTAAAAACTGTAGAAGGTGTTACGATATGGAAATTCAAAAAGAATTCTGAATTATTTAACAGACTAGCGGATTTTTATAAAAACGTATATTCCAAGTAATTTTATATGGAGATGATATGATATTGAGACAATACAAAACCCATAAAGAAACAATTGAAATATTAGAAAGAAAACGCAGAATCGCTGAAATGAAAAAAGAGGAAAGGCAATTAAAACTTCAAATTTTCAAATTGTATCTCCCATTTCACTTTAAATTTCAGTTTAACAAACTTATTGTATTACTTTGCATTCTTGCTATTGTTTTATATACAATTGCTGCTATTTTACTGCAAAAGTATACCATGATGGAATTAAGCCCTACTCTTACAACATGTGTATATGCATTCTTTGGTACAGAGCTGATAGGTCTGGCAGGTATTAAAATATGTGATACAAAATTTACAAATCAGGAAAGCACTTCAGATAACAGCTTTGCTGATTAATTTAGAAAGGAGTCTTTTATGGAATTTTCAGAAGTACTAAATTATATTTTATATATTGTTTTAACAGCAATTTTACCTGTGGTTGCAACATATACAGTTAACCTTATTAAAACAAAAACTAAAGAAAGCAATGTTATTGCCAATGTCACACAAAACGAAAATATAAGCAAAATAATTGAAAATACTTTCTCTGATGTTATGGATGCTGTATTGTACATAAATCAAATATATGTTGATGCTTTGAAATCAAATGGAAAATTTGATAAAGATGCACAGAAAAACGCATTCAATCGTGCATATACAGAAGCTCTAAATATGATTTCAGATGAATCGAAAAGGGTTATTGAGCAAACATATGGTTCTTTTGATAAATGGTTAAAACTTAAAATTGAAACTTCTGTAAATCTAGCCAAAAAGCAGGTATGATTTTATGGAATTATCAATTAGCGAAAATGGACTTGCATTCATAAAACAATTTGAAGGGTGTAAGCTAACATCATATCAAGACAGTATCGGTGTTTGGACAATAGGATATGGACATATCTCTAATGTATCAAAAGGTCAAACCATCACACAAGCTCAGGCAGACGCCTATTTAAAATCAGACTGTGCCAATGCTGAAAAACACGTAAACAAATATGATAGTATATATCATTGGAATCAAAATCAGTTTGATGCTCTTGTAAGCTTTACTTTTAACTGTGGAAGTGGAAATTTGAGAACCCTGCTAAATAATGGACAACGCACTATCACAGAAATCAGTGCAAAGATTCCTGCTTATAATAAAGCTGGAGGAAAAGTATTGCAGGGACTTATAAATAGAAGAAATGCAGAAAAGAAATTGTTTGATAAAGTGGCTGTAAGTTCTACACATAACAATTCACAAGTGATAAAACCTGTCTGTTATCTCCAAACAGATCCAAAGTGGAAAAATTATAATTATTCCGCAAAAGGTGAGCGGAAAACGATTGGTAGTTCAGGGTGCGGAGTTGTAGTTGCTGCAATGGTAGTTGCCACATTAAAGGATAAAAATGTAACACCTGTCATAACCGCAGAATGGTCTATGTCTCATGGATATAAAGCTTTGAATCAAGGAACTTATTATACCTATTTTATACCACAATTTGCCCAGTATGGAATAACCTGTAAAAGATTAAATCAGTCTAATTTATATGGACAATCTTCTTCTAACTATCATACAGAGGCATTAAGTGCCTTGAAAAATGGTAACTGGGTTATTGCTTGTATGGGAAAAGGAACGTGGACAAATTCTGGGCATTTTATTCTTTTATATAAATATGAAAATGGATATGTATATATTAATGATCCAGCATCAACAAAAGCAAACAGAATTAAAAAT
>ERZ778515.1697-NODE-1697-length-14707-cov-5.077054_pt1 | contig 14707 bp, 9 predicted proteins | sample MGYA00510343_ERZ778515 | MGnify/ENA primary metagenome ERZ778515 (study PRJEB29527, sample SAMN07138965) | mouse gut metagenome | material: feces | host: mouse | place: China:Nanjing | collected 2016-01-25 ...
ATATCGACCGGCGCGTTATTGAGTTATGAAAATTCAACCCTCAAACTATTGAAATTATGACTTATAAGGAATTGATCAACACTGACCCGGTGATACTAGTAGAGTTTTTTGCCACCTGGTGTCCCCACTGCCGCGGTATGCAACCTGTGGTCGAGCAAGTAAAAGAGCTTCTTGACGGACGCGTGCCCGTAGTACAGCTCGACATTGACAAAAACTCCGCCGAGGCCGACGAAGCCGGAGTGCGTTCGGTGCCCACATTCATCGTCTACAAAAACGGCACCGAAGTGTGGCGTCACAGCGGCGAGATACAGGGCGACGTGCTACTGAGCAAAGTCGAACAACAGCCATAGGCAAAAACTCTTATAAGGTTATGAGGCCCTGGCCTCATAACCTTATAAGCTAAAGAGGAACAGCAAAAAAAGGAATAGCTTAAAAAGAAATAGAAAGCCCTACTCATAACCTTATAACCTTTGCCCGAAGGGCAACTAAACAGGGCAACTAAAAATGGGAAATATACTGTCGGATTATCTCGGACTGCTTGGCGTGCCCTATACTGACGAATATGCCGCCGACGAAATGGCATCCATGCCGTTCAGAACACTCTTCGGACTCTCCAAGCTGCTTGAAAAGTATGGCGTGGACACCCGCGCCTATCGTGTGGCCGACAAATCGCAGCTCTCACAGCTCCCTGTGCCGTTCATAGCCCCCACCGACAGCGGCCTCGTGATAGTGACCTCGGTCGACGACAAGAGTGTCAGCTGTCTCTCGCAGGGAGCAGACGAGAGCACTCCGCGCGACAAGTGGACCGAAGCGTGGAGCGGCGTGGCTTTCTGTGGATTTCCACACGAGGACGCATGCGAGCCTGACTATGCCGCCCACCGGCGTGTGAAACTGCTGACACGTCTGCGTGACAAGGGCATAGTAGCCGGTGTGTTGCTGCTTTTTGTCTACCTGTTTGTAAGCAACCATATTTACGCACATGTGTCGACAATCCTGCTAACACTCTTCAACCTCGCCGGACTCTATTTCACATACCTGCTCGTGCAGAAATCGCTCAGGATTCACAGCCGGGCGGCCGATGAGGTGTGCAAGGTGCTTCAGGAGGGCGGATGTGACAGCATTCTCGAGACCTCGGCATCCAAGCTGATGGGATTTTTCGGATGGAGTGAAATCGGCTTCACCTATTTCTCCGTCAATCTGCTCGCGCTGCTTGTTTTCCCGCAGAGTCTCCCCTGCCTGGCCCTCTTCAACGCCTGCTGTCTCCCCTACACGCTGTGGAGCATATGGTATCAGCATTTCCGCGCCGGAGCTTGGTGCACACTGTGTGTCAGTGTGCAATGCACGCTATGGTGTCTGTTTTTCTGCTATCTGGGCGGCGGATGGTTTGACGGCATCTTCCCGCTGCGCATTGATGCAGTGGTGCTCGGAATGACCTATCTCACCGTCCTGCTAATACTCAACAGGATATTGCCAAAATTTGAAAATGGAAAAGATTAAACAGATAAAGTGTCCCGATCTGCCGGGGGCACACGTGCTGTCGGCCGCCGAACTCAACAAGTTTCGCATCCCCGACAGGCACAGCATACGCCCGAAACAATAGATACACGATTTTTCTTAGATTAGGGGGTACGGGAGTTTTTTGATTTAACTCCCGTACCCCTGTTTCGCTTTCCGGTGCTGTTAATAAGAGTTAATGAGTGTTAAAAAATTTGGGGGGGTAAATTTTTGTATAAATTTGCAAAAAGTCGCTAACATCAGTAGTCGTCACGTCTGACATGTTTCTCTTTTTATCAGTTATAAACTACTTCGTCGGGGCTTTTTAAAAATGCAATAATCTCTATCATTAACCAATCATTTATCAATTCCCAACTTTTATGAAAGCTAAAGGACTTCATCTATTCCTGTTGTTAGTCCTGTTTTTGTTCTCAGGGTCGCCGGACATTTACTCCCAGCAGACCGGCGCAGGGACAGCAGGATATGCGACGAGCAAGTCATCGATCACGGGTTTCGTATTTGACGCCGAAGGGGAGCCGCTTCCCGGCGTGACCGTGAAAGTCCCTAAAAAGAACATCGCGACAGTCACCGACATCAACGGTGCCTTCTCCATCCATGGCAACACAGGCGATATTGTCACTTTCAGCTATATCGGCAAAAAACCTGTCGAAATAAAAGCCGTCATCGGCCACCATATGCGTGTCATTCTTGAGGACGACACCGAAAGTTTCTCCGAAGTGGTGGTGACAGGTATCGTCAACAAGGACAAAAACTCGTTTACAGGTTCGGCGTCAACCTTCTCGGCCGAAGAGCTCAAGTCAGTAGGCGTGCAAAACCCCCTCGCGTCGCTCGCCGCCCTCGACCCTGCGTTCAATATGCTCACCAACGATCTTGCCGGCTCCGACCCCAACAACATGCCCGACATCAACATCCGCGGCAAGTCGTCGGTAATCGGCGAGCGTGATGACGCCGTCAACGACCCCAATCAGCCGCTCTTTATCGTAGACGGTTTTGAGTCGACCCTCGAGGCTGTGTTCAATATGGATGTCAACCGCATCGAGTCCATGACCATCCTCAAGGATGCCGCCTCGACCGCCATCTATGGTTCCAAGGCTGCCAACGGTGTGGTAGTAGTGGAGACTGTCAAGCCCAAGGCCGGACAGTTGAGATTCAATTACTCAGGCTCTGCCGCAGTGTCGACTCCTGACCTCACATCCTACAATCTGATGAACGCGACAGAGAAACTCGAGTATGAGCGTCTGGCCGGACGCTACACCCCCGGATGGTCAGCCGGCCCCAACGACTATATCACTCTAAGCCAGAAATACAACGAATATCTCGCTGCTGTGGCGAGCGGTGTCGACACCTACTGGCTGTCGGTGCCTCTGCGCACAGGATGGACTCACAAGCATGACGTATATGTCGACGGTGGCTCCAACGGATTCATGTTTGGCATCGGAGCCAACTATTCCGGCACCACTGGTGTGATGAAGGACTCCAAGCGCGACAGTTACGGAGGCAAGCTCGACCTAATCTATCGTCTCGACAAGCTCCAGTTCTCCAACAAGTTTTCGGCCTCATATACCTCTACCAAAGATCCCGTGGTAGAGTTCAGCGAGTATGCCAAGGCCAATCCCTATTACAAGAAATATGATGAGAACGGTGACGTAAACCGCTGGCTCGAGAACAGCGACTTTGCCCGCGCGGCCAATCCGCTCTACAACGCGACGCTCAACAGCCGCAAGGAAAAATCGCAGCTTCTTCTCACCAACTACCTCATCATAGAGTATAATCCCATACACCAGTTGCGTCTGCGCGGTAAGCTGGGTCTGACCCACACCACCAACGACGGCGAAAACTTTATCTCGCCCGAGGACACCCGCTATGACAGCTATGACCGCACCCGCAAGGGCTCGTTTACATCGACCGACCAGAAGTCGACACGCTACGACGCCTCATTCACAGCCATCTATGCCGACGTGTTCGGCAACCACCGCATCAACTTTGCCGGTGACTTCAAGGCCTCGCAGAACAAGACTCTCACCCAGGGCTACAACGTAGTCGGTTTCCCCGAGGGCAACTACACCTATCCCTCCTTCTCAAACGGCTATCCCGAGGGAGGTGTGCCCCAGTATTACGAGGACACACAGCGTTCGACCAACCTGCTCGCCACCCTCAACTATGCCTATGACAACCGCTATCTTCTCGATGCCAACTACGCGCTTAGCGGCTCGTCGGTATTCGGCTCGACCAAGAAGTTTATCAACACCTGGTCGGTGGGCCTCGGCTGGAACATCATGAACGAGCGATTCTTCCGCGAGGCTTTCCCCAGCGTGTCAATGCTCAAGATCCGCGCCTCGATAGGCAACCCAGGCAACCAGGGCTTTGACTCGGCACGCTCGCTTATCACCTACAAGTTTCTCTACAACAGCTTCAATTATTTCGGCAACTCGACCATCATAGGCCAGTTTGGCAACCGCGACCTCCAGTGGCAGACCACCATCGACCGTAACATCGGTCTCGACTTCCGCACCGACCGCGTAAGCCTCGAGGTAGACTACTATGACAAGAACACCGACCCTCTGCTCATCGGAGTGTCAGTGCCCCTCTCGACCGGTATCACCGGCCTGTGGAACACCAATCTCGGCATCCAGAAGTCGCGCGGCGTGCTTGCCTCGGCCCAGTATTATATACTCCGCAATCTCAAAAACCGTCTCACCTGGAGCATACGCGGTACACTCCGCCACGAGGATATCAAGCTCGACAAACTCAACGGTATTCTCGACGACCTCAACCAGATAGGCAAGAACACCACGACCAAACGCTACTTTGACGGAGCTGACCCCGACGCCATCTGGGCCGTACCCTCGGCCGGTATCGACCCCTCCAACGGTAAAGAAATGTTTATCAAGCGCGACGGCACCTACACCTATGACTATAATCCCGACGACGAGACCATCGTAGGCAACACCCGCGCCAAAATCGAGGGCTCGCTTGGCTCTAACTTCAACTACAAGGGCCTGTCGGTAAGCATCAACTTCACCTACAAACTCGGAGGCAAGGCCTTCAACGATGCTCTCTTCAACAAGGTTGAAAACATCTCCTCGTCTCAGATGATCTACAACCAGGACAAGCGCGCCTTCTATGACCGCTGGCAGAAACCAGGCGACATAGCACAGTTCAAGGACATCGCCGACAAGGTACCGACCCCGATGTCATCGCGCTTTGTGCAGCGCAACAATGTATTGGCACTCCAGTCGCTCAACGTTGGCTATGACTTCTATGACGTGGCCTCGCGTCTGAAGCTCGAGTCACTCCGCCTGTCGTTCTACTGCAACGACCTCTTCTGGTGGTCGACCATCAAGCAGGAGCGCGGTACAGCCTACCCGTTTGCCCGCAGCTACACGCTCGCGCTGTCTTTCTCATTCTAACCATCCTAAGAGATTCAGATTATGAAAATATACCAATCAATCACCGCAGCAGCTCTCATTGCGCTTGGTCTCGCCTCAACAGGGTGTTCCGACTGGCTCGACTATACCCCCAAGGACAAGCAGACATATGACGAGCAGTTCAATAACCGCACAGGTTTTCACACCACAGTCAACGGCATCTACAACACAATGACCGGCTCAGCCCTCTACGGCTCCAACCTGTCATACGGCGCGCTCGACATCATGGGGCTTTGCTATAAAATTACCAACTCCAGCACTTCAAAATATGAGTTGTGCACCGCGGCCTACACAGGCACCTATGCCTCGGGTACTATAAGCAGCATCTGGTCGACAGCCTACAATACTCTGCTCAACATCAACGTGCTTCTCCAGGCTCTCGACGAGAAGCAGGGCGTGCTTCTTCCAGAGGACGCCACAATGATACGCGGCGAGATGCTTGCCGCCCGCGCCATGCTCCATCTCGACCTCGTGCGTATCTTCGGCCCCGTCTACGTCGTCAATCCCGACGGACTGACAGTGCCTTATGCCGACGCATCCGAGATCATCAAGCGCGAGCGCATGCCTCTCGGCGACATAATCTACAATAAGATTATTCCCGATCTGACCGAAGCACAGAATCTTCTCAAGGACTGCGACCCCATACTGACCGAAGGCGTGCTCAGCTCCGACGGCGGCGAGGACGGCAACTGGTTTCGCTACCGTCAGTTGCGTCTCAACTACTATGCGGCCACGCTGCTCAAGGCTCGTGCCTACATATGGGTGCAGGACTATTCCAACGCGCTTGCCGAAGCTCGCAAAATCACCGACGACGCCTATGCTCAGTCATGTTTCCCGTGGGTCGACCCCGTAAAACTTCTCGCCAACAGCAGCAATCCCGACCGCATATTCTCCACCGAGTGTCTTTTCGGATTTTACGACAGCAAGATGGCGGAGATTTTTACCCAGAACTTCAACGGCACTCTCGACCCCGCTGTGGTTATGAAACCTCGCGACGGATACACCGACATACTCTTCCCCAACACGGCCGACTATCGTCGACAGTCGCAGTGGACCGGCTCGACATCCATAAGCGGCGGCGAACTTGACTTCATCAAGTATAAAAGTTTCACCACCAACTCTACCAATCCCGAGTTCTGGGCTACCTTCTACGGACTCATGCGCAAGAGCGAGGCCTACTATATAGCCGCCGAAGCTCTCAACGGACTTGGTGACACCAAGGGTGCGTGCGGCTACATCAATCAGGTCAAAGCCGCCCGAGGTATCGAGCTTCTTGACACCGACTCACCGGCAGACTTACTCAAAGAGCTCAAAATGGAGTTTCTGCGCGAAATGCGAGGCGAGGGTCAGATATTCTTCCTCCACAAACATTTCAACCAGTCGTTCGCGACCACCAATTCCGACTTCAACGGCCATGAGGCAGCCAACCGCGACAATCCCGAAGTGTCGCTACGCTACAATGTTCCCATCCCCTCAGGTGAAAACTATTAATATTCCCTACTTATGAAACTCAGAAATCTATTATATCTTGCTGCAGGTTCGCTGCTCCTGCCGTCTATCGCTGCATGCTCTCATGAGGAAATCGAGCCTTACAGCGGCCCCAAAAACGGCATATTTATCCAGCAGGTAGCCGGCACCAATATGACCACCGGTCTCGTGTCGTCCTACATGGACTCCACCACATTCTCGTTTGCATCATATACAGCCGATGTTACGGAAATACCATTGCGCTTCTATGTTCGTACGATTGGCGGAGTAACCAACTATCCGCGCCGCTACGCTCTTGCTATCGACGAGGCTGTCACTACCGCCGTGGAGGGTGTTGACTTCTCGCTGTCGAGAAACGACTTCATTATCCATCCGGGAGAAACCATGGATACGTGTATCGTCACACTCATTCGCACTCCGGCATTACGTCAGTCTTCTTTAGTACTGAAACTGCGTCTGCAACCCAACGAGAATTTTGATATCATCTTCGATTCTTATCGCAACTCAGGCTCTTGGGAAATCCCCGCTGATTCTCTGTCTGCTGTTACCTATGCAATACGTTTCACTGAAGAGTATAATGAACCCAGTTATTGGGCCTGGTTTGGCGATAGTTATTTTGGACCATTCACACCCACCAAGATGCTTGAATTGGAGAAAGCTATGGGTTGGACATACGCAGACTGGAATAGTGGAGGCTCTGGCTCTTCCAAAGTACAGTATGGCCGTATGGACTTTGCAGCCAAGGCTTTCCAAAAGCATCTTCAGGAACTTGCTGACGCTGGGACTCCAGCCCGCGAGGATGACGGCTCTCTGATGCAGCTCCCCGGCTCCTACGCAGTCGACTATTCAGCTTATGAGTAACAATCAAACCGTATATTCTGAAAAATATGAAACTCAATATACTCCGTACGCTCGGTCTGCTTGCGACCTCAATGGTCCTGACCGGCTGCTATGAAGACAAGGGCAATTATGACTATACCGAGATCGAGGAACTGACCATAACGCTCCCCTCGGCAATCGAGGCCATGGCCAATGCAGAAAACATTCAGTTTTCACCCACAATAGTCTCATCCACCACCGGTAAGGAGATTTCGCCCGACGACCCCAACTATGAATATGAATGTCGTGTATACTACACGCGTACCATTGACGGCATCTCTGAAAAATGGTATGACATCAATCCCGACAAAACCATGGCTGTCGACTTTTTTGTCGAGGCTCCGGCCGGAACATACACCCTGTGGTACACCGCAAGAAACAAGCGGACAGGCGTGGAGTCGCATGCCAAAGGCTCAATCCGTCTCATCAGTTCAGTTTATGAAGGATGGATGGTAATGGCTAACTGCGGAGCAGAAAAGACAATGCGTCTTGACATGATTTTCACCGACTCCAAAGGCCGTGAACTCATAGCCAAGAACATCACAGGTCCTAAGGTTACAGGTCTGACCGAAGGTACCCAGGCAATGTATTTCCCGAGCATGTATGCCGGCAAGGAATGTGTCAACATCCTTACCAAGTCGGGCAGCTATCGCGTGTGGGACGATATGCAGATACTCGCATCCAGTGACCTCAAGCTACTTGATTTCGTAATGCCCACTACCAAGGGATCTCCCACCCAAATTTCCCAAATTATGTATTACGGAAGCTACGGACCAACAGCCACAACATGTGTCACCGACATAGGCGATGCCTATGCCATTACATCGTCCGGAGCCGGAGCCTCATATGAATATCCACTAAACGCCGAAAAAGTCGGCGACAAGCCTTCCTACAAGGTTGCCCAGGCCATCGGCACAAGTATGGTACGTCAAGGCAACTCATCGTCGGCTCTGTTTTATGACATCACCAACAAGCGTTTTATGGGTTGGAGCTACTATGCCAGCAACAACAAGCTCCTTTTTCCGCTCAACGACAATGATGAAAACCAGCCCCAGGGTCTTTTCTCATTCAACACAGGCATGGATTTTGTCGACATGGAGAGCACCCGATTCTCCAATGGCCTTGTCTATACCGTACTTCAGGACAACACAGGCCACCGTCACGTCTACGGCATCAACCTCTCGGGCTACAACAGCATCAAGAAGGAGTCGGCCTATGACAACCTGACCGGTGAGAATTTTGACACGGCTACCGACTATGCCTTCCACTCACAGTTTCCATATATGTTCTACTGCAAGGGTAACAAGGTCTACTCCTACGGTCTTGTCGACAATTCGGTCAAAGACATCCTGACACTTGACGGCTCAGAGACTACGACACTGATCAAGTTTAACCTCTACGGCAATATGGTACTCACCAACCTCAACAAGTGGGAGGACGAGGAATTTCAGAGCATGCAATACAAGCTCATCGTCTGCTCGACAACAGGTGGAGAGGACAGCGGCATAGTACGTTTCTACAACGTGGACACTGCCGGCAAAATGTCGCTCTACAAAGAGTATAAAGGCTTTGGCGAGAACATTGTCGACGTGACCTATCGCGAGCGCAGAAAGTAACCCTTCACGAGGTCTTACAGCCTCACTGTTAAAATACTTTTCACAATACGACCGAATAATGCAGGTATCTCCCCCCTGACCTGCATTCTTCGGTCTTGTATTATAATATTTTAGCATACAGAAATAGAAATTAAGCAAACAAATACATGTTAAAATAGCTAAAAACCAATTGTTATTTGCGCATAAATTGCTAATTTTGTACCAGCATTCTAAAATAGCAATAGAATATAATATTTAGGTAATGGGCCGTAGTCCTTTGTGAAAAGTGTTGCGGCTTTTTTTGCATCCCTACTTTAGATAAAAAAGATACAGGAGATACAAAAGTTTCATAAGGACAGAAGAAACTTTTGTATCTCTTTATTTCCAGCAATCTGTCTCGGATGAGATTTCTGGGATAGTGTCGGCAGTGTAGACCGGATTACGGCCGGCGGCGCGCTGGGCGGTGTAGTCACGGAGCAGCATCACGGCATAACGTCCGAGGGCAAAGATTGCCGCAAGGTTACACAGAGTCATAAGTGCCATGGTGATGTCGGCAAAACCCCACACAATGTCGAGCGACGTTATGGCTCCGACATAGACTATAGCACCAACAAGCAGACGGTAAAGATTGACCAGACGGTCGTCATTGCGGATGAAACGGATATTGGTCTCGCCATAATAATAGTTGGCGATTATACTCGTAAAGGCAAAGAAAAATATTGCCACGCACACAAATATCGACCCGTAACGATGACCACCGCCAAGCTCGGCATCAATAGCATGTTGGGTCAGCACAATCCCGTCATGCCCCTCTATGTACACTCCGCTGCACAAGATGATGAAAGCAGTGGCACTACACACAATGAGTGTGTCGGTATACACGCCAAGAGCCTGTATCAGACCCTGCTTCACGGGATGGGTCACCGAGGCGGTGGCAGCAGCGTTGGGCGTGGAACCCTCGCCGGCCTCGTTACTGAAAAGTCCGCGCTTGACGCCCATTACCATAGCCGCGCCGATAGTGCCGCCCATGGCTGAATCAAAGCCGAATGCGTTGCTGACTATCAGACCGAGTATCTCGGGGATACGGCCTATATTCATCACCACAATGACAAGAGCCAGCAATATATAGGCGATGGCCATGACGGGAACCACGAGTTCGCTAAACCGCGACACTCTCTGCACTCCGCCCCATATAATCACAAGGGTCATCGCCGCAAGCAACGCGGCCATCCATTCGCGCGGGAAACCGAAACAAGCGTTGAAAGCGTCAGAGATGGTGTTGGACTGCACGGAATTGAAGGCGAAACCAAACGTAAGCGTTATGAGCACGGCAAATGTCACAGCCCACCAGCGTTTGTGCAAACCTTTCTGGATATAATAGGCAGGACCACCCATAAATGACTTATCGCCCTTGACCTTGAAAAGCTGCGCGAGTGTCGACTCGACAAACGCGCTCGACGCTCCAAGCAGTGCGATGACCCACATCCAGAATACAGCACCCGGACCGCCGAGAGCTATCGCCGTGGCCACACCGGCCATATTACCTGTGCCAACGCGCGAGGCTATCGACAGCGCGAACGCCTGAAAGGAGCTGATGGTGCCGTGGGCGGGCGAGTCGTCCTTGCGGGTGTCGTTGTCGCGACGCCCCGAAATCATGAGCAGACGCAGCATCTCGCCAGCCATTCTGAACTGCACGCCGCGCGTGATATACGTGAAAAATAACGCGGCAACCAGCAACACACTCACCATGACATAATCGGTAAGTATCCCGCTTACATAACCCACAGCTTCCTGAATAGCCATAATGTGAAATTTTTGCCCCAAGCCTATATCACCGGACACAATCACCCGATGGAAAGGCTCAGGTTAAATAATGAGTTTATCTGATTAATTAACGGAAGGATTTATAAAATGTTATCCTTTCTTCACAACAATTCTTGACTATGACATGTTCGGGCAATAATCAGGAGATACAAAAGTATCTCTGAAAAAAGACCTATATAACCATTGCAACACCATTGTCTGCATTGATTATACAGGTCTTTATATGATTCGAGACATTCGTCTCGCTGCTGTATCAGAACGGCTGACAGGTATCAGCCCCGCCACCCGTCATGTCATTACTCGGCAAGAATATAGAGCGACGGATATACTCGGCCGGAGGTAAATTCGCGATATACTCCGTAGCTTGTATGATCGGGAGAATACATCCATGTGCGCACAAGGTCATCGGAATGATTGGTCACCGACCATGAACCGTCACCGTTGGGTGTCGCAGTCCACAGATAAGTCTCCTCAATGACGTCATCAGTAATGACAGGAGCATTTGACACATTGATATTCTGACGGGTAGAACCACCCATAAACAGGTAGCGACCGTTGGTGTCAAGCATCAGGAATTTACCCTCGGGAGCATTGATAATCTTACCATTGCTCTCATAGGTAGCAGTAAACATGAAGGCATTTGCATCAGATGGCGCAACAATCTGAGTACCACTGGATGACACTTTGGTTACCTCCGGATAGCCATAAGTCGAACCTTTCTTGATGGGAAGTGCACAGAAGCCGTCTGCAACGATAATATAACTGCGCTCAAGCATGATTTCCTGCTCCTCAAAGAGATCGAAAATGGCCTTGCCGATATATTTAACAAATCGCCATTCACCGTTCTTTTTCTCAAAGCGACCGGTCACAGTCTCGAGACCATTTTCGTTGAGAGTCCAGGCCGAACCGTCATATACGTAGAGATTTGCGGTAGTGCCGTTATAAACCACAAATTCTTGATCTCCGACCTGAGCGTAAGGCAGCTTGATCTTCAGGAAAGAGGGGAGGTAGAGTTCAGGGTCTGACAGATTGTTGTTGCTTGCACCCATGGCTGTATAGTCGGCGGGATTGAGAGCAACCACACCGTCGGCAACAGCCCACTTGCTACCATTGAAGTAGTAAACGGCATTCTTGCCCTCGGTAGGAACTTCAGCAGCAAGTGCACGGCTGCGTGAGGCTGCACCGGTCTCCTGGATTTTGACATTCTTTACCTCCCAGGTTCCGGCACTTTCAGTAGTACTTACATAGCAGAAACCGATCTGGATAGTCTTGCCATTATAAGCTGAAAGATCGATATCACCTGAGGGATAGAAATTGTAGTTTGTATTCTCGGGTGTAGACTGAGGTGTAAGGAGCTGCCATTGTCCGCCTTTCTCGCGCACTTTAACAGTAGCCTCCTGCTTGGCATTCTCAAGAGTCTTGAAGTTCTTCCATGCCTGCTCGAATACGAGTACGGCATTGGCTTTTGCTGAAAGAGTTACCTCCGGTGAGATAAGCCATCCTTCTGAATCAAAACAACCTTTTACAAATCCGCTTGCCTTCATATACGAGTCACCGTTGTATGTGTCATGTTTCCATACATGGGTGGAAGTCCCGGGGAGCTTGACGTTATCAATGGTAAAGTCACCGATACCTTCGGCAAAAGTCTCTTCGAAATATACCTTGGGACCTTCATCAACTGTGTTGAATATAGGGTTGGTCGAAGCCTCCTGATAAGTCACAACTGCATAGTTGCCCTCGACCGCTTCGGGAAGAGCTTCGGCAAGGAGACCGGGAAGTGAGGCGGAAGCCGGCTTCACGGGAGCGAATCCCTTGATGAAATCCTCATTGCTTTCCCACACTGCCTTATAGTCGTCAGTGGTGACAGTATAGGTCTTGGCACCTGCAAGAGCGGTGAGCTCGGCAGGCACTGAAGAGGCCTCGTTGAATATCACGTCGACAGTCGTGCCGTCATCGCCTAGATAGTAAGGAAATGAGGATGTGTTGAGAAACGGCAACACTGCTACCGACGCCGGATATACACTTGTCTTATTGAAATAAGCGTTGTCACCGATAGCTTTCGCAGCAGCTTTTTCAGCATCAGTCGAAGCCTGTTTCTGCAGAAGTTTGGCGATAGCCGAATAATCGTCGGCAGTCAATGTATACGAGCCTTAAGGGCTGTCAGTATAGTCCACTCCCTCTTCAAAACCATCGAGAAAATGGTTGTTCCAGCTATTTTCGTTACAGCCTGCCAGACCAAAGGCGGTAGCTCCGGCCATGAAGGCATAAAGAATATTTTTGTTCATAATAAAAATGAGTGGGATGCTTGATTAGAAATAGAATTTGGCGCGGACATTGAAGGTACGGCCATAGCTGTAAAATACGCGGAATGCATTCTCCCATGTGCCCACCTGTGAGTCGCTGGTAAAGGCATCCATGATATAATAGTTGTTGAACACATTATACACATTGGCTGAGAATGTGCAGCGCACACCGTCAGTAATGGGGAAGTTATAGCTTGCATTGAGGTCGAGCTGATTGCCGAAAGGTATCTTCCAGGGCTCGGAAATCTTAAGGGTCTGGCCGGGTTCAAGAGTGAAGTAATTGCGGTCATTGAGTGCGAAGTCGCTGTAGTTATTAGCGTTGCATGTCCAGTCACCGCCAATGCGGAAGCCCTTGAAAGGCTTGAACTGTACGCCCAAAGAACCTGTGAGCTGAGCCGAGCCGCCTACCTTGATACCCTTCTGGTCAATCTGTGCATAGAGATGGTCGGGTGAGAGCGGAGTGGTTGTGGTCCAGGGAGTGTCACGGTCACCGAGGCTTGCGAGAGCCTGACCCTGGCTGTTGTAATAGTAGCCAACCGGAGCGTTCTGCCATGTATTGTCAGCTACGGTCAACATACCGTCTACCTCCATCCAGCGTGTGGGGATGTATTTGAAGTTTAACTCAACACCCATGTAACGTGAGTCAACACCATTCATGGTTGTAGAGTAACGCTCTCCGTCATACTCGAGTGTGCTGGTCGAAACAAGAGTCCTGTCCTTCCACATGGTATAATAGGCGTTGACCTGGGCGGTAAACTTGGGAGAATGGAACTCATAGCCAAGCTCAATAGCCTCAACCTTCTCGTTGCGCGGATCGGGATTGACAGCATTGGAGTTGACGGGAGCTACAAACACACCGTTCTGAAGATAAGGCGCACGTGTGATGTAACCGCCGTTGATAAACACATTGTTGTAACGGTCTATGTTGTAGTTAACACCGCCCTTAATTGTTCCGGCAAAGAATGACTTTGTGGGCGACTTGCTCTGATCGGCATCAACATAGAAGTTTTCATAACGGTTGTATGTGTTCATATTGGCCGAACCGGAGAGCACAAGTGTGAGTTTCTTGTCCAAAAGTTGATATTCGGCCTGTGCATATACACCTTCTTGCCAGATGCGGCTGTTCCAGTCGCGATAAACTACATCGCCAACGCCGAGTTTCTGACGCTGATAAGCGAGTTTGTCTGCCTCGGTTGCAAATGTGCGGTAGTTGTTATTTGCCGAACGATACATATCAATAAAATACTCTCCGTTATAAAGGTCTGAGATTTCATTGCGGTGCTCGCCACGATAGTAACGGATGTCGATACCGGCTGTAATATTGAGATTGTCAGTAATCTCACGCTTATAGTTGCTTATGGCTCCATACCACTGGTGATTGTTGATGGAGTTTGACATTACCATGAGCGAACCGGTAGTGCTGGCCTGGTTCATGAGCTGAATCTGATCGTAGGCAAAGAGACCGTTCTTGTGACGAAACTCATAAGTCACACCATCAACGGTCGCACTATTCCAATTAAGATTGCCATTGCTTGAACCATACCAATAGTTCTTATATGTCGAAGTCGCACCCTGGCCGCCAGAGCCATATCCGGAACCTACTGATGCATAGACAACAGTTGAAAGTGATGATTTCTGGTCAATCTGCCATATGTGGTTGAGCATAGCCACGGGC
>ERZ778515.1710-NODE-1710-length-14633-cov-5.880985_pt1 | contig 14633 bp, 15 predicted proteins | sample MGYA00510343_ERZ778515 | MGnify/ENA primary metagenome ERZ778515 (study PRJEB29527, sample SAMN07138965) | mouse gut metagenome | material: feces | host: mouse | place: China:Nanjing | collected 2016-01-25 ...
AAACTTTCTACAAGAGCGCCCGCCATATGGTGGGCCTTTTGCATTTTATGTCGACACACCTGACCGGTATGTTAAGATCCAGAAATAACAGCAGGACTAATGAACCCACTCTTTTGTTGCCATCTGCAAATGGGTGCTTTTTGATCTGACCGCTTTTTCAACTGTCGAAGGATAAGCTTCTACGAATCAGAAGGATGCCAATGGTGCATAACAGGCACGCTCAGGCCATCCCTGGTCCCTGATTCCATCTTCTCCTCCATCGTGCAGAATGGCTTTATGATGAAGCTGAAGTATATTTGCAATGGATGGATAGTTCATCTATTCTGCCATTTTCCCGAAATCATTACTATATTTTTCCAGAAACTTATCTGCAGCATCCTCAACCTCCTGGCTTGTCGGGAAGGTAATCTGGTCCTCCTTGAAAGCAGTCAGGACATAAGCAGGTCTATTGTTTTTCATGATAGTCAATGTTCCTTTCTTATCAGCCAGTTTTGCAGCTGCCCTGAAATTTTGATTTACCTCAGTAATGGAAATCATGGCATGGGTATAAACATCATAGATCCGCCTCCTGTTCTCGATACAGCTGTTTTTATAGCTATCCGCAATGAAAACGGATCTTTTTCCTGCTCTTTGCCGGTGAAACACTCCCTGCTGGATGTAATCAGTCACGTAAAAAAGAGGCCCGGCGCGCGCTGCCGGATACCTCAGCCACTCCCACCCCGGCTGGCAGTGCATCTGCCTGGGCAGAAGCCTTATGCCTGGCGGGGTGTTGCTTACACCCTGTTCTGCACAGCTGACGCCGTCAACCCTTCGCGATTCCGCAACCAGAAAACAAAAAAACAGGCCGCTTTCTCCTGCCCCTCTGCCTCATCAGCGTCAAGGACAGGCATGCAGCCTGTTTTCATCAGTCCTGGTTCTTGTCGTAAATCGTCTTGAGTCCCTTGAAGATCAGATCCGGGTCATAGACATCGATCATGTCCGTTGCCCCGCAGATCACGCGCCCCAGGCCCCCTGTCGCAACGACACGGAAATCCGTCTTCAGCTCCCGCCGGTACTGCTTCACCGTCGTCTCGAAGCCCCCCAAAAACTGGAAGAAGATCCCGGCCTGCATCTCTGTTGCGGTGTTGCGCGCCAGGATCGTCTCCGGCTTGCGGATCTCCACCTCCGGCAGCTGTGCCGTGCGTCCCCACAGCGCATTGGCCCCTGACTCGATGCCCACCGAAATGGCACCCGCCCGGAACACACCATCCGCATCCACATAGTCATACGTCGTGGCAGTCCCGAAATCCACCACCAGGATCGGCCCGCCATAGGTGTGATACGCCCCGGCGCAGTCTGCGATCCGGTCGGCCCCCACAGACCGGGGGTTGTCCAGCTGCACGCTGATTCCCGTCCGGATCCCCGGGCCCACGATCAGCGGCTCCAGGTGCAGGTACTTCACAATGGCGTTCTTCAGCGAATGCATGATCTTCGGCACCACGCTGGACACGATCACCGCATCGATCTGATCCGGCAGGATCTGCGCCAGGTCCATGAACGCATAGAGCAGCACCGCGATTTCATCGCTCGTGCGCCGCTCCGCCGTGCTGGCCCGCTTTGTCGCAACCAGGTCATCCCCGTCATAGAACCCGATCGTGATGTTCGTGTTCCCCACATCAATGGCCATCAACATCCTGCTGCCTCCTCCAGGATCCTGTACCCCAGGTCCTCCTTCGTGGTCTTTTCCAGCCGCCGTGTTTTTTCCGGCGTAATGAACAGCACCACATTTGTATCCGTCCCGAATCCGGCCCCCGGCACAAACAGGTCATTGGCCACCAGCAGATCACAGTGCTTGGCCTCCAGCTTGTGCCTGGCATTTTCCTCCAGATTCTGGGTTTCCATCGCGAAGCCCACCAGCTTCTGCCCCGGCCGCTTGTGTTCCCCCAGCCACGCCAGGATATCCGGATTGGGTTCCAGTTCCGTCACCAGCGACGCGTCCCGTTTCTTGATCTTCTGATCCGATACGTCCTTCGGCCGGAAATCCGACACTGCCGCCGCCAGGACAAACATATCCGCATCCTGACGGGCCTTCACCGCCTCGAACATCTCCCACGCCGAAACCACCGGCACGACCTCCATCCCCGAAGGAGCTGCCAGAGACACCGGACCGGTAATGAGCACCGTCTCTGCCCCGAGATTTCGCGCCGCCCGGGCAATCGCATACCCCTGCTTGCCCGTCGAGTGATTGGAAATGAACCGCACGGGATCCAGCGCCTCCTGCGTCGGACCGGCAGTGACCACCACGCGCTTTCCCGCCAGGGGCTTGTCATGCAGTGAAGAAAGCACTGTCTCCGCAATGCTTTCCACCGGCGGCAGCTTGCCCTTGCCTTCATCCTGACACGCCAGCAGACCGCTCACCGGTTCCAGGATCTCCCAGCCCCGGTTTCTGAGCACCCGCAGGTTGTCCTGCACCGCCTCGTTTTCATACATGTGCACATTCATCGCCGGACACAGGATACGCTTGCGAAAGGCAGCCAGACACACGGTGCTCGCCAGGTCATCCGCGATCCCATGGGCAATCTTGCCGATGATGTTCGCCGTTGCCGGCACCACACACACCACATCCGCCCACTTCGCGAGATTCACATGCGCGATGGGATCCTCCGGGTGGTCTTCGAACAGCGATGTCAGCACCGGCCTGTGACAGAGGGACTCAAAGGTGAGAGGCGTGACAAACTTCGTGGCGTGTTCCGTCATCACCACCCGGATCTCATGTCCGGTCTTCGACAGCCGGCTCGTCAGATCACAGGCTTTGTACGCCGCGATCCCGCCCGTCACGACAATCAGAATATGCTTGGGTTCCATGAACAGTCCCTCCTCGATCCATTCAGTATTTCAATCAATTCAGTATATAGTTCGACACCGGCAAAACACAAGTGTGGTTCCTGTCCCCGTGAGGCCGATGATGGCCGGGTTCGTCGATATGCCGATGGAGAGCCTGCCGGGGGACAAACAGTTTTTACAGGCATACACGGCTTGAGTACAATAAACCTATGAATATCGTAGTCGCCTGCGACTCCTTCAAAGGATGCATGAGTGCTCCTGAAGCGGTGCGCAGCATAGAAAAAGGAATTATCCGGGCCAATCCGGAACACAAAGTCCACGCCTATCCCATGGCAGATGGCGGCGAAGGCACCTCGGAGGTCTTCGCCCGCTACAGCAAAGGCAGGCTCGTGGAATGCAGCGTGGCGGACGCCTATGGAAAACCCGTCTCGGCGAGATACTGCTGGAATGAGAAAGACAAAGTGGCAATCATGGACGCGGCCAGTGCCATTGGTCTGAACCGCACACCGCGGGAACGCCGCAATCCCATGATTGCCAGCAGCAGCGGCGTGGGGATGCTCATGCGGGATGCGATCGACCGCGGAGCCCGGGAGATCATCATCGGGCTCGGCGGCACGGCCACCAACGACGGGGGCATGGGACTTTTGGCGGAATTCGGGGCGGTGTTCTATGACAGCAGCCGCCAGATCCTGCCCCCCTGCACCTACAGCCTGGACCGCATTGCGTTCATTGACAAACGCCGCTGCCGGCTTCCGCGTCACGTGAAGATCACCGTGGCGTGCGACGTCAAGAACCACCTCCTGGGGGAAAACGGCGCCACCTATGTCTTCGGGCGCCAGAAAGGACTCTACAAAACCCAGATGGTGCAGGTGGACGAAGCCATGGTCCATTACCGCGACAAGATCCGCCAGACTTTCCATGTGGACATGGATGCCCAGGAAGGATCCGGCGCGGCGGGCGGCATTGGCGGTCTGCTTCTGTCGGTTTTCGGTGCCAGCATGGTGCCGGGGATCGAACTCATCATGGAGTACAGCGGGCTGGAGGATGCCATTGCGAAGGCCGACCTTGTGATCACCGGCGAAGGCCAGACCGACCGGCAGACGCTTTTTGGCAAAGTGCCCTACGGTGTGGCTACGCTGGCCCGAAAGCACCAGGTGCCCTGCATCTGCCTCTCCGGTGCCCTCGGGCCGGGGTATGAAGGGATGTATGACGCCGGATGCATTGGCGTGTTTTCCACCGCAGACCGGGCCATGGACTTTTCCACCGCCCTGCGGACCGGGAAACAGAAACTGGAAGACCTGGCCTACAGCGTGATCAGGCTCGCTGACGGCCTGCAGGCAGGGAATGCGCGCAAATGAGCATTCCCTATATATAATTAGGAACAGATGAATCCCTGCCTGAAGCACAGGCAGGACAGTTTGAACAGTACCGTTCGGACCTTAGATACGTCTTTTCGGTACAGGGAGGATGGAATGAAACCAGGAAAACTGCTGCTGGCACTGCTTTGTGTGCCGGTTCTGCTTCTGAGCGCGTGCACCACGAAACGCTCTGAATTCACCATCACAGACGTCACCGTCCAGGATGTCCGGGACATGGCGGAAGACGGGGACACCTTCCTGCTGCTCGTGGAGCGGGAGGGGTGCGAATTCTGCCAGGCTATGAATGACTACATCGAAGAGACCAAAGGGGATCATCCTGAGGTGCACCTCTTCCGCCTGGACACCACGGACTTTGACCTCGTGAAGGAAAACGCAGAGGACAAGACCCTGGTCTCCAGCACCGAAGAGGGCAAAGAGTGGCTGAAGCTCCAGCCGTATTTCCTCTACACCCCCGCGATCTACCGCTACGAAAACGGCAAATCGGATGAAGCGGCCATTGGCTACAACGTGGTGACCGAAGAGATCAGCCTCTGGAACACCACCAGCACCATCGACTTTGACACCGCAAAGACGGAAGGCCTCTGGGAGTTCCTCGAGCGATGACCGTCAAAGTCCTGGCCTTCGATCTCGACGGCACGCTGCTGCGCAAAGACCAAACGGTGGATCCGCGCACGGCGGATGCGATTCACCGCGCCATCGACGCAGGCATGCATGTGGTCCTCGCCACCGGTCGTGACCGCGCGGGGTGTGAATTTGTCTACAAGCCCCTGGGGCTGGACAAAGGAGAAAACTTCCTGGCGCTGGTGAACGGCCAGATCCTCTACGACTTTGCGAACAAAGAATATGACGTGGATGATGTCTTGACGCCCGAAGACAGTGTGAAGATCCAGAACACATGCCGGAAATACGGTGTGGAGGGGATCTTCTGCTGCGGGTACGACTTCTACTCCTACCTGACCACGCCCGGGCGGGTGCGCAAGCAGCTTCGCCGCGTGATTTCCGGAGAACCGGATGATTACGGACTCAAGGCCGCCAGCGATGTGCGCACCTTCGCCAACCTGCCCTCCAGGGGGCGGGTGATCGACAAGGAGATCAACAAAGTGTGCATGATCCACTCCCCGAAGTTTTTCGAGAAACACCTTCCGAAGCTGCGGGAAGAGCTCAAGGCGTACGACCTGCTGATGGTGGGAGACAACTGGCTGGAGATCATGCCGCATGGTGTCTCCAAGGCCAGCGCCCTGAGGAAAGTGGCGGAGAAAGTCGGCTGCACGATGAATGAAGTCATGGCCTTCGGCGATGCGGAAAACGACATCCCGATGCTCAAGGAAGCGGGGATCGGGGTGGCCATGGGCAATGCCATGGAGACCGCGAAGGAAGCCGCCAGCTATGTGACGGACACCAATGAAAACAACGGCATTGGCAAAGCCATTGACCTGGTCCTGGCAGGAAAGGAAGACCTGCTGAGGCGCAAAGACGCGAAAACAGAAAAAGCAGCGGCCTGATCAGCCGCTGTTTTTGTCGTGGGTTTCCGGTATGCCGGCAGAGGCCAGTGCAACGTGGAGCCGAATGACGTCAATGTCCGACGGCACACGTTCCATGGTCTCCTCTATGGACCAGTGCAGCCGGCAGGCCAGCGCCAGAGCGAGGACTTCCACGCCATCCTCGTACCCGTCCCGGTACCCTTGTTCGTATTCGGTTTTGTTCCTGTTCATACCGCCTCAGTCCTGACAATACAGTTTCAGTATAGCGAACACGGCATAAAACAAACGGCCTCCGTCTTCAGGGCGGAGATTTTTTTGCTGCCCGGGCAGTTTCGCAGACTGTGCGACGTCTTCGATGGTGTCCAGGATCTTCTCCTTTTGCTCATCCGTGAACTGATTGAACCGGGCATTGAGCACCGGGTCGGGACTTGGCCGTTTGTTCAGCAGAATGTAGTCGGTGCTGGTATCCAGGGTTTTGCACAGGTGGATGAGTGTTGCAACAGAAGCGCTGTTACACCGCGTTCCAGGCCGGAAACATACTGTCTGGTCACATCGGGCAGTTCCGATACATGTTCCTGTGTCATGTTCCGGTTGAGGCGGCACTCCTTGATCCGCAGGCCAATCTGCACATTGAGCGGTTTTTTCTTTCTTTTCTCTCGCATGGGGTTCCTCTATGACAATTCTAAAAACATTGCACGAAGTTTGTAACAAGGCGGTGATAGTAAAAGGAAAATGTTGTTCCTTTATCTGAATGGATGGAACCGGGCAGCGGGAGATTGCGGAAATGCGTCGGATATTGCGGGGATCGGCTCCTGGAACGAAATTGAATCATTTTATTACAAAATGAAACGAAAGTTCCTTAAACAACGTTCCAAATATGACATAGAACGAACAAAAACATTACATTTGTATCATTCCGGGGTTTTACCAAAGTAAATGTAATGCTATTATCCGAAGTATCAGACAGTTCCTTAACCAAAGGCAACACATTTACTGGTCATGACAGAGAGGAGAGTACCGTTGATGAACTATGGATATACGTGCATGCGGCCCAACGAGCCGTTTGAGCCCTTCTGCGACGGGAAAATCTTCATTGATCAGGTCGGGGATGTCCGGATGCCTGCCTTTGAAGAACTGACACACGTTCTTGTCGATGGGGATCTCGTTACGATTCCCAGTCTTGTATGTCTTGGCTGCACCTTCGCCCAGATCTGCGAGAGATGGGACATGCTGCGGGGAACCGGTGCCAGGGTCCTGGTCCTGGACTATCCGGATTCGCAGAAAGCCGACCCGGAAACACTCGACCGGATCATGGAGTACATGAAAAAGACCCAGGAACAGCTCAGGCAGTCCGGTACAAGACCGAGCCTGCGCAGAAACTTTTCCCAGGTCGGGCCCAAGTCCAAGGAAATCCCGGCAGAATTCGACATGCTGAGCGAATCCTACAAGCAGGGACGCATCAGCAGCCGGGCAGCGGCAGAACGTCTGAACATTTCACACACAACATTCCTCAGGTGGTGCCGAACCATTCTGCCTATGGAATAAAAGAAAGCAATCATTTTGAAAGGGGAAACGCATGAATAATAACCGACGTGCAGACTGTCTTCCTCCTTAGGGGTTTGAACAGTCCGTGCCGGAAAACAGGCAGGCATAATTTCCGGCACAAGCCAAAGCCTGCACCGGAAGCTTTCCGTTGTTCCGGAACAGAAAGCGGACGGCAACAAACCGACTAGAAAAGGAGGGGGAATTTGATTAGGAAGAAACACATAACCCTATGCTTCAGCCTTTTTCTGGCATTGAGCATGGTTCTGGGTCAGCTGATTCCTGTCACAGCCACGGATGAGGTCCCGACAGAGGAAGTCATCCCGGAGGAGACAGGCACACCCGAACCGCCAGCTAAGCCAGATTCGGAACCCGCGGCTGAAGAAGAATCCGGTACAGTCCCAACAGGAGATGAAGGTACGGTCACCGTACCACCAGAACCTGCTCAGGACGGACAGGGGGAAGAACCCACAACTCCATCGGAGGAACCCACGGAGGATAATGCCTCTTATCCGGAAAAGATTGTGAAGACCAGAATTGGCAATGCGGAAATTATGGCTACCTATGACTCGCAGTCAGGGCTGCCTGAAGAAGCTGCCTTTCGGGTTGAGGAAGTTACCGGAGAAGCTGCAGAGGTCTATAAGGAATGGGCGAATAACACGCTTACAGGAGATGTTACATTTGCACAGTTCTTTGATATCTGGTTCGAGTTCAATGGTGAGAAAGTCCAGCCAGAACCTGATACTGTAAAAATCAATATCCAGTATCCTGAAAAACTGGAAAAGAGTGAGGACGAATCTGTTTCTGTTGTTCATTTTCCGGATGATGCAGCCATTGAGGTTCTGGATGATGCGACTATCGATCAGACCTCGACTGAAGTAAAGCAGGTCGAGCTTAGTGCGACCAGTTTCTCAGTCTACGGAATTGTAGGGGAAAAGGAACCGGTCATTGAATTTACCTTCTATGCTCCGAAAAGCATCGATCAGAATGGCAATGCCGAATATGAGAGGTATTCGTATACTGATAAAGCTAATAACAGCGTAGATACGCAGTTTGTAGCCAACGGTAGCAGGATCGAGTATCCCGGAAAACCTTATGCAGGTTTTGGGGACTATGTTTTCGAAGACTGGTATTACGGTGAATATGATGAAAGCGGAAAACCCGTACTGACAGGACAAAAAGTGGATTTCGAAACTGCAGTTGAAACGACTACTAGGATCAGCAAACCTATTATTGCCAAGTACGTTCAGGCAAAATATGGCGTTTTCTATGATGATATGGATGGGACAGTAGTTCTCGCACATGTTCGATATGTAGACGGTAAAATTGCTGCTGCTGCAATCAAAGCTACTCCTGCAGAGAAGAATGAAGTATTCGTGGGATGGTCCATAGAAAAGAGTGGGACTCCTATAAAGCTGGATCAGGATGGCAATTATACTGGTATAGAAACAAATTTCTATCCTGTATTTGCTCAGGCTTACACCCTTACATTCAGTACTGGTGAAGGATCTTATGTAAAACCACAGACGGTCAAACCTGATGAACGACCAACAGTACCTGAAGAACCACATCGAACCGGCTATACATTTGGTGGCTGGTATGGAGACGAAGCCTGCACAAAGATTTTCGATTTTGAGAAGACTTTGACTGCTTCCGCAACTGTTTATGCAAAATGGGAACCTGCAGAGACAAACTATACAGTTATTTACTGGCTTCAGGCTATTACTGACAAGGTGGAGACTGATCCAAAGAATTATGAATATGCAGACTCAGAAGTACTAAAAGCCGTAACCGGATCCAAAGTTAGTATTGATGATAATAGAATTCAAAATAAACGCCCATTAAAAGACTCAAAGGGGAATACCATCTATTCTCATAAAGATGAAGAGAAAGTAGTTAATGGTGATGGATCTACTGTTGTGAATGTGTATTATGATCGGGAAATCATTACGTACATTTTCAACGGTGGGTATCTGTTTCGACAGATAGCTGCTCCAAGTTCTAGTGGCGAAATATATGGGTTAGTAGATGGAACGTATGAGAAACTAACCTATCGCAACAACGGTTGGTATTACTGGCAGGGAGTAATGATTTTTGGAAGTTGGAAAAAGTACCAAGGCTCGTTCTATGAAAGGTATATATCGGAAGATATAGTACTGAGGGGCTTATACGGAACTTCTCTGGAGCAAAATGGGTTTACCTGTCCAACTGGTCCCTGGAGTAATGAAGGAACAGGATATCCGTTTATTACCCATTTCATTGATCCTGGTGGTAACGGACGTACAACTGTAGAGTTTACAAAATCTAGCCAAGGATCAAGAAAAGTCGAGGTTTATAAGCAGAACATAGATGGAAAAACTTACAGGGATGAAGCTGATTTCTCTCAACCAATGAATAGTACTGGATATTCTTCTTGGACTTTTTCAGAGGTAATTAACGGTTTTACAGTGGATAGCTATTGGCAGCCGAGCTCTCGGTCATGGGTAGCAACTGAAGAAGGGGCAACTATAAACATACCATCAGGAGATTTGAGGATTAGATATAAACGTAATTCATATTCCTTGAACTTCAAAAACGGAAACCTAGACCATGATACAAAAAAGATCTTGTTTGAGAATTCTATAAAAGATCATATATCTGATCTCAAAGTTCCTGAATACCCTAATAATCCCGCAGACGCTGATCAATACGCATTTGTAGGTTGGTTCGCAGACCCACAATGTACTACTCTGGTAGATTTCGGAACATTACCTGCGGGTACTCTTGCCAGCATCCAGCGAGACTGGGGAATTGAAAAGGTTACAAAATATGAAACGATGCCCTCTTCTAACTTAGAAGTTTATGCTGGCTGGTATCGCAAAAAATTCAATGTGAAACTGAATTTGAACGGTGGATCCCTAAGTGAAGAAATACCTGTTGAATTTAGCGCACAATATGGTGATGAACTTGCAGGTGATTATTTCACAAAACCGCAAAGAGAGGGTTATACCTTTGTAGGTTGGGCTCTGACAGAAACTCTTAACACTAATGCTACCGAGTATTGGGACCCCGTTCGAAAGGTTACAAGTGATACGGAGCTGACCGCTGTATGGAAGGCTACTGGTTCGTTCAATGTCGTTTACTACGATCATGAGCACGCAAAAAAATTGGATTCGCTGAATATTGCTGAAGAGAAGTTTGCGGATAGCAGCGCTGTATCGCTGAAAAAGCCAGAATCAGGTCATGTTCCTGATAACAAATCCTTCCATGGTTGGATGCTGCTTGATAAAAATGATCAACAGGTTGGCAATATTTACAAGCCTGGAGAATCTTTTGTCATTGATGCAGGAACTATGGCGAGAGGCGATAAGGATATTCATGTACAGATGGTAGTAACCGAACCAGGGACCACGACTCTCACCTATCACAAGAATGTAGCAGGAACTGGTAATTCTTCATTCACTGTGGGGGATATTGCTGTAAACACGAGCATTTCTGGCAATGAGCAAAAACCAATCAGTGATTTCCCAGAAGATTGGATCCGTGAAGGATATGAATTCACTGGCTGGAACACAATGGCAGATGGTAGTGGCAAAAGTTTTGCGCCTGGTATTACAGATTATGCAGTCAGCAAAGATGGTCCTAATAATCTGTATGCTCAGTACAGAAGATTCTATACGGTAACCGTAAAGAAAACTGTAAATGGCAGCTTTGGCGATCGTTTCTATGACTTTGGTTTCACTGTAAATGGTGATATTGATAAGCTTCAATCCTTCACTTTGAAAAGTGGTAACCAAAGGGAACTCAAATTTTATGAAGACGATGTCCTTGACTTGAGTGAAACAGCTGTTGAAGGTTATACAACGCAAATCAAGATAACTCCTTTAGGAGGATCGACTACAACCCAAAATGTATCAAGTCTTACTGGATACACAGTTAAAAGCGATACAGAAATCGAGTTCATTAATACTAAAGAGGGCACTGTACCTACTGGAATTAATGAAGGAAGCATGATTCCATATCTGGCTCTGATCATCGCGGGTATTGGGTTAGGTATCACTTATGTTTTGATTCTCCGACGTAGACAAATGTATCGGTAATTCAGTTATGTGGCTATAAAGGAGGTTAGTTATGCCGCCCAAAAATATGGATGACATTGCCGCTTTTATAGATGGAATGAAATTTAAGAAGAAAACTTTTGGGGGTGTCGATGAACTCGATGTCCTCAAGCAGATGGAAGCTCTTCAGCAAGTGTATCGGTCTGTTTATGAAAGTCAGGCTGCATACTATCAGGCTCTGATTGACGAACGCGATGCAATGATTGCCAGGTTGAGAAGAGGATGAAGAAACGCAAGGAAGAGGTTTCCGTCAGCCCTGAACGATCTATTAAACGGAAGAGACGAAAAGCCCTGGACAGACGTGATGTCCGAAGCTTCATCGTCCGTCTGATTGGACTGATCCTGTTTGTTATTCTTCTATTCTATGTGATTTTCCGGATAATCCCGGTACCCAATGATGATATGCGGCCAACGTTACGGGCCAGAGACCTGCAGCTTGTATACCGTTATCCTTCCGAACTTTGGAACAACGATGTCGTTGTTTATGAAGGTGGGGGGAAAACAAGAACTGGACGTATAGTCGCAAGACCCGGAGATACGGTTGAAATCACAGAAGACGATCAGCTTATGGTCAACGGATCTGTTGTATCAGAAGGAAATATCTATTACTCAACCCCGGCGTATGACTCGGATGTAACCTATCCGCTCACGCTGGGAGAGAATGAGTACTTCATTCTGAGTGACTACAGAGAAGGCGCCAAAGACAGCAGACAGTTTGGACCGGTTCAAAGAAACCAGATCATAGGCAAGGTACTGACAGTACTGAGAAGATCAGGACTGTAAGTATATAGAAAAACAGAATAAAGAAAGGAAATATTCTATTATGAAACATTATGGAAAACTGACCGCAGCTGCAGCTGCCGGATTTATGGCTCTGAGTGCAATGGGTGTTGCTCCTGTATTTGCGGCAACTGACACTGCTAATGTTACGGTTACAGTGACGAAGACAGAGAACGTCAAAGATCCTGTTGGTACCATTTCTTTTAACGCTGATCCCCGTACACCCGGTGCTAGCGAAACTCCTCTTTATGGGGCAGATACGATTGCTGCAGGTCCTAGGGGTGGACTTAGCGTAGCTGATGTTACTTTTACTCCCGCAGATACAGATACACAGACAACTACAAAGACTGCAGCTATTACTATTAATGAATCATTGTTTGAAAATCTGCCTGTTGGACAGTATTGCTATACAATCAGCCAGAAGTCGTCTGATATTGATGGTCTCCCAAAAGTGGATACAAGCTACAATGCTCATGTTTTTAAAACCAATGATGGCCTGTACCTGACTGTAGACAATGGTAATGGTAGAAAACTGAGCGATGAAAACATCTCTTTCGCACAGACTTATACAACGAAAACTTTGACAGTTAAGAAAGTCATCACTGGTAACCAGGCAAACAAAAATGATACCTTCCCGTTTACAGTTACTGTTACACCTTCTACCGCTGGTGAAAAATATGTAGTTTCTGAGGGAGCTACAGCTGCCTATGCAGATAATGGGACAGCTACAGTAACCGCAACCCTCGGAGACAACCAGACAATGACAATTTCCGGTCTCTCTGCTGCTGATGCTGCTGCAATCCAGGAAACTTTTGCATCAACGAAAGGCTATAATGTCACTTCTACTGGTGGAGATGTGACAAAAACTGAAGCAAATGGAACCACAACAGCAACTATCGCTTCTGCAGCTATGGGCAATGATAACAAAACTGTAACTGTCACCAACGATAAAACTGGAGAAATTCCTACAGGTATCCTGATGACTGCTGCTCCGTATGCCGGACTGGTAGCCCTGGGTGGCATCTTCGCTGGTCTGTTCTTCCGTCACAAGAGAGAAGACTAATCCTGCCGTTTGACAGTGTGGAGAATTACTGATGTCTAATGCGGCTAGGATTGCCCGTCTTGGTGACCGGTTCGTTACGTTTGTTGCCATGCTGCTCGTGCTTTGCATGATGCTGTATGGTGGCTATTCGCTGTACGATAACTGGCTGATCAATCAGGCAGGGTACGGTTCCGAGATGATGAAGTTCAAGCCGTCGGAAGGTCATGTGTATTCTCTGGCTGAACTGATGAAGATCAATCCGGATGTGATCGGGTGGATAACTGTTGACGATACCCATATCGATCAGCCTGTCACGCAGGGCAAGGATGATATGGAGTATGTGAACAAGGATGCTCTGGGAGAGTTTGCCCTGTCCGGATCTGTCTTCCTTTCGTGTCTGAACAATCGTGACTTCTCGGATGCCTACAATTTGACGTATGGTCACCATATGGAAAATGGCGGTATGTACGGGGATGTAACGAAGTTCCTGGACAAAAAGTATTTCGAGTCTCACAAGACGGGAACACTGTACAATGACAAAAACACGTGGGATATTTCCCTGTTTGCTGTCCTGAAGACAGATGCGGGAGATCCGGTGGTCTACAATGCTTCCTCTTATATAGGTTCGGCTTCAGGTGTGATTTCCTACTTGGAACAGAAGGCACTATACTATCGGTCAGTTCCTTCTGATTCTCAGGTGATCGCATTGTCCACATGTTATGACACAGAAACCAATGGGCGAGTGATCGTCTTTGGCAAACTTGAAAACAAACGGGAGGTGAAAGACAGCTGATGAAAGGCATTCTCAAAAAACTGATGCGAATCGGCTTTGCCGGTGCACTTTCTCTTCTGGCATTCGCTCCTTCTGCTGTAATGGCACAGGAACCTACAGTTGACGTACAAATTCCAGTCACAACGGAATTTACGAAAGATTCGGACAAACCGGCCGATACTGTCCACCTTACGACCAGTTTCAAGCTGGAACCTCTTGATGGTGCTCCGGCACCCGCAACAGCTGAAGTTTCCATTGACGGAGCAGGAAAGGCAAGTCTTGGACCTGTTTCCTTCTCAGCGTCTGGAAACTACTATTACCAGCTGTCAGCCGGTCTGAACAAGGGAGAGAACAACTCCGGACTGGATGAAAAGCTGATTGTCCGCGTTACGGTGGTCAATGATGACAAGGGCGGTTTAAGCAGTGTGGTCACTGCCTATCGCTCACAGTCGGACGCCTCGAGCGACAAGGGCAAGATGGATACAGCGTTCCTTATTGAATATAAGGCGCCTAAATCCCCGGCACAGCCAACTACAGCCCGGGATCCGAAAAAGGCTCAGAAGACAAAGACATCTGTCTATGCCCAGCCTGGACTCTGGATTCTGATTGGCGGTGCAGCTCTGTTCATCCTGCTTGGAGCCGATAAACGGTCGAAAGCCAGAAACTAATTAAATATATAAATGGGAGTATACTCTCCCATTTTTGAATTTAAGGAAG
>ERZ778515.1712-NODE-1712-length-14608-cov-6.848485_pt1 | contig 14608 bp, 12 predicted proteins | sample MGYA00510343_ERZ778515 | MGnify/ENA primary metagenome ERZ778515 (study PRJEB29527, sample SAMN07138965) | mouse gut metagenome | material: feces | host: mouse | place: China:Nanjing | collected 2016-01-25 ...
AGAACATGAAAAAAGAGCGGAAATTCGGGCTTAAAGAGTTTCCGAGACCGCTCATGTACAAGAATGGAGGAAGAAAATGAAAAAGGTAAAACAAATATTAATTTTGATACTTACAGTGGTTTTACTGTGTGGTAATACAATAACTGTATTTGCAACAGGTAATTCATCAGACAGTAATTCTACACAGAACAGTCCAAGTGACGAGTATGCATCAAAAGAATGGAAAGATCAGATTCGAGGGGAATTGAATCGATATTATACAGATTTGAAAGCGCGTTATAAGTTGACAGAGGATAAGCGCAAGCGCATGGATAAGGTTTACAACAATGCTATGTCATATATGGAAAATGCACCGCTTACTATGAATGAACTGAGAAGCTATAAGGAGGATGCTCAAAAATATCTGGAAGAAATTTTAAAAGAAAATACTTCTGAAACTGAAAAGTTTCTAATGTTGTCTAATGAGGTTCCTATTACAAGTGCGCAGTATGGCGAACTTACATTTGTTGTGTTATCCTTGATTAATCTAGGAAAATCGGACATTACAGATGTTGTAATCACACCGACAGTATCGAATGATAGAACAAAGTGGCCATTTGATATTAATCAAGCATATGATGCACAAATGCTTCCAATTATACAGGCGTCTAAAGATATTACAGATGCGTATAATAAACGAATGGATATTGGTTGGTATTTTAATGTCAGACAGGATGTGCTTACAGGGTGTTATCCATTGAGTTTTCATGTAAAGTATTATCAGAATGGTGCATTGGCAGAGACAGATATCACAACTTATATTAATATAAAGGGTGCTGATCCGGAAAAACTTTTGATAAAAGATGAAGACGAATCAGAAAAGAAAACAACAAATCCACGTATTATTGTAACAGGTTATCGCACAGAGCCAGAAGTGGTTTATGCAGGTTCAACGTTTAAATTAACAGTAAGTGTCAAAAATACCTCAAAGGAGACCGCAGTTGAGAATGTACTTTTTAACTTGGAGGCAACTGTGGAAGGAAAGGACGCGGACGCTACATACTCGGCATTTTTGCCAACATCAGGTTCCAGCTCTGTCTACACAGAACGCATTTCACCGGGGCAAACCTATGATATGAGTATTGAGATGGAGGCAAAATCAGACCTTTCTCAGAAACCATATGTGTTGACTGTAAATATGAAGTATGATACAGAAGATCAGATTAATATATCAGATGCTGCAAATGTATCTGTGCCGATTAAGCAGGAGGCAAAGGTTGATACTGGCGCGGCAGAGATTATGCCAGAATCTATTCCAGTAGGGGAACAGTCTAACGTTATGTTTAGCGTATTTAATACTGGTAAGACAACACTTTACAATGTAAAAGTTACTTATGAGAGTACAACAGTGGAGAGTGGTATTACCTATCTTGGAAATATTGCGCCGGGCGCAACACAAAATGTTGATTCGATGTTGACAGGTATTGCACCCGATACGGGAGAAGGCATTGTCAAGGCTGTGATTACATATGAGGACGAAGCAGGAAATGAGACACGGTTTGAGAAAGATCTAAATCTTATGGTTTATGAGATGATGATGGATAATGGAATGATGGAAGATATGCCTATGGAACCAATAGAGGAAGAAACTCCAAAGAAGAAAATACCTCTTGTCGGAATCATTGGTATTGCAGCGGCAGTGATCGCAATCATTGTGATTGTTATTACAATTATTTCCAAAAAGAGAAAAGCAAAGAAGCATAAAGAAGATATGGATTTGCTGGATGAGGATGATGTATAATGAAAATCTTTGATTTATTGCGCATGAGCATATCCAATCTGTGGAAACGAAAACTTCGTACTGTGCTGACTGTGCTGGGAGTAGTAATTGGTATTACCTCCATTGTCGTTATGGTTGCACTTGGAAATGGACTCAAACAGTCAATGCTGGATAATTATGCTAACTATAGTTCTATGACGCAGATACAGATTTCTGGCGGAGGATATTATTTTTCTAGCAACAGTGGCAGCGGTCAAACTGAGGAAAAACGACTTGATGATACGTTCGTTCAGGAACTTTTGGGAATGGAACACGTTAAGGAGGTTTATCCTCGATTAAATATTTCTGCAATAGCAAAGGTTGGGAAATACGCAGGACATCTTGATATTTATGGTATTACAAAAGAAGAATTTGAAACTATGAATGTTTCAATCGGAAAGGGAAAACTTCCAGATTCCGATACAAAACTGCAATTTTTCTATGGAAATAATGTGCTCACGAATTTTTATGTAGAGAAAACAAATGTTTATTCTTTCTGGGAGACAGGGGTAGCACCAGACATTGACTTGATGGAAGATGCTATTTTTGTAATCTTCGATACCGATGCATATTGGCGTTCACAGGGTGGTTCTGATGAAAACGGTAATCCGGTAAAACAGCCTAAAAAATACTTGATAGAGGCATGTGGTATTATGGAGGGTGAACTTGGAGAGTGGAATAACAATAACAGTCAAAGTGTACTTTGTAATATGGAGGCACTAAAGTCAGAACTAAAACGTATCTTCAAGAAAAATCCAATACCAGGACAGCCAACGAGAAAAAATGGAAAACCATACAATGAGCTTTTTTATTCAGAAATTATTGTCCAAGTGGATGATATGGCAAATGTGACAGAATTGACAACTTGGCTGAAAGATAGCGGCTATAATGCATACAGTTCAGCAGAGTGGATACAACAAGAACTTGACACAATGAATATGATACAGGCAGTGCTTGGGGCAATTGGTGCTGTTGCTATGTTGGTGGCAGCAATCAGTATCACAAACACTATGATGATGTCTATCTATGAGCGTACCAAAGAGATTGGGGTTATGAAGGTGCTTGGCTGTGATATTCGCAATATACAGGGATTGTTTTTGATGGAAGCTGGATTTATTGGATTTATTGGAGGGGTGGTCGGTGTCGGCTTTAGTTATGGATTGAGTATAGTAATTAATGGCCTTGTGGCTGGAAGTGAGGCGACTGCCAGTATGGGTATCTCAGGTGCGATTTGTCGGATTCCATTATGGTTGAGCCCACTCGCCATTGTTTTTGCCATTGTAATTGGTATGATTGCAGGATTTATCCCCTCGTTACGAGCAATGCGATTGAGTCCACTTGCGGCAATCCGCAATGAATAAAATGGTAATTATTTTATCTCAAGACTTTGTATTTGCTGCAAAGTACATAAAATAGTTATGAGGTAAGGGCATCAAGCCGAAGGCTGAACTGTTACATAAAATGTTATAGATAGTAGCTGAGAGCTTCTCAAAAAGAGAAGCTCTTTTGTGTACTTTAAGACGTTCCCTACATATATTAATATGAAGATACAACGTGATGGTTTGCGTATCAGACCATTACAGAGGGAATGAAAATGGACAGAGTACGCAGAATGATTGGCTGCGAACACAGAGCAGTAAAGCATTATACAGGAAAGGGAATTTACGTAGCAGTATTGGATAGTGGTGTGGCAGCGCATCCAGATTTACGAGGACGAATTGCTTCTTTTAAGGATTTTGTATCAAATAAGAACACTGCTTATGATAATAATGGGCATGGAACACATGTATCGGGGATTTTGGCTGGAAATGGTGCAGTATCGAAAGGAAAATATCGAGGGATTGCACCAGAGTGTATGTTGGTTTGCGGCAAAGTATTGGACAAAGAGGGCGGCGGCAGCCTTAAAAATCTTACACAAGGATTGATTTGGATATCTGATTTAATGAAAAGTATTCCCATTCGGATTCTCAATATATCAATTGAGATGGAGTCAGAGGAAGGGATTGATCCAGAGGATTGGAAACAATTCCAAAAATATATTCGATATTTATGGGACAAAAATATTATGATTGTTGCAGCAGCAGGAAATAAGGGACCAAATCCTATGACATTATCACCAATTGGCGAATGTGGAGGGTGTGTCTGTGTAGGGTGTCATGACGGCGATTACAAGCCAAAATATGGACGGCTTTGTAATGAGTATTCTAGCAGAGGACCTGGAAAAGATACTTCAGCTGTCAATAATCCTCTAAAAAAACCGGATATTGTGGCGCCCGGTACAGATATTATGTCTTGTAGTTCTCATTTTCACACAACACCATATATTGCGAAAAGTGGAACATCTATGTCAGCACCTATTGTGAGTGGTGCATGTGCACTGTGTTTGCAAAAGTATCCGCAATTGACAAATCGGGAATTGCGGCGGCTATTGTTGGGATCGGCAATGGATCTGGGACAGAGTTGGGGTGTGCAGGGTGCAGGGATGCTTCGGATAGACAGCCTGCTTACGCAAGGATATTTTTAATTACATATTGACAAAGACTGTATGTTTGTATACAATAATACAAAAATGCATTTTTGTAGCAAATCCATATGCAAATGATTGCAGATAAGAATGCATACATGAAAAACTGAGGAGGAAAAGCGATGGTAGACAATAGTGAATATTTTGAAAATCGACCTATTACCATGAATGAACATAATAATCTTTTACAGATTGAGGAACATATGTATCAATTACAAGATGTAGAGAAACCTAATGCATTTCGCAATATGTTTCCTTATGATGAGATACCAAAGATTCCGTTTAATGACCGTGTGGTTCCACACAATATGCCAAAAGAAATCTGGATTACGGATACAACGTTTCGTGACGGACAACAGTCTAGGGCACCCTATAGCACAGAGCAGATTGTTACAATCTATGACTATTTGCACAGGCTTGGCGGTCCAAATGGTATGATTCGACAAAGTGAGTTCTTTCTGTACAGTCAGAAAGATAGAGATGCTGTCTACAAGTGTATGGAGCGCGGCTATCAGTTTCCTGAAGTGACCTCGTGGATACGAGCAAGCAAAGAGGATTTCAAGCTGGTCAAGGAGATTGGAATGAAGCAGACGGGTATTCTTGTAAGCTGTTCGGATTATCATATTTTTCTAAAACTTAAAATGACAAGACGACAAGCAATGGAACATTATCTGTCAGTTGTGCGGGATTGCTTAGAAGAAGGCATTAGTGTGCGATGCCATTTGGAAGATATCACTAGAGCAGATATCTATGGATATGTTGTTCCGTTTTGTCAAGAGTTGATGCGGTTATCAGAGCAATATCGACTTCCAATTGTGGTGCGCGCTTGCGATACAATGGGATATGGGGTAAATTATCCGGGCGCAGTGATTCCAAGAAGTGTACAGGGGATTATTTATGCGCTATATACCCATGCAGGCGTGCCACATAAATGGATTGAATGGCATGGGCACAATGATTTTTATAAGGCGGTTATAAATTCCACAACAGCATGGTTATATGGTTGTTCTGGTGTTAATACATCGTTGTTTGGCATTGGCGAACGTACTGGAAATACACCACTTGAGGCGATGATTTTTGAGTATGCACAGCTTAAAGGAACCTTGAACGGTATGGACACGACTGTTATTACAGAGCTTGCAGAGTATTATGAGAAAGAGATTGGCTATCATATTCCAGAGCGTACACCGTTTGTTGGAAAGAACTTTAATGTCACAAGAGCGGGTATTCATGCAGATGGATTGCTAAAAAATGAGGAAATTTATAATATATTTGACACAGAAAAGTTCCTTAATCGCCCTGTGCTGTGCGCAGTGTCTAACACATCAGGACTTGCAGGAATTGCACACTGGATTAATACCTATTATCAGTTTAAGGAAGATGAAAAGATTAGTAAGTCTTCAGAACTTGTGGCGTATGTAAAAGCGTGGGTGGATACAGAATATGAGAGCGGCAGAGTGACTGTTCTCACAGATGATGAGCTGCTTGCTGTGATTGCAGAGGGGTGTAAGACGCTTGGTGTTATGCTGGGCGGTCAAAAATGTTAACCACTCAGTATAACAGCTATATTGCGGTTGTGGATAGTGTGATACGCACGGCAAATTTCATTAGTCATGTGTATACATATGGATAATAAATAACGAGGTGACGAAAATGAGCGAGTATGATGAGAATCATGATTCATTGGACAAGTATTCGTTGCGAGGAAAAGTGTTTCGGAAGTTGCGAGAAGCGATTTTAAATGGAACATATCAGGAGAATGACGAGTTAAAAGAAGCAGCAATCGCAGAGGAACTTGGTGTTAGCAGAACGCCAGTACGAGAGGCGTTTCGGCAGTTGGAACTGGAAGGACTGATTCGGATTGTGCCAAATAAGGGGGCATATGTCACAGGTATTTCCGCGTCAGATGTGACAGATATCTATGAAATTCGTTCTCTTTTGGAAGGTTTGTGTGCGAGATGGGCAACTGAGAAGATTACAAAAGAAAAAATTGAGGAGTTGGAAGAAATTATTCTTTTGAGTGAGTTTCATCTGTCAAAGGAGCATTATGAGCAGTTGATTGAGCTGGATAATCGATTTCACATGCATTTATATGAGGCGTGTGAGAGTAAAATGTTGATACATTTGTTAAAAGATTTCCATCAGTATGTGCAGAAGGAGCGGCAGCAGACTCTCTCTGATAAAGCGCGAAGCGCAGCGGCTGTGAATGAACACAAGCGTATTATGGAAGCCATACGTGATGGGAATGCACAACTTGCAGAAAAACTTGCGGACGAACATATTTGTAATGCGTACCAAAATATGATAAAATGTGGTTTGAGTACAAAACACTAATAGACACTCAAAGTCTTTTTGTGCCTGATATTGCAAGAAAATTTTTGGCAAGATGTGCACAAATTTATGAGGGGACCGAATATAGGGTGATTAGATTTGTGTGTATAGACAGAACAGTTATGACAAAAATCTGCCGCAAAAGTAGGTGCAAGGGAGATCTGAGAGACTATCATTAGATTTAGGAGGAGATAAGAATGGCAAAGATTCAAATGACGACACCTTTGGTAGAGATGGATGGGGATGAAATGACGCGAATCCTCTGGAAGATGATTAAGGACGAGTTGATTCTTCCATATATTGACTTAAAGACAGAGTACTATGACCTTGGGTTGGAACATCGCAATGAGACAAATGATCAGGTGACTGTAGATTCTGCGGAAGCGACCAAAAAATATGGCGTGGCAGTCAAGTGTGCAACGATTACGCCAAATGCTGCTAGAATGAAAGAGTACAATCTCAAAGAAATGTGGAAAAGCCCAAATGGGACGATTCGGGCAATTTTAGATGGAACTGTTTTTCGGGCACCAATTTTAATAAAAGGAATTGTTCCTTATGTAAAAAATTGGACAAAGCCTATCACAATTGCCCGCCATGCATATGGTGACGTGTACAAAAATACAGAAATTAAAGTGCCAGGAAAAGGAAAGGCGGAGCTAGTATTTACAGCGGAGGACGGAACAGAGACAAGGGAATTAATTCATAATTTTGCGGGTGCTGGAATTATTCAAGGTATTCATAATACAACAGAGTCTATTTCTAGCTTTGCAAGAGCTTGTTTTGGCTATGCAATTGATACAAAACAGGATTTGTGGTTTGCGACTAAGGATACTATTTCTAAAAAATATGATCATACATTTAAAGATATTTTTCAGGAAGTTTATGACACAGAATACAAAGAACAATTTGAGAGGCTAGGAATAGAATATTTTTACACACTAATTGATGATGCTGTGGCACGTGTAATTCGCTCGGAAGGTGGATTTATCTGGGCGTGCAAAAATTATGATGGAGATGTGATGTCCGATATGGTTGCGACAGCATATGGAGACTTATCTATGATGACGTCCGTGTTGGTATCTCCAAGCGGTGTCTATGAATATGAGGCGGCACATGGAACTGTACAACGTCATTACTATAAACATTTGAAGGGAGAGGAAACTTCTACAAATTCAATTGCGACAATTTTTGCATGGACTGGTGCGCTGCGTAAGCGTGGCGAATTAGATGGCATAAAAGAACTTCAGGATTTTGCGGATAAATTAGAGAAAGCATGTATTAAAACTGTTGAGGATGGTAAAATGACAAAGAGTTTGTCCCTGATTTCCACTTGTGAAAATCCAGTGCTTTTAAATAGTCTTGATTTTATCAAAGCGATTCGGGAAACATTTGAGACATTATAACAAGTCGAGTAGGGGAAGAAGTTTCTTCCCCTACTTGTGTGTTGGACATAGGTTTTAATCGTATATTTCCTTTTGGGCCAAGTGCTGCAAAATTTAAGTATCACGCTTGATTATGAAATAGGACTATCGTTGGAGGCAAATTATTTTGTAATTTCCCAGAAGGCATAGTCCTTTAACACATTATTCCATATTTTGTAGGCATGACTATTTTCATGTACATAATGGTCAGAACTATACTCGGGACGAAGTGCATTGTTAGATCCCATCAAATGTTCTGTAATATTAATATAACCCCATCCATTCTGAACACATGCATTTTGTAACAAGAGATTTGCGGACCGAATTGTTTTGTTGTTCAAACCACCATTGCTGACATCAGACATAACACACGGAATAGAGATTACATATACTTGCAGTCCAGGAGTTTTAGCAGTAATTCTTTCTATAAGAGTTTGTAAATCTGCTGTGAATTGTTCTGGCGTACTGCCTGTTAGGTCATTCATTCCAAAGCAGATAAACATTTTGGACACATTTGGCAATTGTGCCACGGAATCTTCAATAAACTGAACTTTTCCTTTATATTTTGGCATAATATTGGCGTGTGTTGTGAGTGCATTTCTGGAGATGGCAGCTTTGGCTGAACAACTAACTCTTGCTAGAAAATATGTGGTATCCGATGCGATAGAGTCATGTGTTCTACAATATTCTGCAAAACCAACTGTAAGTGAATCACCGACAAATACAGAATCTGCAAAAAAGGCATTTTCTGAGACCATTCCACTTGAGAGAATATCATTGAATTTCTGCATATCAATATTTCCATTATTTAAGTTGTCTGCAAGATAAGCGTTTAAACGAGTAGTAAGACTTGCTGAGAGATTTTCATTTGGTAGAGATGCGCCTGTTATTGGTTGGATAACAGAGAATGTTGGCATGGAGGCTAATTCCTCAGCATATACTGTTGATGGAGTTAATATCAGCATACATATAAAAAGCGCAATTACGGAGTTGGTATATTTTTTCATGGCTTGAGAGCTCCTTTCATAAAAACACACAAGAGTAATGGACAGCCCTGATATTCAATAATATTCATCAATTTAAATCTTAGATTATTATAAATGCAAAACGGGATTTAGACAATACTATTCTTATAAAAATATTTCAAATTTATTCAGACAAATAAATCTATGTAATAAAAATAAATTAAAAATTTCATATAAATTACAAACTTATTACAAATATATAACTATAATATTTCGTTTATTACATTTTGGACTTATCGGTAATAAAAATGTTATTGCCAAAATCTGACACAAGCTTATTTCACGAAGGCATAAAAAGCAGCAAATCCCTATAAAAAGGCGCAAATAGTAATGGTACAAGCACGCTACTATTTTTTGATGCCAGTACTGTATCATAAATATTATCAGAAAACATTGACTATTGTGCGGATTCGATATAAAATTGTAAGTAAATGTATTGTGCCTTAGTTTGCACTTTACTGAAAAACGTAAGATTAATGGTATTGTAATGGAAGGGGTGCCCGCATGGCTGAGGAATTCAATTTAGACGGAATGGTGGACATATATATTTATGAGAATGGCCAACTTTTGGAAAATCTTGAGGAGATTGTGTTAGAAACCAAGGATGACGAAGCTTTTGATGAGAACAGTATCAATGAGATATTTAGAATCATGCATACAATCAAGGGTTCATCAGGAGTCATGATGTATGATAACATTATGAAGGTGTCACATAAGCTGGAAGATATTTTTTATTATCTGAGAGAGAACATTGGTATTAAAGAGCCTCATATGGAGCTTACGGATATCGTTTTTCAGGTTATGGACTTTATCAATGGAGAGATGGAAAAAATTAAAGATGGCAATGATCCAGACGGTGATAATTTGCAGTTGATAGAGCTGATGGATAAGTTTTTAGTGAATCTGAAAGGAGCAGCAGATTCGCCTAAGGAGGCAGAAAAAGAGCAGCCACCGGCTCCAGAAACTTCATCTAACATGGAGCTTGGACCCAATCAGTTTTATATTGCGCCGCAGGTTTCAGGAACAGCAAAGTGTTTCCGAATTAAAATTACATATCACGAAGATACACAGATGAGCAATTTGCGTGCATATTCGGCGACATATGCCTTGAAGGAATATACAGAAGATGTACATTACTGGCCAGAAGATATCCTCACAGATGAAAATTCTTCTGACACAATATTGGCAGAAGGTTTTCTGATGCTTGTGAGAGGAGATTTTACAGAAGACAAACTGCGTGAGTTGCTTGATACTACCTCTGAAATTAGTGATATTATGATTTCAGAGTGCGCTGTTGCAGAATTTGAAAGGGGCTTTTCGGATGAGCCTGTTCAGGAGGAAAGTGCAGAAGTACCTGCAACAGATATAGAGGTGCAAAAGAAGGAAGAAGCACATCCACAACCAGGCGATTATGTTATTCAAAAAGAAGCTGGAAAAGCAAAACAGATTACAAAGAAAAAGAAAAAAGAAGTAAAACAGGCTTTTATGAGTGTCAACATTGACAAGATGAATATGTTGATGGATTTGATGGGTGAGATGGTTATCGCAGAGTCTGTGGTACTTCAAAATCCTGATTTGCAAGTGCCGAACCTTGACCTTTCCAATTTTCAGAAGGCAGCATCGCAGCTTTCTAAAATTACGACCGAAATGCAAGAACTTATTATGTCTATGAGAATGATGCCGCTTACCAACACATTCCAGAAAATGAATAGAACAGTTTTCGATATGTCAAGGAAACTTGGAAAAAATATTGAATTTGAAATGATTGGTGACACAACAGAAGTTGATAAAAATATTATTGAAAATATTTCTGATCCATTGATGCATCTGGTCAGAAATTCAGTGGATCACGGTGTAGAAACGCCTGAGGAACGTCGGGCTGCTGGAAAGACAGAACCAGCAAAAGTTACACTTGAAGCGAAGAACGAAGGCGGTAAAGTATGGATTTCTGTCAAGGATAATGGAAAAGGACTTAGCAGGAATAAACTTTATAAAAAGGCATGGGAAAATGGTATTCTTCCAGACAATCGAATTGAGAGTGACTATAGTGATAAAGAAATTTTCCAATTTATTACGTTTCCAGGATTTTCTACCAAGGAAAAGGTGACAGAATTTTCTGGCCGTGGTGTAGGAATGGATGTTGTAGTCAAGAACATTCAAAAAATTGGCGGTGTACTCGACATTGATTCGGTTGAGGGTGAAGGCACAACAATGACAATGAAAATTCCATTGACAATGGCAATTATAGATGGTATTGTTATGCGCAATGGCAATACAAAGTTTGTGATGGAGACTGGTGCAATCAAACAGTTCATTCGCGTGACAGACAATCAACTAATCCATGAGCCAAATGGTGAAGAGTACGTGATGATTCGAGGAGAATGCTATCCGATACTTCGACTTAGCCAAAAGTATCATTTAGAAGATGCAGTTACAGATGTGGAAGATGGTGTTATGCTTCTTCTTGAATATGAAGGAAACACGCTTTGTGTATTGATTGATGAGTTAGTCGGAACACAAGAAATCGTTGTAAAGCCAATTCCGCCTTACGTTAAGAAGGTACATGGTATCTCTGGATGTACACAGCTTGGCGATGGCAGCATTGCATTAATTCTTGATGTAAGTGGATTGATGCAAGATTGATGGCTGATGGAGGGATATTACATGGAAGTAAATCAAAAGAAATATTTAGAAGAAAAAGGATTTGACGTGGATGGAACAATGAAACGCTTCTTAAATAATGAGACGTTGTATCTGAAATGCCTGAAAAAGTTTTTGGATGATTCGAGCTTTGAAAAGTTAAAAGAAGGCTACGAGAAGGGGAATTGTAAGGAGGCTTTTGAGGGAGCACATACAATGAAAGGATTTGTATCAAATCTAGGAATTAACAAGATATATCATTTATTGATTCCTATGGTAGAGAAGCTCAGGGTTCAGGACATGAACCTTGAACAGGAAATGAAACAATTAGAAGCGTTATATGTAGACGCCTATAAGACAATTGAGAGTCTTTGAGAAGAAAGGTGTGTAGTATGTCTACAAAGTTCAGTGAAAGACAGGAGAAATTCCTATGGCAGATAAAACAGATTGGATTGTAGATGGGTTTCAATTTGGAACAGAGAAAGATGCGGAGCTTGCGAGAAATGAGCAACAGCGGATAGAACGACTTGAGGAAAAGCTGGATTATGAAAATCAGGATATGGTAAGCGCAGTGTATCAGAAAGCGATAAACAATCGGGTATTTAGGACGCCTGTGGGATATGTATTCCTGAAAAAGTTGCAGCGGATTTTGCAACAAAGTACACTTTCAGGCGATACACCTGCAAATATTCCGGTGTATGGTGTCTATAGTATGCGAGAAAGTGCGAATCCTACCGTTGAGCGGGTTATAGCAAGCCGAAAGCCAGCAAAACAAAAGAACAAACAGGAATTTTTCAGCAGGAGAACTTCAATAGTTGCCAATATTATTTTGGTATTTTTGTTGGTTGCGGTGGTTGTGGTATCAACAATAGGCTCTGCACCTACTGTGTTTAACTATGAAAATATATTGCAAAATCGTTATGCACAGTGGGAGCAACAACTGTCTGAACGGGAACAAGTAATTCGTGAAAAAGAGAAAGAGCTGTTGGGAACGGATAAAAAGTAAGTCGCATTGTAGTTCATGTTATATAAGATAGAGATTGGGAGCTGTTTATAAAGAACTTGTAAAAATGGGATACAGGTTGTTTACGAACAGCTTTTCTGTAATTTTAAAAAGCCATTTTCAATTTGAGCAGACAAAAGTAGCATGACGAAATATTGTCTGAATAAGTTATTAGTTAAAATAACGCAATTAATATTTGAGATGTTATAATATAAAAACAAAATGGTTAACATATAAAACTATCTTAATATAGAGAGTTTCCATATTAGAAAGGAGCTGATTTTAGTATGAATAGACTTAAAATATTAGTGGTGGATGATGAAAGCAGAATGCGAAAGTTGGTGAAAGATTTTCTTGTCAAGCAAAATTATGAGGTGATTGAGGCTGGCGACGGAAGCGAAGCACTTGATATGTTTTTTGCAAATCAAGAGACAGCACTTATTATACTAGATGTCATGATGCCCAAGATGGATGGATGGCAGGTCTGTAAAGAAATAAGAAATTATTCTAAAGTGCCCATTATTATGCTAACGGCGCGCGCAGACGAACGAGACGAACTCCAAGGATTTCAGCTAGGAGTTGATGAGTATATTGCCAAGCCATTTAGTCCTAAAATTCTTGTGGCGCGAGTGGAGGCAATTTTGCGTAGAACCAATCAAAGTACAGAAAATGAAGTGCTTGAATATGGCGAAATAATTATTAATAAGGCGGCACATGTAGTGACAATTAATGGTAAGAACATTGACTTGAGCTTTAAAGAATTTGAGTTATTGACTTATTTTATGGAGAACAAAGGAATTGCGCTTTCAAGAGAAAAGATTCTCAATAGCGTGTGGAATTATGACTATTTTGGTGATGCCAGAACGATTGATACCCACGTGAAAAAATTGAGAAGTAAGCTAGGAGAGAAAGGTGATTTGATAAAAACTGTATGGGGAATGGGTTACAAGTTTGAAGTGTAAAGGTAGGGCTTGGTGAAAAAGAATGTAGTATTTACAAGGGCTTGAGGGCTGTTGGGAGTACGCGGTAAAGAGAAAAACTGATAAAGCCCTGTATGTTTAAAAGGGCAGTGTAAGACAGTCAGATACATTGAAAAAATAATAGAATCGTGTTTTTAGACTTATGAGTATAGTTTATATATTTTTTTAAATAAAAAAGAAGGGAGCAATTGAACTATGTCTAAAAACATAAGGGAACAATTATTTTTAACAGTGTACGAGGTGGCGGAAGTCATGAACATGGGAAAGAGCAAATGTTATGATTACATAAACAGCCCAGACTGTCCGTTCAGTGTAGTAAAAGTAGGAAGGCTTAAAAGGATACCATCAAACAGCTTCTTTCAATGGTATGACAGCTTAAAGTATCTGTGGGATTTTCCAAAAGTTTATCTAGTATCGCCTGGGCAGATTTGCCGAAGGTGTCCGAAACAACGTTTCCCAACTGGATATTGGAAACCGTGAGACAGTTCTGCAAACGATTCTTTTCACTTGATTTAAAGCAGGTCAGTTTGAAACGGTAACGCATAAGGTCACGAAGCTGGCGGATGTCAGCGGGCGGCATAAAGCTTCCGGCAACAAGATCATGCTTGAACAGGTCAGAAAAATACGGTCATCCGGCAGGCTGGACAGCCCACTCACCTCCCCGTGATTTGTAGTATACCGAGTTCCCTATAAGAAGAATTATAAAGAAAAAAATACGCTCAGGCAAACCATTTTCATTGCATTTTGTGCCTTGAGCGAAGCGAAAGGAATGGATATAAAAATGATAAGGAATTATTTAGACAAAAAAGGGTTTGAATTTAAGCAAGGGAGTGTAAAGAAAACATTCGGGATACAGGTTAGTATGATTAGTGAGGGCATAGACAGC
>ERZ778515.1717-NODE-1717-length-14594-cov-5.316528_pt1 | contig 14594 bp, 10 predicted proteins | sample MGYA00510343_ERZ778515 | MGnify/ENA primary metagenome ERZ778515 (study PRJEB29527, sample SAMN07138965) | mouse gut metagenome | material: feces | host: mouse | place: China:Nanjing | collected 2016-01-25 ...
CATTCTTCAAACTATATAACATACTGATTATATGCCGATTAATATTCTATTCACTCTTTACAGAAAACCCTCGGAAGTCCTTCCCGCTCCTTCAAACGTCCTTACCCGAATCTTTTCTGCCACTCTACAAAACGGGCGACACTTTCTTCACCGAATTTTTGCAGACTTTTCAGCACTTCCTCCGGGGTCTTTTCCCGCTCCAGACGGGATTTGGAATAGAATTTATCGGCATAGCAGATGACCTGTTCCTCCAGCGTCTGCGGAGAATAATCTGCCGGCGGCAAGGGCAGGCATTGCCGTTCGATGGTAGCCGGTGTCAGTCCCGTTCCGGTATGGCGTTCGCATACACGAGCATGGCGCGGCAGTCCCTCGGCACGTAACAGGGCTGCACCGATCACCCCGTGACGGATGTAGGGTTCAGTGCCGTAGCATGCAATACCGGGGGCATCGGTGCGGATGATACCGATGTCGTGCAACATGGCGGCTTCGGCCAGAAATGTCCGGTCCAAAACCAGTTCGGGATGGCTGTCGGCCACTCGCAATGCCCGACGAACCACCTGGCGACTATGAATCAGCAAAATCTCCCGCAAAGGAGCATTGTCGGCATAATAGGTATGGATAAGGCTCAGTGCTCGTAACATAAATCACTATGGGTTTGAAAAGGGAATCAATTGTTTGAAACCGGTGCCGTCGGGCCGACGCACCACATAACAACCGGCGGGAAGACGGCGAAGCAGGCGCTGCCAACCGTATTCGTCGGCGCAAACTCCCACCAGTTGCCCTTGCAAAGAATACATACGCCGGGGATAGCTCCCAACAGCAGCGGTTACAGCAGAAACATCCGTCGCATCCGACAACCGGAAAGCCTGCTCCGCCACCACAGCCCAAGGACAACGCACCCGCAGCACATAGTCCGTTTCCGGTTGCAGTCCCCGGAAGGTAACGGTATCGGTGCACGTTGTTCCGCACGGCAGATTCAGAAACGTCCAATGCCGGACATCGTCATCCTCCCCCTCGCGAAACAGGCAATAGGTGATCAGGCTGCCATCGCTCCCCGACGGGGCTTCATTGGCTACCTGCAACAGAAAACGGACGGAATCTCCGGCCAGCGCATCTATGCGTAAGCCACTGAACCGCAACCGGGAGGCTGTTCCCTGCTCCACGGTGACCGGTGTAACAAACGGCAGGTATGTGCCGTCGGGCGAGCATCCCAGCAAACGTTCTCCCGTCCGCCGGAAACGGCAATAGGCCGTGACGCGTGTCTGACGGCCCGGTAATAGCGTAGCTCCGGTCAGCCCCACATACTCAGCTTGCGCGAATATCGCCGTATCGGCAGGAAGATACGTCAGCACTTCGAACGTATAGGTCAGGGTATCGGTCCCATGGTGGGTCAGATAAAAATCCACCGGCACATAGCCTTGCGTATCCGGCTGCCGACCGAACACCACCTTATCATACGTCACCTCGTCCGGCCGCATCTCCAACGTATCCTCGTCCAACGCCTCCACGTCGCGAGGGTGCATGAACAACGCCGTCTGATTGCAGAAAAAGCCCTCGTAACGTCCGGCCTCGGTATAATCGCCGGCTGTCTCAAAGGGATTGAGCACGTCCAGATCAAAATAGCCGTCGTAGCTGCCTCCATATCCCCAGTTCAAATGATAATAGCCTGAAGCATCCACGCCGTCCACCACAAAAGCATGCCCGCTCTGCTCCACATTATGTCCCGTATACACCACAGGGCGCGCATGTTCCAATTCATAACGGAGCATGCGGTTCCAACGGGCGGGCGTATAGAGGGCACGGTCGTGAAAACGGGCATACGCGTAATCAAACACCCGGTTCAACGTGTTCATGAATTCCCTCAATTCGGCACCCGACGCATTCACACCGTACTGCATGCGGCATCCCATGCCGCAATACAGCGAGAGTTCCTGTACGGCGCGGGCCTCCTGCTCCGTATACCCCTTGGAATAGTCCGGCAAAATATGCTCCCAGTCGATAACGGCGCCCGGCGACACATCTTCCAGACTGAAATGGGGTGTTGTCCATCCGTACAAGGTATCTTTGAGGGCCACAGGATGCTGATAATAGGTCATCACTTGTTCCACCGACGTGGCCACGCAGCCCACCAGACAACGTGTCGTACTCACACGACCGTCATCATACGTATAATAGGGGCACATCCCGTTGTAGGGAGTTTCCTGATGGCGTACCGACTGCAACAGAGGGGGTACCGCTTTTCCCGGCATGCGCGTCGTAGCCGCCGCCTCGAATGACCGTCGACGGTCGTAGGCCTTCAGCAATGCGGCCAGCGCCGGCGGGAGCGCTCCGTCCGTCAGTCTGCCCTGTTCCGAATATGCCAGTATCCCGGCCTGTCGACCACTGCCTCCCACCACCACAAAACCGTCTTCCTGTGGCTGGGTAAACAAATAATATCCGTTGTTCCGACCGCTGAGCAGCAGACGGGGCGCAACGCTTTTTGCCTTATGTTTTTTGACAACATCCCTACGGGAAAAGAACTCCCGGGCCACACCGACCGCCTCCTGATAACCGATACCGTCGGCCATCGCATGCACCGCCGACAGCCACAACAGGACAATCATCCCTAACTCTTTTCTCATAAATACGATTCTTTTATACGGCAAATGTACATGATAATTTTCAGAATCATACCTCTATCGCACAAATATCTCCGGCTTTTCTGTGCATTCTCCGCCTACGGCAGCCTCCTCCGAAAGCCTCTTCGGCCTCTTTATCAGCGATAAAGGGGAACGCCCGCATCTGCCGTGCACAAAAAGAGCCGCTCCCCGCACGCGGGAAACGGCTCTCTTGCAAGATGTGAGTTAAAATAATTAAATTAACCGCCGAAGTTATCATACATGATACTTTCCGGTTCCACACCCAGACCGTCAAGCATATTGACGACGGCTTTGGACATCGGACCCGGTCCGCACATGTAATATTCTATATCTTCGGGAGCTTCGTGATTCTTCAGATAAGTTTCCAACATCACTTGATGAACGAAACCGGCCGTATACTTCACGCCGGCTGCGTCCGCAGCGGGATCGGGACGGTCCAAGGCCAAGTGGAAGTGGAAATTGGGATATTCCTTCTCCAGTCCGAGGAAATCTTCCAAATAGAACACCTCGTTCAACGCACGTGCCCCATAGAAATAATGCATCTCGCGGTCGGTCGTATGCAACGTCTTGGTCATGTGCATGATCTGTGCACGCAACGGAGCCATACCGGCACCACCGCCCACCCAGATCATTTCTTTCTTGCTGTCGAAATGCGGATGGAAATCGCCGTAAGGACCGCTCATAATCACCTTGTCACCCGGTTTCAACGTAAAGATGTAGGAAGAGGCTATACCCGGATTCACATCCATGAAACCGCTCCGGTCGGCTTTAAACGGCGGAGTGGCGATACGCACGGTAAGCATGAACACGTCGCCTTCGGCCGGATAATTGGCCATAGAATATGCACGGATGGTGGGTTCGGTATTCACGCACTTGAGCGGGAAAAGACCGAACTTCTGCCATGCAGGCAGGTATTCGTCACCGATCAAGCTCTTGTCGATGTCCTTATCGTAATCCATCGAGAATGCCGGAATCTTGATCTGGGCGTACGAACCGGGCAGGAAGTCCATGTGGGCGCCTTTAGGCAGTTGCACCTTGAACTCCTTAATGAAAGTAGCCACATTCTTGTTGCTGATGACAGTACATTCGTACTCTTTCACACCCATAACCGATTCGGGCACCTTGATCTGCAAATCACCTTTCACCTTGCACTGGCAACCCAGACGCCAATGGTCTTTCACTTGTTTGCGCGTGAAATGTCCTTTTTCCGAATCAAGGATTTCACCGCCACCTTCAACAACCTGACATTTGCACTGGCCGCAAGAACCTTTTCCACCGCAGGCCGAAGACAGATAGATGCCTTGCTCGGAAAGCGTGGAGAGCAAAGTGCCGCCCTGTGCCACGGAAATCGTTTTGTCACCGTTGATCGTCAGGTTGACATTTCCGCTGGGCGACAAAAATTTCTTAGCTACCAGCAAAATGATAACCAAGAGGATAATCGTTACCAGGAATACTCCTATACTTGTCAAAATAAAATTCATATCCATTGTTTCCATTCCTCCCCCATTAAATATTCAAACCTGAGAAACACATAAAGGCCATAGCCATCAGACCTACGGTAATGAAGGTAATACCCAGACCTTGCAACGGTTTGGGCACATCTGTATAGGCCATCTTCTCACGGATAGCGGCCAGCGAAACAATCGCCAGCAACCAACCGATACCGGATCCCAGCGCATAAGCAAACGAATCCCAGATGCTGCCGATAGCCTGTGTGCTCGTTGCCGGGTCCATCGTAATGCGCTGCTGCATAAACAAAGAGGCACCCATAATGGCACAGTTTACGGCAATCAACGGCAAGAAAATACCCAAAGCGGCATACAGCGAGGGCGAGAAACGCTCAACAGCCATCTCAACCAATTGCACAATACCGGCGATCACAGCAATAAACAGAATAAAAGCCAGATAAGTCAGATCTATACCCAAAATACCGTCTTCCGCCAGCACCTTGGTCTGTAACAGGTAATCCACCGGCACCGTCACCAGCAACACAAAGGTTACGGCTATACCGAGCCCCATCGCTGTCTTCACATTCTTGGATACGGCCAGATAAGAACACATACCCAGGAAGAAAGCGAAAATCATATTGTCCACGAAGATAGAGCGGACAATCAAATTAATAAAATGTTCCATAATTCTTTCTCTATATTATAATCGTATGTGTATCCGGTTACTTTTTCTCCTTGCCTTCATTCATGGCTCTATGCACCCAGATGAAACAGCCCACAAGGATCAACGCCATAGCCGGCATCGTCATCATACCGTTGTTCATATAACCGCACGCATAAAAACTGTCCGGCAGGATCTGAAAGCCTGCCAGGCAACCGCTGCCGAAGAATTCACGAACGGCACCGACCACAACCAGCACGAAAGCATATCCCAAGCCATTGCCCACACCGTCGAGAAAGCTCTCCCACGGCCCGTTCATCATGGCAAACGCTTCCAGACGTCCCATAAGAATACAGTTGGTGATAATCAAACCGACATATACCGAGAGCTGTACGCTCACATCATAAGCAAAGGCTTTCAGGCACATGCTCACGATAGTCACCAAAGCAGCCACAACAACCAATTGTACGATGATACGGATACGATTCGGTATCGTCTTACGGATCAAAGAAATAATCACATTGGAAAAAGCGGTGATGACAGTAACGGACAGTCCCATCACGATGGCCGGCATCAATTGCGAGGTCACCGCTAACGCAGAACATATACCCAACACCTGAATGGCGATAGGGTTGTTCAAATTCAGAGGCGACGAGAAAACTTCTTTATTCTCTTTAGAAAACAACTTACTCATGTATGTTCCCTCCCGTATTATTCATTAGTTGTTAAAAAAGTCATGTATCTGCTTAGGCATTCGTGAAGCATATTGTTCACACCGTCGCTCGTAAGGGTAGCACCGGTAACGGCGTCACAACGGCTGTCAGTTGATAATCCCTGTACATCCTTGCCCTTCTTCACTACACTCAAGGCTACGGCGTCACCGCTTTCGGTTTGCACCTTCTTGCCTTCGAATTGCTTCTGGAAGCCTTCATACTCCGTTATGCGAGCACCCAAACCGGCCGTCTCGCCTTTATGAGAGAAATAAGCTCCGTACACCGTGTTCTTATCGGCATTCAAGGCAATGTAGCCCCAGATACCGTCCCACAGACCTTTACCGGTCATCGGTATGACGTACTTTGTTTCTCCATTCACCTGGCAAATATACAACGGTAGGTTCTCGGTTGAGATGTTCTTGTCCTGTACATTGAAACCGGCCTGGTCCTTGCCCGTGCCTTCATTCACTATAGAACCGTCGGACTTGATAATTTGATCGGCCTGAATCACTTCGCTATATTTGTTCTCAACTTCACTCTTATCGACGCCGCGAATATTCAGGGCCGCCAAAATCTGGTTCTTCTTGTCGATACGGACATTTGCTTCCGACTTGGAGGCCAAAGCCAGAGAGAAATACGCCAGCAAGAACGCTACGACAATCACTAGTCCGCATGCATATAATATGGTATAGACATTGCTGTTTGTATCAATACCCTTTTTCGTTTTAACGGTTGCGGCGCCATTTTCTTCCACAATCTCCTCAAACTCCGAAGCCGGGGCCTGGCAAACCGGACATTTCTCGGGAGCTGCATCCCCTTCGTGTACGTAACCGCACACTTTACATTTGAATTTCTTTGTAGCCATTCTCCTTCTTATTTAATTGCGCGTTTGGCACGTTTATCAATATTGCTCTGAACCACATAATAGTCTATCAGCGGAGCAAACACATTCATCAGCAAGATAGCCAACATCATACCTTCGGGATAACCGGGGTTAAGCACGCGGATAATGACGGCCATTGCACCGATAAGAAAACCGTAAATGTATTTACCGGTCTCCGTACGGGCGGAAGTAACGGGATCTGTTGCCATAAACACGGCACCGAAACAGAAGCCACCCACAACCAAGTGCTGATAGAAAGGCATCTGTGCCGCGTAATTGCCTTCCAGTTGACAGGCGTTGAAAATCAATCCCATCACGATACCGCCGGCAAATACACTAAACATCGTTTTCCAACTGGCAACACCGCTCCACAACAGGATGAGCGCTCCCAGACCGATGGCAATTACACTGGTCTCACCGATTGAGCCGGGAATAAGACCGATGATCTGATCGCACAAACCTGACGACAAGTCGGGCCCTGTGGCAATCTGCCCTAAAGGAGTGGCGGCGGTAAAGGTGTCCGGCAAGTCGTTACCCAAGCCCAGAATGCTATTGCGAGCTACCCAACAGGTATCTCCGCTCATGGCCGACGGATAAGAGAAGAACAGGAAAGCACGAATGATCAGCGCCACATTAAAGATATTCATGCCGGTGCCACCAAATACCTCCTTGGCAAAAATCACGGCAAAAGCGCAGGCCACAGCCAGGATCCACAACGGACACTCTACAGGCACAATCAAAGGAACGAGCATACCGGTCACCAAATAACCTTCCTGTATTTCCTCGTTCTTCCACTGAGCCACCACGAACTCAATTCCCAATCCTACGATATAAGACACCAATATCTTAGGCAACACAGCCAGGAAACCGAAACCGAACATTTCGATAAAGCTCCCTTCCACACCTGCTGCCCTATAGTTCTGAAAACCGACATTGTACATACCGAACAAAAGGGCCGGCATCAAAGCGATTACCACAAACGACATGATACGCTTGCTGTCTATAGCATCATGAATGTTTACTCCCGATTTCGAAGTCGCATTCGGTACGAACAGGAATGTTTCGAAACCATCGAATACGGAACGGAATGCGTGAAGCTTGCCTCCCTCCTCAAAGTTCGGCTTTATTTTATCAAGATAATTTCTTAACGCGTTCATTATAATAATGTAATATAAAGTTATTAGCTAAAGCGCGGGTCAAGCCATCTCCTTACGAAGCATGTCCAGTCCCTCGCGGACGATACGCTGTACCTCCAGTTTGGAAGAATCGATAAATTCGCACAGGGCGAAGTCCTCGGGAGCCACTTCATAGATACCCAGCGCCTCCATACGGTCAATATCTCCCGTAATGATGGCCTTAACCAAATAAGCCGGATAGATATCCATCGGGAACACACGATTATACTCGTTGCTCATAATCATGTGGCGTTCGCCGCCTTTAATACGGGCGTCGATCACGTATTCGCGTTTCTTTCCGAAAAGCCAGCTGAAATAGGAGCGGCTGGTGGAGAACTCATTGAAACGGGGCATAATCCAACCCAGCATTTCATGTACATCATCACCTTCGGGAATCACATTGATCTCCGTGACATGCGCACCCAGAAAACCGTCGGTCGTGGTCTTCACACCGGTCAGTACATTACCGTTGATAATACGCAAATGCTTGTCTGTGGCGGTGTTTCCGCTCAACAGAGTCGTCAATTGCTGGCCCACTTTCACCTGAGCATAACCGGTCTTCTTCACTTCGGAGCCGGCCAATGCGATGGTACGGATCAAATCCACCTTGCCGGTATTGAACAGACGTCCGATGAAAATCACCTCTTCCGCTCCGAGTGTCCAAACCACCTCGCCCTTGTTAACGGGGTCTACATGATTGATCTGCACCCCCACATTTCCGGCCGGTGCCGGTCCGTCGAACACGGTCACTGTCACATTTTTTGCCGCCGTCAGCGCCGGTGATTGCTGTCCGGCACTCACACCGAGATGGGTTTTAGCCATTTTAGCCAATGCGTCGAGGCCGGTCTGAAAATCCCGTTCCTGTCCGGCCAGGACATATTCAAAGTCAGCTGCCAACGGCATGGAACTGAAAGCCGACACAAAGATGGCCTTCGGCGTATCGTCCGGGCAAGCCGTCACATCGTAAGGACGTTGTTTGAAGAATGCGAACAGACCCGTATTCAACAATACCTCCTTAACGGCTTCACCGGTCATTGCAGACACGTCTTTCTTGCCAAAGTCAACATACTGTTGTTCCGCATCCGCCGTCACCTGCACACTAAGCACCTTACGACGTTCGCCGCGTTCTACCAGAGAGACAGTGCCGCTGACAGGAGAAACAAACTTCACAGAAGGATGATTTTTGTCTACGAACAAAGCATCCCCGGCCTTGACCACATCATTCTCTTTTACCACCACTTTAGGCTTCACTCCCGTAAAATCATCGGGAACAAGCGCATACTTTCCGGGGCTTTTCACCGAAATCTTTTCTTTTCCGGCTTTTCCTTTGAGATTAATGTCTAGGCCTTTACGTAATTTGATTACATTTGCCATATATTTTGATTATAAAACGGTTTTAATTAAAACAGCGCAAAATTACATAAAATTAAAGAGAAAGTGAAACGTTTGTGAAAAGAAAATCGTAATTTTGTATTCACTAAACGCATTTTTTATCAAAAAGGTAAAGAAAATAGTGCGATGGATAGTAGGCCTTGTCGCCGGCACCTATCTGGTATTGATTGTACTGCTGAACATACCTGCCGTACAAAGGCGTTTTGCTGCTTATACCGCCGCTCAACTTTCTTCGCAATTGAAAACGGAAGTGCGCATCGGGAATATAAATCCCGGATTGCTTAACCGAATCATTATCGATGACTTACTGATACGCGACCGTCATCGTAAAGACATGCTGAAAGCTACCCGTCTGGCAGCCAAATTCCAGATATGGCCGCTGTTTCATGGAAAAATCATTATCGATCATGTTCAGTTATTCGGGTTTCACATCAACCTGTACCGGCGTTCGGCCGAAGAAGAACCGAACTACCGGTTCCTTCAGGATGTTTTTGCCTCGAACGACACCACGCAAAGCCGTCTCGACCTGCGTATCAATTCCATCCTTATCAGCCGGGGCAGCCTGCGGCATGATCTTTATTACCGCCCCTTTACTCCGCATCGTTTCAATCCCGCCCATCTACAGTTGAGCGAGCTAAGTTTCAGCGCATCGCTAAAAGCCTTGTCGAACGACACGGTCAACTTCCGAATAAAGAAACTCTGCTTCAAAGAGCAATCGGGCCTGGAACTGCAAAAAATGAAACTGAAATTCAATGCCACTCCCCGCTATGCCGAATTGTCGGAATTGGAACTGGCTTTGCCGAACACCAGCATCAAACTGGATTCCCTCACGGCCCATTACGACGGCCTTCCCTCTTCCGCTTCCCGGACCGCCTGGTTGCAGTCTTTACGTTATACCGGCCTATTGGAGCCTTCGCACATCACCCTGTCGGACCTGTCGTGCTTCGCGCCCGCCCTCAAACATTTCGACGCTCCGCTGTATCTCCGTGCCCGTTTCAACGGATCGCCCCGCCTGACCGCCGTCGAAGACCTCCACGTATGCAGCCGCGACCGGGACATTGATCTGAATGCCAGCGCCAAAATCGACTTTTTATCCGACAAGCAAAACGGCATTTCACTGACCACACAAATCCGGGATTTCACTCTTAAAACTTCCGTTCAAGAATTCCTGACCCGGAATCTGACCGGACGGCCCGGACGGATGTACGAGCAGTTGAAACGACTGGGCGACATCCGCTACCGGGGCACAGCCACCTACGGCAAACACCTGATCACCGCCGACGGCGAATGGCAGACCTCCGCAGGAACGTTAACTGCAACCGGAAGTCTGACAGACTATAATGTGCTGGAAGCCCACATACGGGGAGACGCTTTCCGTCCGGGCAAACTATCAGCCCCAGCCCGGGAAAAGAATTTGCCGGAAAGCCTATCGTTCAATCTGGATTTCAGCGGCAAGCTGAAAGAGAACGGGCACCCGAATCTTCAGGTCTACGGGAAAATAAAAGAACTGACTTACAGAAAATACCGCTATCAGAACATCCATCTCGACCTGGCCTACCGCCACCAAGGATTCCGGGGTATGCTGCGCTGGGACGACCCGAACGGCCGCATACGGATTGAAGGGGAAGTCAATCCCGCCTCTCCGCAACCGTTTGCCAAAGTCACGGCCCATGTGAGCACGCTCAATCCGCATGCCTTGCATCTCACCGCCGCATATCCCAACACCCGTTTTTCGGGCGTTGTCCAGACCGATCTGTATGGGAAATCGGCAGAAACCGCCAGCGGTAACATCCGTCTTTCGGATTTTCGGATGCAGACAGCCGAAGGGGAATATCATCTCAACGACATCCGGCTGGAAAGCGCCCCCGAGGCCGAAAGCAAGCATCTGCGCCTGTACAGCGATTTCTTTACGGCAGAGATAGACGGATCGTTTCATTACCACACCTTGGCCGCTACGGGAAAAAACCTGCTGCAACGGCATCTCCCCTCGCTTTTCCCCGACGACCTACCGCCGGTACCGACAACAGACAGCCTGCATTTCAGCCTGCGGATCCTGAATGCCGAACCGCTACAGAAAATCGGTGCCATCCCCTTATATATTCCCGAACCGGGATACATCCGGGGTTGTCTGAACGGTCGTACAGGCGAATGCTCTTTGACGGGAAGCATCCCCGAGCTGGAATACGACAACGAACGGTTAAGCGACATACGGTTGTCCGGGAAAAGCCATTTCGGGAAAGCGCAGGCCGACCTTACTTTCCTGCGCCTGATGAGTAAAAAGCAAGTACTGTTCGGGCTGTCGGCTTCTGCCGAAAACGACCGGCTGAACACCGACGTATCATGGGACAACCGCCAACCGGTGAAACATACGGGCATATTGTCCACCACCACGCAGTTCTTCAAAAACGACCCGCCATACCTGAAAGCCGTCACCCGCATAAACCCGACCCAAGTGATCATCAACGATACGGTATGGAACGTACATCCGGCTACCGTCTGCTTGCACCACGGAAGCATCGCCATCGACAGTTTCTTTGTCTCGCAATCCGATCGCCACTTGGGGATAAACGGCACACTGACACGCGACGCTACCGACTCGCTCGTTGTCGATCTCAAGGATATTAACCTGCAATATGTGTTCAACATCATCAATTTCCACGCCGTAGAGTTCGGCGGTGAGGCCACCGGCCGCGTATATGCCCGCCAACTGTTCAAAGCCCCGGAAATGGATGCCCATCTCCACGTACAGAACTTCACGTTCAACGACGGATACATGGGAAACATGAACGTATACGGGAAATGGGACAAAGAGAAGAAAGCCATTTTCCTGCGGGCGCAAATGAACGATCCGGCCGAACACCACACCACACTCGTGGACGGCACCATCGCACCGGGACAAGGCCCCGACCGAGGCCTCGACCTGAACATACGCACCGAACGCATCAACCTGTATTTCCTGAACAAATTCACATCGGGAATCTTCACTGACTTCAAGGGAAGGGCCTCGGGATGGGCACGCGTGTTCGGTCCTTTCAAACAGATCAACGTGGAAGGCGACCTCAAGGTGGAGGAGGCCCGCATGAAGGTGGACGTGCTTAATGCCGACTACCACCTGACAGGCGATTCGGTAATCTTACGTCCCGACAATATATGGATCCAAAAAGCCAGAGCCTACGACAACGAAGGCAACCCGGAGCGCAACGATCATTACGCCGTAGTGGACGGCTGGATGCACCACGAACATTTCTCGAACATGCAGTACCGGTTCGACATTGAAGCACACAACGTGCTGGGATACGACCGGCGCACATTCGGCGACGAAGTATTCCACGGCACCGTCTATGCCAGCGGTCGGGTCCGGCTGAACGGGCGTCCCGGCGAACTGAATGTGGACATCGACGCCCACCCGGAAAGGCATACCGTTTTCGTATACAACGCATCGTCCCCGGAAACGATCACCGACAATCAGTTCATACGTTTCCGTACGGCATCCTCCGCTACGGAAGAAAACACACCGTATGCCGAAAACAAGAACATGCCCCTGCCTCTGCCTGAGGAGGAGAACACCACCGACATGCGCATTAATTTCGTGCTGGACATCACCCCCGACGCCACCATGAAAATTCTCATGGACGCCAAAGCCGGAGACTACATTGCCTTGAACGGATACGGAAAGATGCGGGCCAGCTACTACAACAAAGGACGTTTCCAGATGTACGGGACCTATCGGGTAAGCGACGGCATGTACAAACTCTCGGTACAGGACGTCATACGCAAGGATTTCAAATTCAGGCCGGGCGGAACGCTCACTTTCGGCGGAGAGCCGTATCAGGCCGACCTGAATCTGCAGGCCGTATATACCGTGCCGTCGGTTTCCTTGAACGACCTGAGTTCGCGCGCCACCTTCAGCCAGTCTAATGTACGTGTGAATTGCATCATGAATCTGGGAGGCAAGGCACAAAGCCCGCAAATCTCGTTCGACTTCGACATCCCCAACGTAAACGAAGACGAGAAGCAAATGGTGCGCAGCCTTATCAGCACCGAAGAGGAGAAGAACATGCAGATCATCTATCTGCTGGGTATCGGACGTTTCTACACATACGACTACAACAACACGGAACAAAGCCAGTCCAGCCTGGCCATGAAATCCCTGCTCTCCTCTACCCTGTCGGGACAACTCAACCAGGCATTGTCCACGCTCATAGGCAACAGCAACTGGAATTTCGGCACCAACCTGAGTACCGGAGATACGGGCTGGAGCGACATGGATGTGGAAGGACTGTTGTCGGGGCGCCTGCTCAACAACCGGTTGCTCATCAACGGTAATTTCGGTTACCGCGACAATCCGGCCGCCGCCTCGAACTTTGTCGGTGATTTCGACCTTCAATGGCTGCTTACCAAGAACGGAAACATCAGCCTTAAGGCGTACAGCGAGACAAACGACCGTTACTTTACCAAATCGGCCCTCACCACACAAGGTATCGGCCTGCTGTTTAAAAAGGACTTCAACAACTGGCGCGAACTGTTCCGACGCAAACACCGCCGCACCGCCGCTCCGGCCGACACCACGCAGTCCGCCGACCGATAACCGGACGAAGGGGTATCCAAGACGTTTGCATCATTCGGAAAAAAGTATTATATTTGCCGTTAGAAAATTCGAAAACGCACTATAGAGAAATGAATCGTCCGGTAAAAAAAATGACAATAACACCGTCATCCGAAGCCTCGCCACGGCGCATCGGATAGTCGTACGACGCACGTTATCGTCGTGTATCGGAATCTCCTTTTAACGCGCTCTCCCCCTTTTTCGCACTGCCAAAAGGGGGAGAGCGCGTTTTTTGTCCGGCACCGGAAGAAAACGTGGCGCTCGCCGCATCTTCCGCTCCTGCGCACCACGTTCATTCGTGGTGCAGGCCCCGTTGTTCAGCGCTGCTCATGCCATACGGACGAAGCCTGGATGGATGTCCGACAGCCCCCCGGAAACACAAAAAGACGGCCTTCCCCAAGCCGTCTTTTCATCCTAAAGTGTAAAAATTCTTACGCATTCATCCCGGGCATCATCCGACTGATATATTTACCGATAATGTCGAACTCGATGTTCACCACCGAGCCGGGCTGCAACGTATGGAAATTAGTATGTTCGTAGGTATAGGGGATGATACATACCTGAAACGAGCAGTCGGTAGGGTTGCACACCGTCAGGCTGACTCCGTTCACCGTAACGGACCCTTTGTCTACCGTAAGATAACCGCGACGGGCCATCTCGGGATTCGCTTCGTAGGTAAACGTATACACATAACTTCCCTCGGCATCCTGCACATCGGTGCATCGGGCCGTCTGATCCACGTGCCCCTGCACAATATGCCCGTCCAACCGGCCGTTCATCAGCATGGAGCGCTCCACATTCACCTTGTCTCCCACCTTGAGCAGTCCCAGATTCGAACGGTCGAGCGTCTCTTTCATCGCCGTCACGGTATAGGTCCGCCCGTCTATACGTACGACCGTGAGGCACACTCCGTTATGAGCAATGCTCTGATCAATCTTCAACTCGCCGGCAAAAGAACATTCCAGCGTAAAGTGCATGTTTTCCTTTTCCTTTTCCACCGCCGTAACCACGGCGAACTCTTCTACAATACCTGAGAACATAACGAATCTGTTTTAAAGATGTTAACCAATGACAATA
>ERZ778515.1719-NODE-1719-length-14580-cov-4.754423_pt1 | contig 14580 bp, 9 predicted proteins | sample MGYA00510343_ERZ778515 | MGnify/ENA primary metagenome ERZ778515 (study PRJEB29527, sample SAMN07138965) | mouse gut metagenome | material: feces | host: mouse | place: China:Nanjing | collected 2016-01-25 ...
ACGGCATTTAATAGCAATGAATTGCGATTTTTTCGCTAACTTTGCATATTCAAGACGAATGAAATCTGAAAATATGACCATCTAAATAACAAAGACATACGGCGCGAGCCGAAACTCTTTTGAGAACTCTATCGTAGTCGTTACGGGCTTTGGTCGGCCTTCAGATGCTACGTTGGGGTTCTCGCTTTTAGAATATATAAATAAACCAAGACATAATATACTGCGATGGATAGCTCTCACGCTCAAATGGTCAGTCTGATATGGAACATTGCCGATGATGTTCTGCGCGATGTCTTTGTCCGCGGCCAATATCGCGACGTCATACTCCCTATGGTTGTGCTCCGCCGACTCGACGCCCTGCTTGAACCTACCAAGAATGCCGTCGAAGAGGAATATGATTATCAGACTAAAGGTGGAGTCAAGGACGAAGACGGTCTGAAAGAGGCTGCCGGACAGAATTTCTATAATACAAGTAAGTGGACTCTCTCACGCCTGAAGTCTCAGGCTACCGGCGACAAGGAGGTTCTGCTTACCAACTTCGTTGAGTATCTCAACGGATTCAGCACCAACGTTCATGAAGTGCTGAAGAGCTTTGACTTCTACAACAAGGCAAAGAAACTGACCGACCGCGACCGCCTCCTTGCCATTATCGAGCGTGTTACTGACCCATACCTTAACCTTACCGATAAGCCACAGCGCGACCCTGACGGATTGATTATCTCGGCTCTTACCAATATCGGCATGGGGCAGGTATTCGAGGAACTTCTCCGTCGTTTCAACGAAGAGAACAACGAGGAAGCCGGTGAGCACTTTACTCCCCGCGATGTGATTGCTTTGCTTTGCGACCTTGTTTTCGCTCCCATAATGCACGACCTTCCGAAGATTATCACCATCTACGACCCCGCTTGCGGTTCCGGTGGTATGCTGACCGAAGGTTATGAGTATCTTGTTAAGAATGGAGTTGACCCTTCCGCCATACGGCTTAACGGCAATGAGGTCAACCCCGAGACATTTGCTATATGCAAATCCGACCTCATCATAAAGGGCGTGGATCCTGACGGAATACACCTTGACAACACTCTTGTTCCTGACGATACCCGCAGTGGCAAGCAGTTCGGCTTTATGCTCACCAACCCGCCCTACGGCAAATCGTGGAGTGAGGATAAAAAGAAGATGTTTGACGACAAGACTCTTCTTGATGAACGCTTCTATGTTCCTCTGCCCAATTTCGTAGGCGATGTTGAGAACTACGCATCTGTGCCTCGTGTCAGCGACGGTCAGTTGCTATTCATGATGGAACTTGTTGACAAGATGAAGGCTCTTCAGCTGCAACCGCAAGGCAGTCGAGCCGCATCTATCCACAACGGTTCGTCACTCTTCACGGGCGACGCCGGCAGTGGAGAGAGTAATATACGCCGTTATCTCGTTGAGAACGATATGGTAGAAGCTATTATCCAGTTGCCGAACAACATCTTCTACAATACCGGAATATCTACCTATTGCTGGGTTCTTACCAACTATAAGCGGGAGGAGCGCAGAGGTAAGGTACAGCTAATTGATGCGTCGCAGGCCGCAGAGCCGCTTCGCAAGAATCAGGGCAACCGCAACTGCGAGATTACCCCTAAGATGCGTGAGCGTATCATGCAGATCTACAACGAATTTTCAGAGCGTGAGGCAACCTCCGACTTTCCTGTATCGTCAAAGATATTCGACAATGACGACTTCCGCTTTTTCAGCGTAAGTATCCTTCGCCCGCTGCGCCTTCGCAGCCGGATGGACTTTGCAAAAGCCGAAGAACTGCTGTATGACAAGGGTAATCGCGAGATTTCCGGTTGGCTGTATGACAGTTATGGGCAGCGAGTATTTGAGGGACTTGCCGACAATGTCATGGAGATTAGAGAGTATCTTCAGTCTAACGACATCAAACTTACAGACAAGAAACTCAAAGAACTCATCGACCCGAAGAAATGGCATGACCGTCGTGCGCTTGCTGATGCCGCAGTAAAGCTTTGTGAAGAAATCGGTTCAGAAATCTTCATGGACTATGCTGTCTTTACAGAGCGTCTGGATTCAGCCTGCGAGAAACTCAAACTGAAACTTGGCAAAGCAGAACTCAAAACCATTGCCCGCACCATGAGTGAGACCGATCCGGAAGCCGCTCCGGTGGTTGATAAGATTGTCAAAGCCAAAAGCAAGGATATAGAGACACTGCTCAACACATACGAAGTAACAGCCGACCAGTTGCCATACTACGGTTATTACCCTGCGGCGAAAGGAACATATATCCACTATGAGAGCGACACATCACTCTCCGACAAGGAGGAAGTACCTGTAAGTGAGGATATTCTCGAATACTTCAAGCGCGAGGTTGAGCCTTATGTTGCCGACGCATGGATAGACCTTCCCAAAACGCTTATAGGTTGCGAAATATCCTTCAACAAATACTTTTATCGTCCGGCTCCTCTTCGCACTCTCGTTGAGAATCACGAAGAACTTGTAGCACTCGAAAGCGAGAGCCACGAACTGCTCCGCTCACTCCTTAACCTTGACTGACAGATGGAACATTACGATGAATTTGAACAATATCTGCGTGCTTCCGAACCAGCTCCCAAAGAGCGGGCCGGAATATGGCAGACAGCCATAGGTCTTCAGAAGGTCGATGGCCTGAACGTGTCGGAGTTTCTTGTCGAAACAGCCAAGAGGCATATCGAGGGTGAGATTGACATTGACACTGTTCAGCGATTGGTTTCCGGCTATTATCAAAGTGCTGAATCACGCGAACAGGCTGAAGACGACATGGAAGCCGACACTGCTTCAAGCAACATAGTCAGGATTCTGTCCGAACCATCATTCACTTTCTCGGTTGAAGGTCTTGCGGGCATACACCGCAGGATATTCCACAACGTGTTCAAACATGCCGGCACATTCCGTGATTATGACATAAGCAAAAAGGAATGGGTGCTTGACGGTGCTTCGGTCATTTACGGCCCGGCCTGCGACTTGCGCAGAACCCTCCGGTATGATTTTGAACAAGAGAAAAATTTTAGATACAAGGGACTCGACCATGCGAACATTATAAACCATCTGGCGACATTCATTTCCGGACTGTGGCAGATACACCCATTCCGTGAGGGAAACACCCGCACAACTGCGGTATTTACAATCAAATACCTACGTAGCCTTGGATTTGAGGTGGAGAACGATATGTTCAAAGCCCATTCATGGTATTTCCGTAATGCTTTGGTTCGTGCCAACTATCACAATGTAGTTAAAGGAATTGAGGCTACGCCGCACTATTTGATTCTGTTTTTCAGAAATTTACTCCTCGGCGAGAATAACGAGCTGAAAAACCGCTATCTCCATGTTCGGTGGAATGAAGTGAACAAAACCGTCGGCAGTTCACAAGAAAGTTCACAAGAAACCGTCGGCAGTTCACAAGAAAGTTCACAACAACCCACTGTGGATAATCGCGATAAAGTCCTTTCGTTCCTCCGTGCCAACCCGGCTATCACTCTTCAAGAAGTTGCCGACAAGATTGGCATTACCCGTCGTGGAGTGCAGAAAATAACCGACCGACTGAAAGCCGACGGCGTAATCCGTCGCGAAGGCTCCACCAAAGCCGGCAAGTGGATAATCAATAACCTTGACTGATATGGCAGAGTACAGCGAATATAAGGATAGCGGTCAGCAATGGCTCGGCATGGTGCCAAGCCATTGGAATTTACAGTCTGTTAATTCTGTTCTTAAAGAACAAAAAGAACTTGTTGGCAAACGTAATGATTTAGATTTATTATCCCTTACGTTAAACGGGGTCATTTATCGAGATAAGTTTAGTGGAATCGGTAAAATGCCGTCAGATTTTGAATCCTACAAGATAATTAAACCCAATGACCTCATTTTTTGTCTTTTTGATTTAGATGAAACTCCAAGAACTGTTGGTGTCGCACACCAGCATGGGATGATAACAGGCGCCTATGATGTCTTTTCATCTGAAGATAATCTGTTAATTCAATTTCTATACTATTATTTTTTGGCAATTGATAACGATAAGGCCTTAAAACCATATTATAGCGGGTTGAGAAAAGTTGTCAAGATTAATCGATTCAAGCATATTCAGATTCCTATTCCCCCTAAAGAGGAGCAGAAAGCGATTGTTGCATATCTTGACAGGGTGACGGCAGATATAGACAAGGCAATCGCTGCCAAGGAGCGCATTATTGCTTCGCTGGAAGAACGCCGCAAGATTATCATAACCGATGCCGTAAGACATGGAATAAATCCTGAAACACCAATGAAAGACTCCGGTATTGATTGGCTCGGTGAGATTCCTGCTCATTGGGAAGTAATACGAATTAAGTATCTTCTTAATGAGAAAAAAATCCGGTCGAAAACAGGGGTGGAAGAGCCTCTATCAATGAGTCAACGAAAGGGTCTCATACCCACTAAAATGATGGGGGTGATACCTAACCTTGCAGCCTCCTATGTTGATGCAAAACTCGTATCAAAGGGTGACTTGGTATTTAATAAGCTGAAAGCGCATCTCGGAGTATTCAATGTTTCAGAATATGACGGACTTGTCAGTCCTGATTATGCAGTTTACACTACTGCCGGGAAAGCTGATCTTAAATTCTTAGAATATATCTTCAAGACACCTAATTGCATCAATGAATTTAAGAAACTTATTACCGGTGTAGGTGCAGGCTTGTCAAGATTATATACAAATGACTTGTATTCAATCTACTGCGCTATACCGCCCATTGATGAGCAATTATCAATAAGGAATCATATTGTCAATCAGACTAAGGCAATTTCAGAAGCGATTGACCAATGTCAATCAATTATTGACTTGCTCCGAGAGCGCAAAAATATTATTATCAACGAAACAGTAACAGGCAAGGTAAAAGTAATATGACACAGACATCAATGCTTGAAGTTGAACTTGAACGCCTTATTGAGCGTAGGCTTACCGGCTCTACGCTTGAAGACCGTCGTGCGGTTGCCGCCAGCGACCATGCCGCCGAACCTCCGGCTGCTTACGGAAACTTTAACGGCTTCCTTCCCGGTGAGTCTAATGAGATGGACCGCGACAAGGCTATCAATACCACCCGTCTGTGGTCGTTCCTCAACAAAACCCAGAAGGATGTACTTGATCAATGGCGTGGTAGGGGTGATTTGAAGGCGGCTATTGAGAAAGAGATTGACCGCAAACTCAACACCAAGGGTATTCTCGACACTCTGCGTCAGAAACTTGAAGTTGATAATATCGAGCTGACGCTATATTACCCCAAACCCTCTCCGAGTGATAGCCAACAGAGCCATCGGGATTTTGAAGCAAATGAGTGGTCAGTAACCCGACAGCAGAAATACAGCAAGTATCATCCCGGCAATGAAATTGACATGGTCATTTTCATCAACGGCCTGCCGCTCTTTACAATCGAGTTGAAGAATCCGGCCACTCACCAGACCGCCCGCTATGACGGACAAAAGCAGTATCGCGAAGACCGTGATCCACGTGACATTCTGCTGAAATTTGCCCGCTGTCTTGCTCATTTCACTCTCGACAAGGATGAAGTGTTCTTTACCACCCGACTGGAGGGCAAGAACACCTACTTCATGCCTTTCAATCAAGGTCTGCCGAATGGTCAGGGAGCAGGAAACCCCATCAATCCTAACGGACACAAGACCGCATATTTCTGGGAGAAAATTCTCACTCCTGACACTCTTGCTGACATCATTCAGAACTTTGCGCTCGTTGATTATGGAGAGGCGAAGAAACATAAGAAAGTGCCACACCTGCTGAAGAATGCCAAAGGTCTTATCTTTCCGCGTTTTCACCAGCTCGATGTAGTCAACAGTCTCAGCGAAGACGTGACAACAAATGGCGTGGGCGGCAAGTACCTGATACAGCACTCAGCCGGTTCGGGCAAATCCAACTCTATAACATGGCTTGCTTTTGACCTTATCAAAGCGTGCCCGCAGACAATGGATGCCAACCGAGCCGAAGCACTTGACAAGCAACTGTTTCAGTCGGTCATTATCGTGACTGACCGCCGGGTGCTTGACAGCCAGATATTCTACAACGTGTGGGCATTCGCCAAGAGTGATAAGATTATTGCCCATGCCGACAGCAGTGAGCAGTTGCGTAAGGCGATAGAGGCCGGTAAGCGAATCATCATCACGACTATTCAGAAGTTCCCATACATCTGCGGAACTATCGCCGACATGAGCAGCCGCAACTTCGCCGTTATAATCGACGAGGCACACAGCAGCCAGAGTGGTATTGCCGCCGACAAACTCAACGCGACCACATATCGCGACCCTGATGAAGACACAGAAGATACGGACTCAATCATTGAGAAGCTCATTGCCGAGCGCAAGATGAGTCCCAACACTTCCTACTTCGCATTTACGGCAACTCCGAAGCCCAACACCCTTGAACGGTTCGGCATACCAAATGCCGACGGAGGCTATGACCCGTTCCATCTCTATTCGATGAAACAGGCAATAGAAGAGGGCTTTATCCTTGATGTCCTATCCAACTATACCACCTATACAAGTTACTATGAACTTGCAAAGTCAATTCAGGACAATCCGGAATATAACGAGACCAAGGCACAAAAGAGATTGCGCCGCAAGGTAGAACGGGAACCAAAGACAATCAGAGAGAAATCAGAGGTAATCATCAACCACTTTGATGCCAAGATTTTCCGTGCCCGTAAGCTCAAAGGTCAGGCTAAGGCTATGGTTGTCACAAGAGACATTGAGTGTGCAATTCGCTACTACAATGCTATCAATGAAATCATAGCCGAGCAACGCCTCCCGTACAAGCCTATCATTGCTTTCTCCGGCGAAAAGACCGTTGACGGCATAACATATACTGAATCCGGCATAAACGGTTTCCCGGACTCTCAGACTCCAGAAAAGCTTGATGGTAATGATTATCAGATACTCGTTGTAGCAAACAAGTACCTTACCGGCTTTGATCAGGAGAAACTATGCGCGATGTATATCGACAAGCCCCTTGACGGTGTGCTTGCGGTTCAGGCACTATCGCGTCTCAACCGAATATCTCCCAAACTGGGGAAATGCACTGAAGACCTCGCGGTCATCGACTTCTATAATAAGATAGAGGAAATGAAGAACGCGTTTGACGATTTCTTCACTTGCACTTCTCTCTCAGAGCCAACCAATATCAATGTGCTTCACGACCTCCGGGCAGCAATTCTTGATGCGGATGTATTTACAGAAGAAGATGAGGTCGCGCAGTTCAACGACCTGTATCAGCATGGTGCCGAGCCACACGAGCTTTCGCCCATTCTCGACCGCTGTGTTGAACGCTTTGAGAATGAAATTGAGTGGGACGAAAACGGAAAGCCCGACTTCAAAATCGAATGCAAACAGTTTGTCAAAGTCTATTCGCGAGTTGCCGCTATCATGCCGTTTGAGAATGTCAAATGGGAGAAACTATACTGGTTCCTGCGCCAGCTGATACCGCTGCTCAAAGTGACTGTTCCCAACGACGACCTCAGCGGACTCATGGAGAGTGTTGACATGAACACTTACGCCCTGCGTCGCACAGCCACCAATCAAAAGATTGAACTTGATGCAACCGCGACAATACTTGACCCCAATTCGCCCAATATGGCTGGTGCCGGCTCCGATGATCCGACAAAGTCACAGCTTGATATAATCATTGCGAATTTCAACGAACGATGGTTTAGCGGCTGGGATGCTCCGGCTGATGAACGCCGTGTGAAGATGTATCGTGTAGCACGTGAGATTATCAACACGCCACAGTATCAAAACCAGATAGTCGGCAACCCTGACCGGGACGAGGCAGACGCCGCTTTCAACCGCATCGTTGATACGGTAATGCGTCGAATGCGTCGCAGCGACGACTCTCTCTACCGCGAGTATAACCAGAACGAAGGCTTCCAAGGCAACTTCCGCAACCTTCTCCGTCAAATCATCGACGACCAGGACTACCGCGAAGTCGTAGATAATCCCTCTACAGAGGCATAATAAGTTAAGATATATGGCTAAGGAAACAATGGACACGTTGATATGGAACAACCTATATTGGTTGATTGAAAGAGCATACCAGCAGACTCTTTGTTGCCAAAGATACGTCGATAGGAAACGTAGGTTGAAACGCAATATTGACTGGACTTTAGTTATAATACCGGGTATTGGCAGTCTGTTGTATTTTTGGGAGCCCATAGCCGCATTTATATCAGCAGCATCAACAGCTGTCATAGGTTTTCTAAATAAGATTGCGCCACATCTAACTCAGCAAGAATCTGAATTGAGCGAACTTGATAGTATTTCTCGTAGATATGCCTCAATCCGAGCCGATGCAGAAAATCTTGTTATGAGGTTCAGAGAGGACGACTCCTTTGGGAATGCCGATGTTAGGAAAGCCCTCCATAAACTTCAAAAGTCATCAGATGAACTTGAAGTAAGGACAAACGTTTTGCTTCGGCATATATCTGATAAAGAATACTTATATCTAAAAACAGAAACTGAAAACTATCTAAAAAAATATCATAATGAATAAGCCCGTCAGAGTGCCTACTCCGGCAAAACCAAATATTCCACAATCCGTACCTCCTCATGGAGAGCCTCTAAGTGGAAACCCTCGTCAAATACATTCTACTCCTCCGCCACCACCTTCAAAGAAATGATATGTCAGAACAGATAACTCGTGAAAATCCCAAGAGGATAAATTCTACTCCTCCGCCACCTCCAACAAAGAATAAATAAGTTTTTTTGGTGTCGCACGATTTGAGACAACTAATTCCTATTTTTGCAAAAATTATATCGCAGATGGATTCAAAGCCAAAGAAAAGTATTAGAGATTATTTCCGCAGTAATCCTCGGTTTCTCATCCCGGCATATCAGAGAGGATATAAATGGGGTGTATGTGGAACTGATGGATCCTCAGCGGCCAAAAGTCTTGTTATAGACATAAAAAAAGCATTTGAAGCGGATAAAAGAGATGAGTATTTTATCCAAGGCGTTACCGGCTATAAGAAAGATGATATTTTCTATCTTATCGATGGTCAGCAGCGGACAACTACATTGTTTTTGCTAATTTCCTTATTAGCAGATAAGCAATTAAGAACTGAGTTGCTGTTTGACGATAAAGGGAAGGAACTTCGTCTAATATACTTTGGCAAACGCAACAATTCTGCAATTTATTTGGAGGAATTGTGTCGTGATGGTATTATCCATACCCCCACTTCCACACAAGATACTCAGGACGTCCATTTCTTATACAAAGCCGCAAAAGAAATGGAATCGTTGTTGCCCACAGCCCCGGATGAAAGGCAGAAACTTCTGGATAATATCCTTGATAAAGTTTTTATCTTTCAAATTGAAGTGGGCGTTCAAGAGGCTCCAAATGTTTTCTCAATGATGAACGGCAATAAGGCCGATATGAAGATAGAGGAATTGATTAAGGCTCAGTACCTCAGTGGCCTCACGAAAATTGAAGACACAAAATCAGTGCAGGAAACAGAGAATGTAAGAAGTACATTAAGAATACTTGAAGCCCAAATCGCAGAGGCAACCGCACGAGAGTGGAAAATAAATGCTTCGCGTAGCCGACTTGCCAGAGAATGGGACAAATGGGTGTACTGGTGGATGCGTCCGGAGGTAAGAAGTTTCTACCATACATCGTCTAATGACATGACCGGTTGGTTAATACCAATATTTTGCAAGAAGGACGGGGTCATGTACGATTCAAGTCCAAAAGTAGAAATCAGAAACCAGTCATTCAACGCTTTCAGTGAACGTTTCCTATCTTCAAGCGAATTGAGCACTTCTTATGAATCAATCCGACGCTTACAAAAGCGTATGGAAGATTTATATGAAGATACAACAACATACAATTTACTTGGCTTTCTACTTGACATACTCACCGCCTCTGAACGAGCTGACGTAATTAACTACTTCTTGGAGAAACGTAGTAGTGAACATTATCTCAAATATGCTCTATTCCGGATGGCGAACCTTACTCATAATCAAGCAAAAGAGCGTATCGAAGGGAAAGCCGATGAAGATGCAGATAAAAGAATAGAGAATTTTGTTAAATTCTTTGAGGACGAGGAAATTTATGATGTCCCCAATCAAGAATGGAGCAATCGTTACTTATTCTTCTGTAACGTAATGGCTGCTGAAGAGCGCAAAGCTAAATTTGAATTTTGGTATCATGATGAAAATAGGAAGTTGGTTCATTACTGGGCCAAAAAGTCTATTGAACATATTTGGCCAAAATCGAAGGTATCAGAGAATGGTGGAGATGGCAACGTGTCAAGGATTTTTCTAAATGAGTCAGAAGTGTCGGAACATATGCTTGGGAATCTTGTATTCCTTCATACGTTGGATAACACAAGATTTCAAGACAAAACGCCAAAAGAAAAACGGCAGAGGTATTTCGATTTAAGAAGCCATGATAAAGATGGGAAACGATTTTACTCTCGTGGAATGCTTCATACAATGGCTGCGTTTGGTGGAGAAGAGTGGGAGAAAGACCTCCGCATTGTCCCCCAAATAATTAAAACAAGACACGATAACGAAATAAAAATACTTAAGAAGAGATATGGATTTACGGAATGAGCCTTTACAGTCTGGAGTAAGTTACTCTCTCTATGAATTTTTTGGTCCCAAGCGTGCTATCGTTATTCCGGATCTTCAGCGCGACTATTGCTGGGCATCTACTAAAATTGTTACCGGAGACGGCCAGACTCTGGTAGAAGCATACGTTGATGACCTCATATTAGCGTCCCAAAAAGAAAAGGGAGCTAATCTGAAAATGGGTCTCTTATATGGCTATGAATATCCTGCTGACAGCGTACAATTATGTGACGGCCAGCAGCGTCTAACCACGTTGTTTCTAATCTCCGGGGTTTGTCTCAAAAAACTTGGTGAAGAAGATAAAGTTCTACAAGAAGAAGTTAGCAGTGTACTCTCGCATAACAACTTATCAAGGTTACAATATGCAATACGTGATAGCTCTTTATCATTTATCAATAACCTCGTACAAAATTGGTATTTCTATCCCGGGATAGCTGAAGAACCTTGGTTCTCTAATGAGTATAGCAGAGACCCGTCAGTCTGCAATATGATTTCGGCAATTAAGCAGATAGACGGTAAAATCACGAATGCCGAGACTGCGAGAAAACTTCTCAATTTCATACTGCATAAAATCTCTTTCTTATACTTCGATATGCAGTCCCGCACATACAGCGAAGAGCAATATGTGATTTTGAACACGACTGGGTATAGCCTTACTCCAACAGAACATGTAAAGCCCAAACTCCTTGGAAAGTTAGGCAATGAGCAACTTGAAAAATACTCTGAACGATGGGAGTCTTGGGAACAATTTATCTGGGCTCATCGCCCAACAGAAGATGACAACTTCACTGTTGATGAATGGTTTGACAGGTTCCTCACAATCTTTTATCTTGCGGAAAATATAGATAAGGATGGCTCATATTCAGATAAAGAGTCTGATTATACTCCATATCAGAGAGTTCTTCAGGGTTCAAGGAAATATAATTTCTCTGCTGAGACTGAGGAAGAAGCTATAAAGTGCCTCGATACAATTCACAATTATTTTGAAGCTGCAACACTTATCAATAATTTGGAGCTGCCTGTAATTCTCGAACTTGGCAGTGGTGAGATTCCATCAAAGTCAATTTGGGAATATATCAGCAATAGCTCGGATTGGAGTAATCTGAGCAACTTACAGCAAGTTGTTTCAATCTTTATTCAACTTTCAAAATGCGTAAACATTAAGTTGTCATTTGATACCGTTTCCGCGTGGGCAAATCGAGTTTTGGAATTTGCATGGGTTCAGTCTCGATATAAGAATGAGAATCAAGACGTATGCCGCTTTCTTTCATTCGTTGCTAAGTTGAATTTATACGGGGATTCAATCTATTCTATTGCATCTAAAGACAGTCTATTCTCAAACGGGTTGCAGACAAAGAAATTCCCGTTGGTAGCAGATCTAAAGAATAGCAGTCCCATTTCGGAAATGGAGAAAGCCTTACAGTTGCTGGCCCATCTACAGACAAGCCGAGGCAGAATTTCCTATGCACTTGATATATTTGAAAACCCACAGCCAAAAGACTTCTACCTCCTTGCACAAAATCTTGTTAAGACGACAGAACATCCCAATACACTTCTCAGACGTGCCCTTATGACCTATGGTGCATATTGGTACGAAAACGGATGGTGCAACTGGGGTAAGAGATATGAATTCGCTTCCTCTGCAAACTACTTTTATTATCAAACACATGACAAACAGGATGAAGTTATCCTGAACTTCATCAAGGATATTGCGAAAAAAGAGAATGTTATAGGCTATCTTCAAACGCGGATAGATACGATGTCTCCGGTATTGACCGATAATAACAGACTTAATCGTTACATTAAATTGTTATTCTTGCATAAGGAATACTTCGATGTGATGAGATCAGGTCGTATCGCGGTTGATAACCACAATGCTTACGCAATGTTCGGGCCAAATGCGATAGGTGATAATTATCAAACAATCATGGACCCCAAGCAACGATCTTTAGTAAAAGAAACGAAATCGTCGCTCGATGAATCATGGACCATCTGGGATGAATTTACCATTGCAAAGGCACGTGATAAATGGTCACCCATGTCAATCAAAGTATGGGTGACAGGAGACTGGCATATTTCGGATGATGATAAACTTGAATTCCGTTCGTATGTTAGTGTCGATTGCAGTGATGAAGAATGGGCTGAGATAAAGCCACGACTTCTTGAAGTATTCCCGGAGCATCACTGTATAGACGACGCAAATAGATACTTGCACATAAAGATTCTTAACTCATCTTCTCATCAGGAGGCGGCATCGCTTTTACAATCCATTTATGATAGATTGATATAAGCGAAAGCTCAGACTATCTGATTGGGTCGGTGCAGTATTGGCGGCGGCCGCAGCGGGTGCAGTGCTCTCCGCGCCAGACGCTGTCAAACTGCTCACAGGCGGCGTCTATAAGCGATTCTTCATCGGTAAGTATTCCAGCCTCAAAGTTGCGGCGGTTACTGCTCTTCATGCCTATGCCGGCACCTGTCAGATTGGCTGAACCTATATAGGCGGACTCGAAATCAAATATAAGCATTTTGAAATGGACTCGCGGGCATAGCATCCGCTCCAATCCAGTTTTTAGAATCGGGTATCGGTCAAAATCCTCACGGAAAGCCGGACCCGGTTCTTTTGCATGGATAAGCCTGACCTCTACACCTCGTTTGAGAAGTTTTGCAAGTACGGCAAGGAACGGCTCCGATGAATTGCCGGCTTTTACGTGAAGGTCTTTGATGTCGGCTGTACCAATCCAGAGCGACTTCCTCACGGAAGTCACTCTTGCCACAACCTTTTCATAATGCTCTTTGCCTGAGATAAATTCAACTGCCATAGTGCAAAGTTACTTATTTTTCGTGAGATAGAGGTAATAGTTATAATATGGGGACATCGCTATATTATCTTTTGCTTTTGCCATCTTTGAGTCCTCACCGATAAGTGTGGAAAGATAGTTCCAGAATGATTTGCGATGATGCTTGTATTTGTAATGCGCCATTTCGTGCAGTATTACACCGTCAGTCCATTCCTGCTTGAAAATTACAAGAAATGGCTGTAGTGTAATATGATTATTGTATGAGCATTGACCGAGTATATTTTTTCGGAGACGTTTCACGGTAACGCCTGTACCATGCAATCCCTTCATGTCCTCCCAATACTTTACTCTATCAGGGAGCACAACTTTAGCAATTCGGAGTATGGTGTCGCGCATAAGTTCGCGTAGCCACTTCTGTATCTTTCGAGTCTCAAAATCAGTGGAGTCATGGTATATCATATCCAAGATGCCATCGTGATATTGGACCAGTAACTCGACACTGTTCTTATCTTGAAAGACGAAACGGTCGGGTATTTTCAAAGCTGCCTCACACTCTAACGTGAATTTATCGACACAATGCCAGACTACCGACAAGTGCTTTGTCGTGAGTCGGAATCGAGGGTTTATCTTAAATGTCGGTTCTTTTATACCTCCCATATTTTATCCATTATGAGTTTATAGCCTTTTACTCCGTAATGACCTATCTTCAACCCATAGAAGCGAGTGCCAAGAGTCTTTTCCTTGTCTATTTTCTCCATTGTGGAGGGGGTGGGAACAGGAAACTCGAAGTCTGAGACAATAAGGACATCTGCCATCTCGTATGTTCCTTTCTGAAGAACGTGAATAGCCTCGGCAAGCATCTCCTCGCCATCAGTCCCCCCGCTATAACTATTCTCCAGAAAATTGTCAATCTTGCCCCAGTTTCGCGGTTTGGCAAGGTCAATAGACTTTGACCTGACAGAGAAACTGATTAAATAGCAAGGTCTTTTCTGTTTCTTTGCCATCCGTAGCAACTGCTTGAGCAACGAGAAAGCAATCCTTTGTGGTTGACCCGACATCGAGCCGCTGGTATCAATGCTTACGATGATTGGTCCTTTTGTTAGTCGTGGGTCTTTGCGATGTTCCTCTATCTTTTTAGGTTTGT
>ERZ778515.1732-NODE-1732-length-14503-cov-5.673588_pt1 | contig 14503 bp, 10 predicted proteins | sample MGYA00510343_ERZ778515 | MGnify/ENA primary metagenome ERZ778515 (study PRJEB29527, sample SAMN07138965) | mouse gut metagenome | material: feces | host: mouse | place: China:Nanjing | collected 2016-01-25 ...
ACATATGGGTATATGGCACTGATTATGTCTGTGGTTATCCTTGGTGTGACAGCGCTGGTATTTTGGGCAAATCAATCAAAATCAAAATCGGATGGAAGTGGTTATGCTGCTGCACTTGCCCAAAAAGAAGCCAAGGCAGCAGAGGAGAACAAAAAAATGGAGGCAAATGCCTCAGAAAATGTGAATACAAAAAGTAAACTTACATCAAATGACCTTGATATATGGACGCTTCCAGACACAGGAAGGGAGAAAAATTCTACACAGTCCAATCGAAATAATGGTACAGTTACAAATCAAACGACAGGTGAGACGGTTATTGATGGATCCTCAAGTGCTTCGGATAATAAGGAGCCATCTAAGACTGCGGACGAGCTGGCAAATGGTAAGACTTCTGTTTATGATATGACAACGAAAGAAGAAGTAACTGGTGAGAAAAACAGTGAAAAAAACGAGGAGAATGAGACAGAGACTTCACAGGAGGATGAGACAGAAAAGGAAGACGAGGATGAAGATGAAGAAGAACTTGTAAAACGTATTCAAGTTAAACATGCCGACGGCTCAAGAGAGTGGGTAGATGTCAATGAGAATGTTCCAAGAAATAAATATGATTTGTCTAATTTAAAATATAAAAAGCCTATTATGAAATATTATGAAGACAAAAAGATTGTATCCAAGTGTGGCGTTGATATTTCGGCAAATCAAGGTGAGGTTGATTTTAGCAAGCTAAAAAGCGCAGGCTGTGATTTTGTGATGATTAAAGTCGGGGCAAGAGGATACAGCAGTGGTAGGATTGTTTTGGATACAGAGTATGAGGACAATTTGAAAGCTGCGAAAAAAGCAGGGCTTGATATTGGTGTATATTTTTGTTCACAGGCAATTACTAGAGCAGAGGCGAGAGAGGAAGCAGATGAGCTTTTGGATGCCATATCAGGCTATAATGTGAAATATCCTGTTGCTTTTGTTATGGAAACAGTAGAGGATGATATGGCACGCATTGAATCGCTTGATATGACAGAACGCACACAGATTGCAAAAGCATTTATGAATAGAATTGAAGATGCAGGTTATCAACCTATGATTTATGGAGATAAAGAGTGGTTGCTAACAATGGTGGATATGGAGGAATTACAAGATTATGATGTGTGGTTTGCACAAGATAGCGACGAACCAGAATATCCATATGAATTTGGTATGTGGCAGTATGATTCTGATGCCAGCATAAAAGGAATAAAAGATGATGCAATAATGATTATGAGTTTTAAAGATTATGCAGATTAGTAATAAAATACGACAATACTAAAACTGAGTAGAGAAGATAAATTTTCCCTACTCACTAGTTGTTAATGTGTCATGTAACGGTGTAGATCCTCTGCATGGCACGTGTATAAAAAAGAGCAAATTAAAGCTCTTTTTTGTTTGGCTTATAATTTAGAATTTTGTTTGACACTTTTAGACGAGAGTAGATATCAGCGTATGCTGAGGGTGAAAGTCTGTCAATATAATTTGGAGAATAATTTTTTTTAATACCATTTTTTTTTAGAATATCAATTGCCTTGTTGTAGGCAATCGCAGCGTCAATTTCACTGTGGTAGTAACCAACAACATAATATCCGGGCACATTGATGCGCGTTCGGTATCTTTTTTTACCTTTGTAGAAGACTTCTGTAACGCCTTGGTAGCGATTGATAATGGCTAAGTTTTCATGGCGAAAATCTGTGTCATCATCATTTAAAAAGAGATAGTCTTTTCCTGCCACAGCAAAATTTCGGATACCATAGCGATTTAGAATATTTACTTGCATACCATAATCGGCAACAAAAAGATGACCATCACGTTTCATTATTTTGCGTGAGGAGTAATAAAACAAGTCATCAATGTCAAATTTTAACACATCTGTAGGAGACAAATAATAATAAAAAAACTTTGCTCTTGCATAGATAGGTTTGCCGAAATAAATACCATTATCGCGAAAATTGATTAATATAACCCATTTCTCAAAAGGAAGGGGAGAGCTGTCCCTGTATTGATTAATACCAAGCCGCTCGCGATTTAAAATGTGGTCTGCCTCAAGATAGGCGGCATTTGCTTCAGATACAGTTTCAAATCCGCCAAGACTAATATGTTTTCGCTGATATGTAATAGAGGCACGATAATAGATTGTGCCGTCCTTTTTTTTTGCCACAAATGTACCTTTCATTGCAATAATCCCTTCGATTGCATTAAATAAACTGATAAAAGTATTGTAGAAGTATAGAAATTATTTGTCAAGCAGATATCTTTTATAAAAGTACACGAAATATTGCGCTATAAGTATTACGTATACTATTTTAGAAAGTTTTTAGTATTTTTTATGGGACAAGCGAATAGACTAATAAAAGGTAAAATCTGAAATGTATGGGAAAAGGCTATAACGGTCTGGAGGCTATGTTGGCAATAAGAAAGGAAAAAATAGCAGATTATGTATTCAAAAAGCAATGTCCTTTTATTCATCGCATATACTGTATGTGCAGGGTTGTTAGTATTTTCAAGGCGGTACGAGGTACAGGCAGAGAGTGTTGATGAACAAGTAACAGCGACAGTGACGGCAATGACAGAACGTGTGGAATTGGAGCGATTGGAATCCCTAGAGCGTGTTATAACGTATAATACATTGAAACCGCGTTTCTGTATTGAAGTGTCAGAGAAGGATTTAGAAACGCTTATGAAAATTGTAGAGGCAGAGGCAGGAGGCGAGGATAGAAAAGGAAAGTTATTGGTGGCAAATGTGGTGATCAACCGTGTAAAAAATAAACGATTTCCAAACAATGTGACAGATGTAGTGTATCAGCAGGCACATAATGTAACACAATTTTCTCCAGTGTCAAACGGCAAAATCGATCAGGTGACAATTTCGGAGGAGACAAAAGAAGTTGTGTTCAGTGCACTTTATGGGGAGGATGTCTCAGGCGGCGCTTTGTTTTTTATGGCGAGAAAATATGCGGCACCGGAAAATGTGACATGGTTTGATGAACATCTAACCTTTTTATTTTCGTATGGTGGACATGATTTTTATGCAAGATAAAATATTGAGTGCTGTTTGTTTTTATGCTATACTAAATCAGAAATACAATTTTTCCCTTGTGCAGTTAATATATTTTTGAGAAAATATATTAACTGTATCAGTGATAATTTTAAGATAAGCGGTGAGTGATTATGTATTTAATGCTGGAAAATACGAAAATCTTATATTTTGATTTTCAAGATTTTATTGTGGAGGTAATTCGGGAGGAACTGCTTCCGTTTTACCTGCGGTCAAATATTAAGAGAACGGCAGTGATGAAGGATATTTTATCAAATGTACAGGCGGTGAAAAGCTATCTGAGCAGCAGGATGCTATCTTTGTCAAGGGACAATGCAAAAAAGATTTATGCTGCTTTTCAGATTCCACAGATAGATACAATTGATAACAGAGTGAATATTTGTATCAAGTGCAAAGGCGTGTCAATCCAAGACAGTTATTGGGTGAAAGAGGAGGAAGGTACTGAAAAATGGGAGGACATCAATATCCGAAAAAATAAATTGAAGGATATTGTTGATCTGTCACTAGGAGGTTACAGTCCAACAATTACAACAAGTGTAATTTGCCCAGAATTAACAACAAAGGGATTATTCCGAAAGGGATGGGTGCGCATGGGAGATAGTTTGTATCTGTTAAAGTCAGATAAAACGAAGAACAGCGTAAATACCAGAATGGAGATACTGACTTCAGAAATTTTAGAGTGTTTCGACCATACACTTGAGAGTGTTAAATATGTTGGTGATGACAAGAATATGATGGAAGGCATGGGGCATGTGTCCATCTGCAAAAATTTTGTTGGAGAAGATTATTCTTTTGTGGAGGCATGTGAAGTTATGGATTATTGCAAACGCCTTAACATTGACTTTAGAGAATACTGTCTGCGACGTTGGGGAGCAAAATTTGCAAGTATTCCGGTACTTGATTACATTGTTGTAAATACAGATAGACACACGCAAAATTATGGATTTATGATGAATAATCAAAATGGCAAGATAGAGCAGTTGGCGCCACTATTTGATTTTAACTGTGCACTTGTAGCAGATTATTTTGCACATGATGCGCGAGATACATTGGCTCAAATGTTCAATACCAAGGAGACCCTTCGGGAATTGGCACATCAATATATAGGTTATACGAATATTGTTTTCCATGAAGACAAGTTTATTAAGGTAGTTAAGAAAAACGAAAATTATAAATATATTTTTGAAAAAGTGTATGAGCGAATCCAAGAGCTAGGGCTTGTACAGTAAAAATAGTTTTCGTTCTTATTGCACATAGTAAAACAGGAAGATAGTACATTGCTTGTAGACAACTGTTCTGATGCTTGCAGACAGCAGAACCCTATGCTATACTATAGGCAATTGCTAAAAATAATAAGAGGAGAAAATGAAATGGATTTATTTTACAGAAGCACAAGAAGCAACAGTGATGGCGTAAAGGCATCACAGGCAATATTAAAGGGACTTGCAGAGGATGGTGGACTGTATATGCCAGAGTCAATCCCATGCCTTGATAAAAGCCTAAAAGAGTTCGCTGAAATGACTTATCAGGAGACAGCATATGAAATTATGAAACTGTTTTTGACAGATTTCACAGAAGCGGAATTAAAGGATTGCATTAGTAAGGCATATGACAGCAAGTTTGATACAAAACAAATTGCTCCTATTGTGGAGAAAGATAATACATATTTTCTAGAGTTATTTCATGGAGCGACGATTGCGTTTAAAGATATGGCACTTTCTATTTTACCGCATCTACTAATCACATCTGCAAAGAAAAACAATGTAAAAAATGAGATTGTAATTCTTACAGCAACCAGTGGTGATACAGGTAAAGCAGCACTTGCAGGTTTTGCAGATGTAAAGGGAACGAGAATTATTGTATTTTATCCTAAAAATGGTGTCAGTCCAATTCAAGAGAAACAGATGATTACACAGAAAGGGGAAAACACTTTTGTTGTTGGTATTACAGGGAACTTTGATGATGCACAGACAGGCGTAAAACAATTGTTTGGCGATCGTGCGTTGGCGGAGACTATGGACCAGGCAGGATTTCAATTTTCTTCTGCAAATTCGATTAATATTGGCAGATTGGTTCCTCAGATTGTTTACTATGTGTATTCCTATGCGCAGCTTTTGAAGACGGGCAATATTGAGAATGGTGAAAAGATTAATATTGTTGTGCCTACAGGAAATTTTGGAAATATTCTAGCTGCATATTTTGCAAAACATATGGGAGTTCCTATTGCTAAATTAATCTGTGCTTCCAATGAAAATAAGGTACTTTATGATTTCTTTGATACGGGAATTTATGATAGAAATAGAGCGTTTGTACTCACAAGTTCACCGTCTATGGATATTTTGATTTCCAGCAATCTGGAACGATTGATTTATCTGACAGCGGGAGCGGATGCGAACAGGAATGTAGAATTTATGAAGGCATTGGCTGCGGAGGGAAAATATGAAATCCCAGCAGATATGAGAGAGAATATGAAGGACTTTTATGGTAATTATGCATCAGAGCAAGAGACTGCTGATACCATCAAAACTCTTTTTGAAAAGACAGGATATATAATTGATACACATACTGCTGTTGCTGCTGCTGTATTGAGTAAGTATAAGAAAGAGACGAATGATAAGACAAAAACAGTTCTAGCATCAACAGCGAGTCCATTTAAATTTACGAGAAGTGTAATGAATGCGATTGATACAAAGTATGACGCTATGGAAGACTTTGCATTGGTTGATGAACTTTCTAAGATTGTAAAAGTTAAGGTTCCTAAGGCAATAGAAGAAATTCGCACAGCGCCTGTACTACACAATACAATATGCGATAAAGAAGATATGAAGTCAGTAGTAATGAAATTCCTTGGGGTATGATAAGAATAAGAGGTTTATAGTGTGAAATTAAAATTTCACTATCCTGATTTGTACGCCTGCTGAAGCAGGCAGATGGGAGTTCGTGTGAAAAATCGTTCTAAGGCAGCAAAAGACATTATCTAAGAACGATTAAGTTTCACACAGTCTATTTGAGCCGCCAAAAGGCGGTATGGGGGATAATATGGATTTTGGAGTGATACTAGACTTGCTCCTTATGGTGTGTGGTATCTATATGGTGTATTGGGCAGTACAGATGAAGTTGACAAACAAGATTCCACCGATACTTGTGGGAAAGGGATTTCCAATTAATAGAGCAAAAGACTCAGATGGTTTTATTCGATATATCTTTCCATTTACATTGGTAGTAGGGGTTGTGCTCTTGGCGGCTGGAACGGTTGGAGCGTTAGAACTTTTTGCGATATATCCAATAGTAGAGATATTAATGCGATTCGTGTTGCTTTTCATTTTGATTATTTATGGAATGTTGTTGATGCGGGCGCAGAAAAAATACTTAGTAGGAATGTAAATTTCAGGAATTTATCACAAAGGAAAAAGGGGAATCGATTTATGACAGACAAAGCACTTTTTCGACATATTGACCATACATTGTTAAAACCTTTTGCCACATGGAGTGATATTGAGCTGCTCTGTGATCAGGCTGTGCGGTATCAGATGGCTTCTGTGTGCATTCCACCAGCCTATGTAAAACGAGTACATGATGGGTATGGTGATAGGGTAAATATCTGTACAGTAGTGGGGTTCCCACTTGGCTACAACACAACGTCTGCGAAAGTGGCAGAGGTAGAGCAGGCGCTTGTAGACGGCTGCAATGAGATTGATATGGTAGTCAATATCGGTGATGTAATCAATGGTGATTATGTGAAAGTGGAAGAAGAAGTCCGCACAGTGAAAAAGGTATGTGGTGATCACATTCTCAAGGTGATTATAGAGGCTTGTTATTTGTCAGAGGAAGAAAAGATTGCTATGTGTAAGGCAGTAACTAATGCCGGAGCAGATTATATTAAGACTTCCACTGGTTTTGGAACAGGTGGTGCAACGATTGAGGACGTTCGGTTGTTTCGGAGCTATATTGGACAGAATGTAAAGATAAAAGTAGCAGGTGGAATTAAAACAAGAGAAGATTTGATATTATTTTTAGAAGAAGGATGCGACAGAATCGGTACTTCGTCAGCAGTAGATATCTTAGCGTGTGTTTGAGTAAGATATTAGGCGAAGTATATATGGAGGATAGGGACATGGGAGAAATAGAAAAACAGCGGATAGAAGCGCTGCAAAAATTACTCAAAGAGGTAGGCATCGATTACTATATTGTGCCGACAGCAGATTATCATAATTCAGAATATGTTAATGCGTATTTTAAGATGCGAGAATTTTTGTCTGGGTTTACTGGTTCGGCTGGGACTTTGGTGGTGAGTGCTAAAGAAGCAGGTCTTTGGACAGACGGCAGATACTTTGTGCAAGCAGAGAATGAATTGAAAGGTTCTGGTATTGTTTTATACAAGATGTTGGAAGATGGTGTTCCTAAAATTGAAGAATATCTTGAACAGAATATTACAGAAGGACAAATAATCGGATTTGATGGTAGGACTATGGACGCATTTTTTGGAAAAGAGTTGGAGAAGACACTTGCTAAGAAAAATGCAACATTTGTTTATGATAGAGATATTGCAGCGTCACTTTGGCAGGATAGACCAGCAAGACCTGTCAGCAAGCTGTGGATTGTATCAGAAGATAACTGTGGTATGAGTGTCTCGGACAAACTTGCAAAGGTACGTGAAAAAATGGCAGAAGAAGAGGCAGCACATCTTTTGATCGCAAAGTTGGACGATATTATGTGGCTTTATAATATTCGTGCAAATGATGTGGATTGTAATCCAGTAGCACTTTCATATACCTATATCTCAAAGGATAAAGCAATATTATTTATTCAGACAGAAGCGTTGACTGAGGAGGCAAAACAGCATTTTGAGAAGAATGGTGTTACCTGCGAGGAGTATGATACTGTTATCGAGTACCTTAAAGAGTGCGATATGAGTGGAAAAGTTTGGTGTTCAAGTGCAGATATTAGTTATCTGCTCTATAAGTTGGTTCAGAATCGGGCAGAATTGATAGATAAGAAAAACCCAACAGAACAATTGAAAGCAGTTAAAAATCCTGTTGAGTTGGAACACATTAGAGATTGTTATATCAAGGATAGTGCTGTTCTGACAAAATTTCTTTTTTGGATAAAAGAAAATGCAGGGAAAATTCCAATGGATGAGTTGTGTGTGGCAGCGAAATTGGATGGTATGAGAGCAGAAATTCCAGGATTTCTTGATTTGTCTTTTCCGACAATTAGCGCTTATAAGTCCAATGCGGCGATGGCGCATTACAGTGCAACTAAGGAACACTTTAGCAATATTGAAGCAGATGGACTTTATTTGGTCGATTCGGGCGGACAATATGAAAGTGGTACGACAGATGTAACTAGAACAATCGCATTAGGGACAGTCACAGACGAGATGAAATTACATTTCACAAAAGTTGCGTGTGCAATGCTGCGTCTGGCAGATACAAAATTTTTGCATGGCTGCACAGGAAGAAACCTTGATATCATTGCGCGGGAACCGCTCTGGCAGTGCGGGCTAGACTACAAGCATGGAACAGGACATGGGATTGGCTATATCTTAAATGTTCACGAAGGACCACATAGTTTGAGATGGCAATACCGGTCGGAATTACCAGAAACAGAACTGGAAGAAGGAATGATAATCTCTGACGAACCAGGCATGTATGTGCAGGATAGCCACGGAATCCGCACAGAGAATATTGTTGAGATTGTGAAGGAAAATAAGAATGAGTATGGGCAGTTTTTAGGATTCCGTCATCTAACCTATGTGCCAATTGATTTAGATGCCATTGACACACAATATATGGAACCATCAGATATTTGTAAATTAAATGTTTATCATAAAAGTGTCTATGAGAAACTCTCACCTTATTTTGAAGGAACAGAACTTGAAATGCTCAAAACGGCAACACGCGCAATCTAATATTTATTTGCGACAGTTTAGTGATACAAAATTGAAGATATAAAGTTATTTGTTGCTTCCTCATATAGAATACAAGTGCATGGTGTGGATGTGAAAAGTAACTGATTTTTATTTTTAGAAGTTTATGTTAATTTTATTGACTTTTAGTTAAGGTTTTGAGATAATTATATTGTTAGGGAATTCCCTAATAACTATAATCACAACCGTTTCAGACAGTATAATGCGTCACAACGGTTTGAAATAAAATTTTATTATCTTAAGGAGGATCTTATATGTCAACGAAAGCGTATTATCCCATTTCCGAGATTGGTGCTGGAAAGGTAGGATTTTCTAAGACACGTTCTATCATTGAGGCTGCTTTTTACGGAAACAATGTAGTGAAGGTAAATACCCTAAAGGAAGCCTATGAGTTAGCAAAGAACTCACCAGGAACAATTGTTACCGATATGAAGATTAAAGACGGAGAAACATTTGGTCTTGAGAAGGATTCAAGAGTTTTACTATTTAATGATGGAGCGGTTACAGGACGTTATGCAGCAGCGCGCCGCATTAAGGGTGAGCCAGGTGTAGATCAGACAAAGCTTGACAAAGTAGTTATGGATGCTGTATACGAGACACGTTGGAAGACTATGTATCATGCAGAGTGCTTTGTAGGTCTTGACCCTGAGTTTATGGTAAAAGCGCATCTTTTGATTCCAGAAGGAGAGGAGAACCTTCTTTATAACTGGATGATCAATTTCCAGTATATGTCTGACGAGTATGTAAAAATGTACAAGACCTCTAAGCCCGTTGGCGATGGCAACGAGCCAGATATCTATATTTTCTCTGATCCTCAGTGGGCACCACACGAGGCACCAGACGTTGATTACAGTTGCTTAAGCGATCCTCTGACACTTTGCTACTTCGATACAAACCAGAACTGTGCAGCAATTCTTGGTATGAAGTATTTTGGTGAGCACAAAAAGGGTACATTGACAATGGCATGGGCGCTCGCAAACAGAAATGGTTATGCTTCTTGCCATGGTGGACAGAAAGAATACTCTCTGGAAGGCGGCAAGAAGTTCGTAGCTTCTGTATATGGACTTTCAGGATCAGGTAAGTCTACATTGACACATGCAAAGCATAGTGGCAAGTATGATGCATTTGGCGGCATTAAGGTTCTTCATGATGACGCATTCATCATTAACACAGATACTTGTGCATCTATCGCACTTGAACCTACTTATTTTGATAAGACAGCAGATTATCCTACAGGATGCCCTGATAATGAGTATTTATTATCTGCACAGAATTGTTCTGCTACATTGGACGAAGATGGAAAGATTCAGTTGGTTACAGAGGACATTAGAAATGGCAACGGACGTGCGATCAAGTCCAAGCTGTGGTCTCCAAACCGCGTAGACAAAATTGATGCGCCTGTAAATGCAATCTTCTGGATTATGAAAGACCCAACAATCCCACCAGTAGTGAAGTTAAAGGGCGCAGCACTCGCGTCAGTTATGGGTGCTACACTTGCAACTAAGACATCTACTGCGGAACGTGTTGCAGCAGGTACAGATCTGAACGCACTGAGAATCGTTCCTTATGCAAATCCATTCAGAACTTATCCATTGGTAAATGACTATGAGAAATTCAAGAAGTTGGTGGAGGAGAAGGATGTAGCTTGCTATATCGTTAATACAGGCGATTTTATGGGCACAAAAGTAAAACCGGCAGATACATTAGGCATTCTTGAAACAATTGTTGAAGGAAAGGCAAACTTTGAGAAGTGGGGCAACTTCGATGATATTGAGATTATGTATGATTGGTCTGGAAAGACAAGTGATGCGTTTAAGCCTGATATGAATAACGCTGAATATGTAGCAGCACTGAAGGCAGCTATGCAGAATCGTGTAGATGCAGTAGAAGGTTTTGCAACAAAGAAGGAAGGCTATGACAAGCTTCCAGATGAGGCACTTGCAGCATTGAAGAAGCTCGTTGAGCAATGCTAATAAAATAATGTCAATATAAAAAGGGACACAATAAAATGTGTCCCTTTTTATATTGACATTATTTTACATTTATTATATACTTTAACTGTACCAAGTGTATTAATACAGTTAAAAGGAGATAGGGCTATGATTTTAATCGATCACAAGGACCGACGTCCGATTTATGAACAGGTCATTGAGCGGTTTCAGCAGATGATATTGTGTGGCGCAATGCAGCCCAATGCTTCTATGCCATCTGTCAGAAGTCTTGCAATGGAACTGTCGTTAAATCCTAATACAATTCAGCGTGCCTATCAGGAGTTGGAGCGTGCAGGATATATCTATACCATAAAGGGTAAAGGCAGCTTTGTGAGTGAGACGGCAACAGCAGCGACACATAAAAGGCAGGAAATCCAGCGGGAGATGCAAGGAACTGTCGATAAAGCGTTGCTTGCTGGTATAGCGGCGGAAGAACTATCTGAAATCCTTACAGTCTGCATACAGAATAGTAATGTATTGACGAACAGAGGAGCGATAAAGGGGGAGTTGATATGATAACAGCAGTGAATGTGACAAAACATTTTGGGGAGGTTATAGCAGTAAGTGATGTCAATGTGACAATTAAGAACGGAGAAGTCTTTGGATTGATTGGCACAAATGGAGCTGGAAAAAGTACATTTTTGCGTATGGCAGCAGGTGTATTGAAACCTGATAGTGGGAAAATTTTTGCAGATGATAAAATAATTTATGAAAATGCATCTATTAAGGTAAATATTTTTTATATATCAGATGAACAATATTTTTTGCCAAATGCCACACCACAGGAAATGGCAAATTTTTATGCGGATTATTTTCCATTGTTTGATAAAATACGATTTGATGAGATGCTTAGAAAGTTTCAGTTAAAATCAAATAGAAAAATTAATACATTTTCAAAGGGGATGAAAAAGCAACTTTCAGTACTTCTTGGCGTCTGTGCAAATACAAAATATTTGTTTTGTGATGAGACTTTTGATGGATTGGACCCTGTTATGCGGCAGGCAGTTAAGAGTATTTTTGCGGGAGAATTATCAGAGCGGGACTTTACACCAGTGATTGCGTCGCACAACCTGCGAGAGTTAGAGGATATTTGTGATTGTGTTGGAATTTTGCATCAAGGTGGAGTGCTAATGCAGAAGGATTTGGAAGAAATGAAATTGAACATTCACAATATACAATGTGTGTTTCAGAGTGCAGAGGAGGAAAAGACAGCGCTTGGTCTATTGGATATTGTTAAAGCGGAGAAAAGGGGAAGTCTGAATGTTATTACAGTGCGCGGAACAGAAAAAGAGATATTAAATAAAATCAATATGTTTGCACCCGTTTTTGCAGAAATTCTGCCATTGACTCTGGAAGAAATTTTTATAAGTGAAACGGAGGTTGTCGGATATGATATCAAAAAACTTATTTTTTAAACTGATTAAACAGGATTTCAAGAAAAGAATATGGTGTCCAATTTTGATCTTTGTTGTATGTTTTCTAAGTTTGGAAGTGCGTATGCTTATGGAGATACAAACATTTATTCGAACCATTGATGCACATTCTTATGATATTGTTACATATATTAGGCAATATTTCTTTGGTAGGGATGCACTGCCTATATCGATTATGGTGTGTTTTGTGGCATTTTTGTGCGGAATAAGCGGATATGCGTATTTGCATTCTAAGGTTCAGATTGATTTGTACCATAGTCTTCCAGTTAGTAGGTCGCAATTGTTTTGGTCAAGATATCTGTCAGGAATTTTGCAGTTTTTCATTCCTTTTGTGGTAAATGTAGTTGTTTGTATAGGAATTGCAGTAAGTAAAAAAGCATTTGCCGCAGATGTCATTCTCGCTGTATTGTCTTTTGCTGGAATAGAATTGGTTGTTTTTGTATTGACATATAGTATGACAGTAATTGCAACAGGACTCACTGGAAATATTATTATTAGTATTTTAGGAACAGGGGTATTATTTGCGTACAGCACAGGACTTGAATTACTTATCTTTTTAATGTCTTCGCGTTTTTTTGATACCTATACGGTTTATAATAACAGAGGACATTTTGCGTTGGATAATAAAATTTGGGGGTTCTCGCCGCTTTCTATGATTATTAGACTTTTTGCCAGTCCAAAGAATACAACGATGGAAGATGCCCAGAAATTCTTTAAATATGATACGTCATATGTGTGGGTACTTATTGCAGCAGCAATTTTATATAGTTTGTTAGCATATGTTATATTTATGAAAAGAATGTCTGAGGCAGCAGGAAAATCAATTGCATTTCGTGTTGCTGAACCAATAATCAAGACAATGGTTACCACACCAGTTGCATTTTTTGCTGGGTTTTTCTTTTGTTCGATTTCCAATACAGATACAAATGAATGGTTTTTGTTTGGTGTTATTTTTGGATTTTTTGTTATTTGTATTCTTATGGAAATTATTTATCGAATGGATTTGCGCGGTGCACTGATGCACAAGAAACAGCTTTTGTTCAATGCAGCATGTGTAGCATTAATTTTTGTGGTATTTCGGTATGATGTAACAGGATTTGATACTTATGTGCCAGCCGATAGTCAGTTGCAGAGTTGTGCAGTGTCAATTACGGGGCTTATGCCACTTCAACAGGATATTCAAGTGAATGATTTTGGTAATCATTATTTAAGCGCCTCAGAGTATCGCATGGCAAATATGGAATTACAAGGAAATCCTAGTGTTATGGAGCTTGCGCGAAAAGCAGCCAAGGAACAACTAACATATCATCAATTTGACTATTATGAAGAGATCGAGAAGTCAACTGAATATATAGAAACCTTAGAGAGACAAGAAAACTATCGATATATTGATTTTGGATTTAAACTTTCTAATGGAAAAACGATCTATCGGAATTATACGATTGACCTTGCAGATGCAGATACTATAAGATTACTTTCAGATATTTTTAATGATTATAATTATAAGATTGGTGCCACACCTGTCTTTAATGATGACTGGAAGATTGCCTTTGATGCCATAGTGTGCGAGAATAATTTTATGATACGAGATATTTCACTCACACCAGAAAGACAGTCGAAACTGATTGAAACTTATCGAAAAGAATATACAGAGCTTACACTAGACGTTGTTATGCATACACTTCCAATAGGAACAGTGGATTTTAGGGTAAAAGGTAAGATTGATAATCGTGATTATTTGACAAGTTATTCTAGTGATATGTGTATTTATCCACAGTTTACGGAGACGATTGCCTTGATTAAGGAATATGGTTTTGATATGCTGGAAAATCCGACAGCAGAAGATGTGGATTTTATTCAAGTGAGAAAGAAAGATGTGGTTTCCTCATCAAATGGCTCCTATAAAAATCAAACAATGATGGAAGATGAATCCAAACAGTATGAATTTACCGATAAGGAACAGATACAACAGATTTTAGATAGTATTATTTGTGATAGATTTTATTGGCCGATTAAGGATTATGCAGATTTATTTGACGAGCGATATTCTGTTGAGATTCGATTTAAGAAA
>ERZ778515.1733-NODE-1733-length-14492-cov-9.964536_pt1 | contig 14492 bp, 21 predicted proteins | sample MGYA00510343_ERZ778515 | MGnify/ENA primary metagenome ERZ778515 (study PRJEB29527, sample SAMN07138965) | mouse gut metagenome | material: feces | host: mouse | place: China:Nanjing | collected 2016-01-25 ...
CAGCGGAAAAATTCAAAGAAATATCAAACACTATCGGCGGTAATCAGCAGGAAACACTTGCAAAACTCATTGAAGCATTTGAATTTCAGTCCGGCAAAGCTATATTGACCGAAAAGAAAGCAGATATAGAGCAATTTGAAAAGTATATCACTGCTATTACTCGTATGTTTATGGGAAGTCTGGAAGATAACCAGAACATAACCGAAACAGTACGGACGGAATTTGACGCACTTTTAAAGTCTAAAGATACAACTATTCAGGATTTACAAGAAAAATTGACAGTAGCAAAGCAATTAAAAGAAGATGCTACACTGAAAGCCAGGACACACGCAGATGAAAACGCAAGATTGAACAGTGTAATTGATAGCCTGAATAATGAATATAACTCAAAAATGGATGATATGCAGTCTATGTTATCCGATAAGGATAATCTTAATAAAGCCTTGACGGATTCATGTAATGATCTTAAAGCTAAAATTGAGGGCATGAAAGAAGCCGCAGAACAATCGGCAATACTCCAAGAAGAACTAGATCAGCTAAAACAAGAGCATGGAAAAGTTATCTGGGAACAATCAGACCTTGAAAAACAGATGCAGCAGGAACAGACCGCACATGAAAAAACTGTATCAGAATTAAAGCAACATGAAGCGGATGCCTTGGAACGTCTGAAGGAGCAATTACAACTTGCACAAGATAAAGCTATATTGCAGATTGAAAAATCATATCAGGAACAGATGCAGAAGTTAAAAGCCGATAAGCAAGCAGAGGTTGACAAGTACCAACAGAAATATTTTGATTTACTGGAACAGATGAAAACCCAAACGGCAGCAGTCGAACAAAATTAAATATACACTTTTAAAAGTACCCTTTACTAGATGGAGCAATCCTCGGCAGAGGGTATTTTTTTGTCTATGAAATATGCCTTTTATTTAATGTCATAATACTATGGTTATTAAGCGTTATTTGCCCCAAATTCGGCTTGAAATGCCTTTAGGGTAGATTTATATACCCTGCGTTCAAAACGTCTGAAAATCGCCTATATACGCTTATTTACGCAAGGTAAAATACTATATTTTTATATCGAATATATGTTTACCCTATGTTCTGCCAGAATAAAGGGTATGTCCTGTGAGAATAAAGCCTATAGCCTGTCAGAACAAAGGGTATGTCCTGTGAGAACACTTAACTATACTCAATGAACTATACTAAGTGAACTATACTCAATCAATCTATCTTGATAGAGTGAGCGACAGAATAATACAACTTGCAATTTTTTTATAAAAATTCATTGCTTTATTGCTTTATGAGTGCTACAATATTTTGTATAATTGCATATTGAAAGGCGGTGTATTTAGTGGCAGATGAACTTAGTAGTCTTGTAGTTAGAATTGATAAAGAATTGCATAAGCAGATTAAAGCTACTTGTGCAGTAGATGGTATATCAATTCGAGATTACATTATAAGACTTGTAGAAAAAGATATGCAGGAGCGGAACAAACAAAATAAAAACGAGTAAAGGCGGTTAGAGTATGGCACGAAAAAAAATTAAAAGTGCTACTGACCAACGCAAATTTACGCTTGTATATAATGATTTTCTTGAAAGTGACTTATTGAATCATTACGAAAAATCAGTATTCATAGCATTAAAGAAATATGCAGATAATGATACTATGAGGGCATTTCCTAGTTTAAATAAGTTGCATAAAATCACGGGAATTAGTTTGTCGCAAGTAAGACGAAGCATAGACCATATGAAAGAACTGGGGGTAATCAGTGTAGAACATAGAACTGATGAAGATAAAGGACACCAGAGCAATCTTTATACTTTATATGATTATGCGGAGATATGGAGTGTTGGCAGTAGTGAAGATATTGCAGCAGTCGCAAATGAAATATCAGAAATGAAACTTGTCGCAGAACTGCGGTCAAGAGGATATACAGTCACCAAAGAAAAAGGGCTTGATAATGAACCGACCAAAGCACACTATCAAGCACCACAATTAAATCAATTTGATATAGTTAATACTACAACAAATTTAGGGGAAAGTCAAGACCTGGAGCGATATACATTAGACCAAATAAAGCAACTTTTTGACTATGATATAATGATTCAGGATAACCCATACCGGCAGCAGGACATTGATTCAGTGATGAATATACTTTACACGACCATGAACACGACCAAAGCCACGATCAGGATTGCCGGAGAGGACAAGCCTAGTATGGTAGTTGTTGGTAAGCTGATGAAGCTATCCTATTCAGAAATCATGTATGCTATTGAAAAGTATCAGGAGCAAACGGAGCGGATCAAGAATCCTACCAGCTATATGTTGACCTTGCTTTACAATTCAAAGGAACAGATGAACCTTGATATAACTAATCAGGTATCACATGATATGGCACACTGGAACACGGAAGAATAGCCTTTGTTACTTTGCCGAAAGTAACGCAAAAGCACTTTTGACACAAAGTATCAAAAGTACATTGCGCCCTACGGGGTATTAGATGCCAAGGAAATTACATATTGCAAAGAAAATTTGCATATGCTATAATGCCAATAGGCAAAAAGAGATAAGAAGTTCCATGTGAACAAAGAACGAAATCCCCGAACCGTGAGGCAACACAGTCCGGGGATTCTTCTTGTCTTTTATAGTGGTCAAGCACCCACTAGGCTATTTGTTGCTCTTGTCATCACCGTCTAACCATTTGATGATGTAGTGGCAAGCTACACCAGCCGCAACGGCGATTAAAAAAGAGATAAAGAACTCCATGTGAACACCTCCTCCCTGTTGCGGGTATCGGTGAGCAACATGAATATTATATCTTATTTTCAGAGTGTCGGCAACAATCGACATTATTTTTATGTTCTGCAGCAGGAATTAAAAGTGTAGATTCAAAAAAGACCGCTGGCAGCAGTCCTATAAAATCCCAAAATAGTATAAAAAAATTTCTAAATAATATTGACAAAAACCACAAAATGAGTATAATAAATAATGTAACAGTGCGCAATTCTCTTAAAAATTCCCACTTTTACAATTTCATATACTCTTGCGGAGTGATGCTTTTCGGATTTACCGACCGATAGAACGCAAGTAAAAATTATTAGCATTATCCAATGTTTACCAGACATAGGATTCATTTTAGACCAGTCGACCGGGCATTAGTACGTCCTTTTTTAAGAAAGAAGGTGAACCAATGACACACGCACCATAAATATTCAGTTGTAGATTTTTCACTAAGAATATTACCAGTATTCACACTGAAAAACCTATAAAAAAAGCACTTGCAAAGGATTGACCTAAGACAAGATTTAACTCATATGCTATAGATTATACGAAAAAATCTACATAAAATCAAGTCTTTTTTGAAAATTATCTTTTCAGACTATCCCCAGCAGGAATATTGATACTATTAAAATTTGTTTGAGAAAGGCAAGGGATAGCAGATTATCCCAAGGAAAAGTATATAGAAAAACTTGTATTTGATGAAAAGCTATCTTTTGAATTTCGGAAAGGATAGCATGAACAAACAGAAACTTGAAAATTATAATCTTACTGGCTCAATACATACATTGTCGGTAAAAAGTCCTGGCATTGTCGAGGATATTCAGAAAGAAGTTTCAAACTGTATCACCGCAAATAGCCAAACAAAGAACAATCAGCCGACTACCACAAGCATAATTAACCCTAATAAATTAGTAGGTGATGTATTTGCATATTCGGAGTTTGAAACGGTATTCAATACAATTTTAACAGGAGCCGGAATCAAAAACTACAATATAGTAAGAGCCGATATGAGATTTGATAATTACGATCCTGAACACTACAGAGCATATGCAAAGCTGAATAGATACCTTATTAGCGCACTGGCAGTAACATATAAAGTTAAAAACGCATACAGAACAGCAAATTTATTTAATCAGCAACAGTTGTCAGTAGCAATCAAAAATGATTATTTTGAATGTGAAAACTATGATAGAGCTGCTAAGTCTGAAATCACTGAAAACAAGACAGAACCAGCGCAGAGCCGACTTGAAGAACGTACCACAAGTAGACAGTGGAGACGCATCAACGAGAAAGCAAAGCCGGAGGAATTAGAAATTGTATCAGACTGGAATATATACGCTTTAAAAAGAGAGTTTACAGATGGATGGTTTGAAAGATGGGACAAGGCAATAAAAAATCTTGATCTAGTGCAACAGACCTATAATGATGAACTTGAAAAGCTATATAATGCAGATAAAAATTCTTATCCATGTAGATTCAGGAGCATGACAGACTTCGTATTACAGTATCAAGACTGTATCTTTACCAGAAAGCAACTCATAGACCTTTTTACTCGATTAGGTGTAGAAAACCCTATCCGCAGGGCAAAGAACCATAAACAGCGGTATGGTATTGAATTTTTCTCAAAGGCAGATGTACAACGTGCCATTGATGAAGTCAAAAGGGCTACAAAAGACTTTTTCGAGCAGTAAAAGGCTACAATCCCAAAATCAAAAAGGCTACACCAAGGAGCCTAAAAGAGCCTTTTCGGAATTTGATAAAAACGGCTAGAAGCATTGATTTTACTGTATTTCTAGCCAATAGAAAGACAAGGCTAATGTCCTAATATGTAGGACATGGAAGGATATATATAAAGGGGTATGAGTAATTGCTACAATGATAAAGATAGATATAAAAATAAATTATAAAAAATATATCATATTTCCTTTTGAGAGTGGTAATTACTCCATACCACCGTAACAGAAAGGATTTAGATAAAATGGCAGTAAATTATATAAGAGATATTGAAAAACAAAAATTATGGGCATTATGGAATAATATGTACACCAGATGCTACAGCGATAAATACCATGAAAGAAGTCCACAATATACAGATTGTAGTATATGTGATGAATGGTTAGATGATAAGCAATCGTTTTATGATTGGGTAGAAGAAAATTTTTATACAGTTGGAGATGAACAGATCGACCTTGATAAAGATATTCTTGTAAAAGGCAATAAGATATATTCCCCAGATACTTGTATCTTTGCACCACATTCAATAAATACATACTTTGAGAATTTGACAAGGGAACCAGTGTATTTACAAAAATTAAATAAATATCGCATGGATATATGGATTGAGGATAGAAATGTAAGATTAGGCTATTTTGATTCAGAAGAAGAAGCAAAAAAAATGTATATCAGGCACAAAGAAGCTGCTATACTTGCAAAAGCTGATTTACTCCAAGACAGAATCCCTAGAGCGTTATATAATGCTATGATAAATTGGAAGATAGAATTATCAGACTGGGATAAATAAAATTGAATAATTGGAGCGTGTCAGTAAAAGGCACGTTCCACAACCAAAAATATATAGGAGATTAAACAATATGATAGCAAATATGAAAGCATTTGGATATATGGACGAACAGGACGCTAACAACGAATTAAAACGGAATCTTACAGAGGTAAAGAGAGCTGCAGAACTATTATTGAATCTGATAGATTTATCAATGAACAGAATCCAGTTTGAACCGGGGGAAATTGATAAATTCATAACACTAAGACAATCCATATTAGATTTTAGAAGCGTTGAAGTAAACCCAGGCACACCGCAGAGCATAGTTATTGATCCTGATAATATGGAGAGCCTACAAGAAGTATATGGAGCCATTACAGACGCTTGTAGAAACAGAGTTATAAATGATATGATTAGAGATACTGTTATAAAGGCAAAAAAGAATAGTAAAAGTAAATCTAATGATATTCAGGAATCAAGTAAAGGCAAGCTGAAGAAAGCACTTGATCTAATAAATGAAGCGCAGGAACTAAGTAATTAAACGTACACTTTTAAAATAGGGGTACAAAACGTACCCCACCATATAAAGGATTGATTATCATGAAAAGAGAGCAGGAGAAAAAGGAGATAGAAGATATGGAGAGTAGGAGAGACACCAGTAGCACGATTGAATTTACAGAGTATGCACCTTTAGATCAGGATTATACTAAAAAGGAACTGGCAGAGATTTATAAAAAGATTATAACTGATATAAACAGCGGTAAAAGATAATCAATCCATACAGAAAGGATATAAAACCATGAATATATTAACAACTGAAAATTTAAAAGACATATTAAAATTATCTGACAAACAGGCTAGAGCATTGATGAGGACTAAAGGCTTCCCATCATGCAAGATCGGCAGAGAGTACCGGGTAACAGAATCAGCCTTGCAGCAGTGGCTTGATAATACAAAATCTGTCAAATTAGATTATAGCAAGTGTTAGGGGTACATATGGCAGGATATAAAGATATGTTAGAAAAAAACATTAAAAAAATTGAACTTGATGAACGTGAAAAGCAAATCAATCATGAATTGAGTATAGCCCATGTAACACATAATAACAGAGCCATAAATGAATTAGAACGCCAAAAGGACGCATTATCACTTGAAAGGCAGCTTGTAGAAAATCTGTACTAAAAATGCACTATTTCACACCAAACAAAAATAGTCCGTACCTTCAGGAACACACCACACCAAAGACTGTAAATCCTTGAAAACATAGGTATTTGCTAGTGTAAACACTATCAGGAACACGGCAGATACCTATATTATTTTTGTGTGAAGTGATATATTTTTAATAGTTTTAACTATATTAAATTGTTTTAACTATTGCAATTTGTGAAATGTTATTATATAATGAATCCAGAACCCTAAAACAATATGATTCACTGAAAGAAGGTGCAGGAATGATTAAAGATATGATTCAGCGTTTCCTTAATAAGAAGCTGGCACAGAAAAAGCATGAGTATATAAAAATGCAGTGGGAAAAGGCAAGGCTTGAAAAGATGCTATTACAAGCTAAAGGGAATAAATAATAATTTAAACTATATATAATTGTTTTAAATATAATATATTGCTATAATCTATCGCTATAATTTATCGAACATAAACAAAAATGTTTAACTATCCTTTAAAAGTCCAGAAAGTATTGATTTTCCTAGCTTTTTTGATAATTTATTGATTTACTGGCAGATCATAAAATCTGCTTGAAAAGTCCTAAAACCCTTGTAAATAGGGCATTGTACCGAACACGGCTTATTTTTATACAATTTACCATTTAATATTGAATTGTCAGACAATTAAAAGTATCAGAAATCCTTGAAAAATAAGGCTTTTTGATGCTTTTTCTTTCCCCAGAATCCATATATACCGAACTATCATTTTTAAATGTACACTTTTAAAATATTCGGATGGCAGCAGGACATATGAACCATTGAAAAGTATTGATTTTCCTAATGATTTGTGATGTACTGGCAGAACTACACAACATATTTCCTGATATATTCCGAACCGATACCGAACATTGTAAAAATAGAGTATACCCCATTTATACAATACGGAAATCTCATATAATTGTAAAAATAGGATTGTTTTTCTAATTTTTTTACAGTTTGTAAATAGGTTTAGGACATATTTTTTACAATTTGCTATTGACATGTGGGTACACATAATGTATTATATAACTATACAATTCCATAATATTTAGAAAGGTGGTAGTAGTATGAATATAGCATATGTCAGAGTTTCCACGGTAGAACAGAATGAGGATCGGCAGATTGAAGCATTACAAAAGCACAATATAGAAAAATGGTTCACTGAAAAAGTATCAGGAAAGAACACAAACCGCCCACAATTAAAAGCCATGTTAGATTTTGCCAGGGAAGGAGATATTATCTTTATACATGATTTTTCACGTTTGGCACGGTCTACCAAAGATTTACTTGATATAGTAGAACAGTTGAACAATAAGGGAATCCACCTTGTAAGCAATAAGGAATCAATAGATACTAGTACACCACAGGGAAAGTTAATGTTGACAATGATTGGTGCTATATATGAATTTGAACGTACTAATTTATTGGAGCGTCAAAAGGAAGGAATAGCCATTGCAAAACGCAAGGGAATTTATAAAGGTAGAAAAGCTATAAATATTCCTGATTTTGATATTCATTATAAGCGTTATATGGATCGTGAAATATCTAAATCTAAATTAGCAGCAGAATTAAATATATCCAGACCTACACTTGATAAATTGATTGAAGAACATAACAATAATTTGAAAGTGTAAAATTAAAAAAATATATTGGCTTATGTAGAATAGAATAATCTGCATGAGCCTTTTTTAATGGCAACAACCGCCCATCAGAAGCCACAGAATCAATTTTATTATCTCATTGTGCCAATTATGCGTTGTATGTTCCTGATAATCGCATACAGGGCAAAAAATGAGAGCATAGCCCTACTACAAGCATATGCCCTCTATGTTAGGTAATCACTAACAGCTATATTATAATCGGATTTGCCGGAATATTCAATCTGAATCTTTCAGATCAGTCATACCTTTTATCATATCAATATCTAAATCTTTTTCTATCAGATGCAGTATATAGGCATTGGCAGAGCCTTGACCTTTATCTACACCTTTATTATTGATAAAACCTAATTCTTTTGCTCTATCCCTAATCATTTGCGGATAATCTGGAATACCTGCGGTTACATCAGGAGCAGGAACACGGACACGAATAGTTGTTAATTTCTCATGGTATTTCTTGACAATATCTTTATTTTCTAATGGCATATGGTACACCTACCTTTCATTGATATTATACCATATGTGGGAACACATTTCAAGTTATATTTAGTGGCGCAGATGCTACCCCGGAACAGGGCAGCACCCACTAATATATAATGCCTTGAATTTGTGTGTATGTATTACATTTCAACAACGATAGCACGTACATTATCTGAATCTATTGTTGTACGATATGCAAAACCATTAGCTTCAGAACGGCTGGGAAAGTGTCGTTCATCAATGATTTTACTTTCAAATACATCAATAGCTATAACGATCACTTTGAAGAATGGAACATATACCACCATGCTTTCACCTTCTTTCTATATGATATTTGTTATATGCAGACGGTCAGGGAGCCGAAGCCCCCGACCTTTATAACCTTAGTTGCAAGTGAATCTCATGCTACTGGACTTTTTAGTGTACTCGCTGTAGATGTCGGCAAAGTCTTTTTTAAAGGCTGTGCTATCAAAGCGGTTACTGATAACCTCACGATATGTAGCCTTGATGCCGTCATCACTGATAACCTCGTCAACATTGTTATCAATCATGTACTCTTTGCACTCGTCTTGAAGCTTTTCAATTTCAGCTTTAAGTGCTTTCATCATGTCGTTGTACTCTTTCAGCTCTTTCAGCTCTTTCAGTGTTGCGTTGATGTTTGTGTTTTTCATAGTCATTACCTAACCTTTCATTAAATTATTTGTAGTAGTGCAAGGCTTGTATTGCTTACCTTGTAAATACATTGTATCATGTGGGTACACATTTGTCAATATGTGAGTACACATAATTTTAGACAAAAAACAGGTACTATATTTGTGCAATATTATTTAAAAATACACTTGTAAAATGTGGGTACACATGATATAATAAAGACAGTTAAAGAAGAACTTTAACAACTACTACAAATACAAGAAAAGGAAGGTAATCACTATGGCAAAGAAATTAAACAATTACAGAAGGACAGTACAGTATTTACAGAAGATTTATAACTTAATCAATCAGGAATACTTTAACAACGAACTGGAAGAAATCACACTGACAGTACAAGAAAGCGTTAGATCATACGGTCATGTATCAGTTAGTAACACATGGTTTACAGATGATAAAGCTATGAAAGAATTAAACATATCAGCTAACTACCTGAGAAGGGATATAACCGAAATCGTAACAACATTGATTCATGAATGTAGCCATATCTGGAATATGCAGCACGATATAAAGGACACAAGCAACGGTTACATATACCATAACAAAAGATTCAAAAAGACGGCTGAAGAAATGGGTAAAATAAAGATTGACCGCCACGACAAATACGGCTGGACAATAAGCACACCGACAGAGGAAACAATAGATTTTTGTATCAGGAACGGCTTAGAGGATATTCAGATCGGCAGACAGGACAGCTTTTCATTCGGTGGATTCACAGGCGGTACAAGCGGAAACGGTACACCGATAGCACCAAGGACAAGAAAGCCGTCAAGTACAAGAAAGTACATTTGCCCGTGTTGCGGTAATTCATTCAGAGCCACGAAAGAAATCAATGTGTTGTGTATGGATTGCAACGAACAATATATTGTAGCTGAATAGGATATACAGAGGGTAGCAGTCAAAAAGATTGCTACTCTTTTTATGCGTACCCCGGCAGCAGGATATAAAGTATAGGGGGTATATTACATACTTTTTTTCTGAATGCTTCTCACAAAAGGCTCTAGCTATTCTACAAACATATCAGGACGATTTTTCAAAGTACCGAACTATCCCCCATCATTATATTTTCACTCATAGCAATACTGATTTTTTTACATGGTAAAATTTTGACAATTATTTATAGTTTAAATTATATATAATATTTTTTATTATTTGATATTGATAAATTTATTTAAAAGTGTTACAATCATTTAAAACTATAAAAAATAGGCTGAAAGAGGTGGTACACATGGCAATCACTATTAGTATTGCCTTGCAAAAGGGCGGTGTAGGGAAAAGCACAACAGCCCAGGCATTAGCAAGCACACTAGGATTCAAACATAAAAAGGTATTGCTTATTGATATGGATAGTCAGGGTAATGTTACCTATTCTTCAGGAGCAGATACACCAGAGCATACTATTTTTGATGTATTGGGAGAGGACTGCGGAGCCGATGAAGCATTGATACATTGTAAATATTATGATCTACTGGCAGCAGATACATATTTGACTAATATAGAAATGTCCGAAAATGTTGAATCTACACTTTTAAAAAATGCACTTGAACCTATTAAGGGTAATTACGACTTTATAATAATTGATACTCCCCCGGCACTAGGTAATCTGTCTTTTAACTCTTTAGTGGCTAGTGATTATGTGGTGATACCTGCGGAGCCTAGACCATTTGCATTACAAGGATTGGGAAAGCTGCATGATACTATTGAGAGCGTCAGGAATGCCCTAAATCCGTCTTTAAAAGTGTTAGGCATACTTTTAATCAAGTATAGCAATAGAACCGTCTTAAATCGTGATATAAAGACCATGATAGAGGAATATGCGGAACAGATGCAGACGGTAGTATTTAACACCAGTATCAGAGAGGGCATAGCAGTAGCAGAAGCACAGACAGTCAGGGAACCGCTAATTGACTATGCAAAGAGCAGCAAGCCTAATATTGATTATCAGGCTTTTACAACTGAATTATTGCAGAAGATAGGAGAGTGATAACATGGCAGGAAAAAAGAATTTTAATACCAGTAACAATAACCCTAATTTTAAAAAGGGAAATCCTAATGTAATATTAGCAGGTGAGAACAAAGAACCTGATTCAACACAAACTGATATTAGTGTAGCAGTCGAACCAATAAAAACGCCCCCGGAGACGCAACAGAAAAAGAGTAACACAAAAAAAGGACAGAAATATCTACGCCTAGATATTACCAACTATCAGGATTATATATCTTTAATGGCAAACCATGCAAGTAATACAAGTGGTAAGTATGTATCAATGACCCAATATATACTCCGATTGATTGAAGCCGACAAGCAACAGAACATTGAATTATATGAGAAGCTGGAACAAATTGAAAGTATGAAGCGAGAACTTATGTAATTATGTAACTGTATATTTATATCATTATACATTTATATAGTTATATAAATATTAGTGTAATACGCATATATTACAATGTAGTGTATTACACTATTTTTATATTTTCTCAATAATTAATTATTAACACAACTGTATAATCTATGTTACTATAGTATCATAAATTAATATGTGACACTAAAAGGATGTGATTATTGCTGTATGAAAAAATGGATTACAAAATCTGAAATTTCAAAACTTTTAAAAACTTACAGCGTTCGTAAGGACGAATTTCAACCTGTTGGAGAATCCGGATATTTTTTTCAAAGCAAGATGATTAAAGGATACACAATAAAAATATCACAAGAAACCATAGATGCACCGGATTATTTTAGGAAAACAGGCAGAATTATTGTATCCCACTCACAAAGCAATGGAAAAAGAGTATATGTCGATGTATGGGAACGTGATCGAAACGGTGATCTGGAGTTCTGTTTCCGGAATCTTTGGAACCAGCCATTGTCAGATGCAGACTATATTAAAGAACTTGAAGAAGAAAATGATCAATTGCTGCAGGCCGGGCGAAAATTGAAGGAACAGCTTTCTACAGTTCAAACTTATTCCGGCGAACGGAACAGTTCTCACAAATTAATTATAGATACTGATATAGAAGAAGACAAAGCAAATCTTCTAAAACAGCTTGATGATCTTAAAGGAAAGTATCAAAAATTAAAAGATGATACTTTTGTGCATAATGCCCGTGGAGCAGGTCGAAAACCTTCTCCCGAACGATTAAAATCTATTGAACAGGTAAAAGCGTTGCTTGGCTCCGGGTGCAGTGATCAGGATGTCATGACTCAACTTGGAATCAGCAGAGCAACTTTTTACAGGTATAAGAAATCTATAAGAGAGACACAAAAAAAGAATAAAGAAACATTATAGCTTTTCTCTTATCTTTGTTTTTCATCAAAAGTACAGTCTAAAAATATATTTGGACTGTACTTTTTTGGTCTATGAAATTGTTTTTTCATTCTAAGGGACAGACATAGCCTTTAAACGACGTTATTTGCCCCAAATTTGGATTTAAATTGCTTTATGGTAGAAATGTTCATCTAATAAATAAAAGTGGATTAAAATGGAAAATAAGGCGATATTTGTAAGAATGTGGATTTTAAGATTTTTTAGATGATATTTTCGAAAATTATTTTATTTCTGTAAATGGAACGAAGTTCCCTTTTATAAATCTTTTTAATATCTTTTTAAAACCTTTTAGGGTGTCTGAAAGCCGCTCTGAATAAAGGATGTAGCGTTATTTAGACACCTTTTTTTCTGTATTTAGACACCTTTTTTTCTGTATTTAGACACCTTTTTTTCTGTATTTAGACACCTTTTTTTCTGTATTAGACACTTATATATTGACTATGGTGATTAAATATAATATCTTAGAAAGAGGGAGGTTAATTATGTCAAAAGAAATTGTTAAATATAAAAATGATATGAACAAATTAAGTTTTAAAGGTTTTACCAAAAATGATATGAATTTATTTATGTCTGTATGTTCAAATGTCAAAGAAAATGGAAAAAATGAAGTTATAATGGATTTTGAATATTTACGTACTATTTCTGGATATACAGCAACCGCTATTGATAGTTTTACGAAAGACTTAAGAAAAATGAGTAAAGATGTGATGGCTGTAAATTGTGAAATTATTACAGAGAATAAAATTGATATGTTTAATTTATTTTCACGTTTTACAATAGATAAAGATCAACAAACACTAACAGTGAGAGTAAATCCAGAATTTACATGGCTTTTAAATGAGTTTACGGATAAGCTAAAAGGATATACAGTATTTGAATTGAAAGAATTTATAGAACTTCAAAGTAAATATGCAAAAAACCTGTATCGGATTTTAAAACAATGGAGAACAACAGGAGAATTTGTGTTTAATAATATTGATGATTTCAGAATAAAATTAGATGTACCAGAGTCTTATGAAAATAGACGACTAATGGAAAAAATAATAAAGCCAGCACTTTCTGAAATACAATCACTTGATAAATCATTTAGGAATATTAAATGTGAACCTATATATTTACATAAAAGAGGAAGACCTGTTTCTGGTTATAAATTTACATGGATACCAGAAAAACAAATGAAATCATCAGATAAGAATCAGCAGCCAAAACAAAACAGCTTTGCAAACTTCCATCAACGTGAATATGATTATGATTCATTAGAAAAAGAGCTGCTAAACCGTCAGAATAATTCTTGATGTGATCAGATAGTTAAAATACAAAAGTGCCAGATGCAGCAGTTTTGGCACTTTTTTCAAAATTTATTCTTTCTTATCATCCTTGATCGTTTCGGCTTCTTTTAAAACTTTTCTAATAACTTCCAGTGCCTTTTCTGCCTTTCCATCCTCAAGAAGAGCTTCTAAGGATAATAGTATTGTCATTAATTCCAATCTTGTCATATATGTCCCTCCCGTTGAATGTTCTCATATTTTTGTTGGACTACAATTTAATAAACTATGAGAATTTATGGATTTTTTTTATCTTCTTTCTGAATTATATTGTATTTTACTAATAAATCTTCAATTGCTTCATCAAGCAGTTTAGATGCTGCAATTCTAGTTGTTGATGATAGATTTTTTAAACCATCATATAAATCATGATCTGTTGAAGTAGTCCATTGCTTTCTTTTTTTTCTATCTTCCATTAATAACAACCACCTTCATGAAATATGTTTAGTTAATATTATATACTATTCATGTATATAATTGCAACGGTGTTAATATTAGTGTTGATTA
>ERZ778515.1737-NODE-1737-length-14490-cov-3.834777_pt1 | contig 14490 bp, 13 predicted proteins | sample MGYA00510343_ERZ778515 | MGnify/ENA primary metagenome ERZ778515 (study PRJEB29527, sample SAMN07138965) | mouse gut metagenome | material: feces | host: mouse | place: China:Nanjing | collected 2016-01-25 ...
GTGGTTTTGCATGGCTTGATGCCTGTAACAGGAAGCCAAAGGCTGAACTGTTACGCTTGTATGAATATAAAAATGTAATGCAGTTTCCTATGAAATGTGATAGAATGAAAATTGTTACTGAAAGTTGTAGGATTTGAAATAGTTTGGCTAGGCACAATGGATATAAAATGTATGTAAACGCAGGAATGGGGGATTGCAATGGAACAAAAGCAGAAGAAAATATTTGGGAACAATTTATCCACATGGATGGAGAGCAAGGATTTTATTATTGCAATGCGTAGAGGGCTTCTGCTCTGCATTCCGTTTTTTATTATCGGTTCTTTCTGTGTATTGCTGACTTCTTTTCCTGTTGCGGTTTATCAGGAATGGATTCGGGAAGTATGCAATGGAATGGTGTATCAGGCAATATTGTGGGTATATCATGCATCAATGGGATCGGTTACACTGTTTGTTATTTTAACCGTAAGTCATAGTTACGCCAGTCAGGTTGAAGAAGAAGATACGGGATTTTATATGCTGACCAGCTTGGTGTCTTATATGATATTTGTGCAGTCTGGTATTGAGGGAATAACGTATACTGTATTTGAAGCTACTTGGATGTTTACTGGAATTTTAATAACGATAATTAGCTGTGTCGTGTTTCGTACTGTGAAAAGCGCATATAAGCACCATATTAAAAATAAATATCAGGCAGGAGTAGATGTGGATTTTCAAAATACAGTGGAGGCGATTCTGCCGATTACCTGCGTAATTTTTATGTGGGCAGTTTTGCGTTTGCTTCTAGCACTTTTGGGGGTGGAAACAGATATACAAAACATAGGTTCTGGACTTTTGACAAAGCTGTTTGGTGTAATTGGTACAGGCGCAGTCGGAGCGGCGTTGTTCTTGTTTTTGTCACAGATTTCATGGTTTTTTGGGATACACGGCAGCGATATGCTTCATGTAGTATCTACAGAGTTGTTCGAAAAAGGGCTGACAGACAGCATTGCGGCAGGGGTAAGCGCACCTATTTTTTCTAAGACATTTTTTGATGTGTTTGCGTTGATTGGAGGAAGTGGTTCTACACTTTGTCTGTTAGCGGCGATTTGCCTTAGAAATAACAAAAAGGATAGAACGCTTTTTAAGGCAGGAATTGTTCCAGCACTTTTTAATATTAATGAAATTGTGCTGTTTGGGCTTCCTGTGGTATTGAATCCTATTATGATTATTCCCTTTGTACTGGTGCCGCTGGTACAGACAGCAGTTGCAGCAATCAGCATTTTTATTGGTTTGGTGCCGCCGGCATCTGTACAGGTGGGATGGACAACCCCCATTTTATTTAGCGGATATCTTTCGACAGGAAGTATAGCGGGGAGCATTTTGCAGGCGGTGCTTTTTATAATAGGAACGGCAATTTACTTCCCATTTTTGGAAATGTCCGATGCACATAGTGCCCAGATGCTGCAAAATAATGTTGAAAAGTTAAAAGAAGAAATGATTGCGTGCGAGAAAAAGGGCGAGATTATCAACCTGAAAAAAGGTTCAAAGGTGAAGCGCGAAACTGTAAAGACACTGACAAGGGATTTAAAGGAAGCGATAACAGCAGGAGAAATTAAAACATTTTATCAGCCACAGATAACCAGTAAAAATACGGTTTACGGTGTGGAGGCGCTGCTGCGGTGGATTCATCCGGAAGCTGGATTTATGTATCCGCCAATGGTGATTGAGCTTGCCAGACAAAATCACCTTTTGGATGATTTCGGTATTATGCTGATTGAGAGGGCGGCACAGGATTTGGAGCATTTATCCAAAAGAGGGAAACCATTGCATATGGCAGTGAATATTCTTCCGGTACAGTTTGAATCCGATACGTTTTGCGACAGGGTAGAGGCAATTCTTGCAAAGTATCATTTCGGCGGCTGCACTATGTGCTTTGAGATAACGGAACAAATGGCGCTTGCCACATCAGGCGTAGTGCCTGAGCGAATGCTGCGTTTAAAAAAGAACGGTATTGTATTTCATATGGACGATTTTGGAATGGGACATAGTTCGATGCAGTATTTGCAGGATAACGAATTTGAAGCTGTAAAGCTGGATGGAAGTTTAGTAAAACATGTGCTGGACAACGAACGCTGCCAAACGATTATTGCAGGCATTTACCAGATGGCAGATTCTCTGAATTATGAACTGATTGCCGAATATGTGGAAACGGAGGAGCAGCGGCAGAAATTAGAGGCTCTGGGCTGTTGTATTTATCAGGGATATTTGTATAGTCCGGCAGTTCCAATGGATAAACTGGAGGTATTTTTGGAGAAATATACTGATGAACGATAAGTTTTCCAATTGTGGAAGTTGATGTTATTGGAAAAACTTGGCATTTTCCAGTATAATTTATCATTGAAGGGAGGCTGTATATGGAAGTACATAATCCAATTGTCAGGGGCTTTTATCCTGACCCAAGTATCTGCGAAGCGAATGGTAAGTATTATCTTGCCTGCATTTCGGGTGTGGGATGGGAACAGAGAGGATATACTAACGACCATTAAGATTTTCCAATTTCTGCACAGACCATATTGTATAAGCGGGCAATATGTGTTGTGCAGAAAGGAAAATCTAATCGTTCGTGAGTATAAGTATAATAGTAGTAAACGACAAAAGTACTTGCGTTTGCTTTCATTAAGCGAAAGGAGATTAACTTATATGGGAAAAATTTTTAAATTTAATCAGGATGTGGATACGGATCAGATTATTGCGTCACAGTATATTATCTATCCAACAATTGACGAGATGAAATCGCACACATTTGAATCGCTTGACCCTGATTTTGCAGGCAAGGTGCAGGCAGGAGATTATGTGGTTGCGTCGGAGAATTTCGGCTGCGGTTCCTCGCGGGAGCAGGCGCCGACTGTACTAAAAGCCTTAGGCGTTAAGGCTGTAATTGCCAAGTCGTTTGCGAGAATTTTCTACCGCAATGCGATTAATATTGGACTTCCGGTAATTGTGTGCAAAGATTTGCATGAAAATGTTAATGCTGGGGATGAAATGGAACTTTCCATGCAGGAGGGTGTTGTGCGGGTAAACGGCAAGACCTATGAATGCACAAAACTTCCAGAATATATGCAGGGGATTCTTGACCAAGGCGGACTGATTGCGTCCCTTAATAAGCAGAATTAAGGCGGATAAAATGGAGGTTTGATGCAATGGCAAGAGGGATTATTATTTTTGGTTCCGCAGGTTCTGGCAAGACTTCCCTGGGAAAATTAACAGCGGCAGAATTGGGTTTTCCGTATTTTGATATTGATGATTATATTTGGCGTAAAGACACAGAAATACCTTTTTCGCAAATGTATTCGCGTGAGGAAAAAGCAAGTCGGCTGATGGCGGATATTTCTCAGAACGAGAACTTTGTAATGGCAGGGACTATGGATAGTTTTCATAAGCCGTTTGATCCATTATTTGATTTGGCGGTTCATATTACTGCGCCTGTTGCGGTTCGGATGGAGCGGCTGCATCAACGGGAATATCAATGGTTTGGGGATCGCATTTTAGAAGGCGGTGATATGTATGAGGGGCACCAGCATTTCTTGGATATGGCGGCGCGGTATGACACCGATGGATCGCCTTGCCTGAAAACGCATATGGAATGGGTGCAGTCGCTGCCATGCAAGGTGCTTTATCTGGATGGGCAGAAAGAATTGGAACAGAATAAAAATTGTATTGTAGCAACATATATAGAAATTATGGGAGGATGATAACATATGGGAATGACAATGGCAGAAAAAATAATTGCAGCTGCGGCTGGTGTAGAAACCGTAAAGGCTGGGGATATCCATACTGTCGAATTGGACAGGTTGATGAGCAATGATGGGACAACGCATCTTACCATTGATATGTACAATCAATTGGAGAATCCGCATATTGCAGATGTAAGCAAGCTGGTTTGGATTATGGATCACAATGTTCCCTGTGACAGCACGAAGACCGCAGCTTCTCATAAAAAAATGCGTGATTTTGCCAAGAAGCATCAAATAAAATTTTATGAGGGGGCAGGGGTTTGTCATCAGGTAATGATGGAAAATCATGTGACAAGTGGCGAACTGATTTTCGGAGCAGACAGTCATACTTGTGCTTATGGTGCGGTCGGCGCCTTTGGTACGGGGGTAGGCTGTACAGATTATTTGTATGCAATGGTAACAGGGCATTCATGGCTTTTAGTGCCGGAAACATTGAAATTTCAATTAACAGGAAAGTTAAGGGAAGGCGTATATGCAAGAGATTTGATTCTTTCTATTATTGGTATGATTGGCGCGAATGGTGCGAATTATATGGCAATGGAATTTAGCGGCGAAGGCTTGAAAACGTTAAATATCAGTGATCGTATTGCGATTTGCAACCTTTGTGTGGAAGCCGGTGCAAAAACCGCCTTAATGGAAGTAGATGATATTACGCTGGATTACTTAAAAGCACATAGCAGAGAACCGAAACATATTTTCAAGAGTGATGAAGATGCTGTGTTTGCAAAGGTTTATAATATTGATCTTGCGACGATCCAGCCGATTGTGGCAAAGCCGCACTTTGTCGATAATGTGGTCAGCGCAAAGGAGTGTGTGGGGACGCATATTGATGAAGCCTTCCTTGGTTCCTGCAATAATGGGCGGATTGAGGATTTAAGGGTTGGCGCAGAATTGATAAAAGGCAAAAAAGTGCATCCATTGGTGCGTTTTCTTGTTGTACCAGCAAGTGCGGCGGTGTATCAGCAGGCGCTTTCAGAGGGGATTATCAGCACATTTATGGACGCAGGTGCAATTGTAATGAACCCAAACTGCAGTGTGTGCTGGGGAAGCTGTCAAGGTGTAATCGGTGAGAATGAAGTATTGATTAGTACAGGAACGCGGAACTTTAAGGGACGTGCAGGACATAAGGATTCCTTTGTATATCTGGCGTCGGCGGCGACGGTAACTGCCTCTGCGATAAAAGGTGAGATTGCTACAGCGGATATGGTATAGGGAAGGAGTAAGCGGCGATTTTCCTTAGGAACTGTTAAGAAATGTTCCTTAGTAAAACTGGGAAGGAATGGTGAAATATGGAGAAATTTACTGGAAAAATATGGGTTTTAGGGGATGATATTGATACGGATATTATTATACCTACGGAGTATCTGGCACTAAAAACGGTGCAGGATATGGCACCGTATGCGTTTTCACCACTGCGGCAGGAGCTTGCAGGACAGATAAAAAAAGGTGATATCATTGTGGCAGGTAAAAATTTTGGCTGTGGTTCGTCAAGAGAGCAGGCACCGGAGATTATCAAGGCACTTGGCATTCAATGTGTGATAGCGAAATCATTTGCACGAATTTTCTTCCGCAATGCCATTAATAATGGTCTTTTGTTAATTGAAAATCAGGAATTGCATGATGCTGTTCAGGAAGGCGATGAAATTACTGTGACAGTAAATAAGGCAATTGAGCACAATGGTAACTTGTATAAAATAACATCACTTCCGCAGAACTTGGTGGATATAATAAACGCAGGCGGGCTTGTTCCGGCAATGCGCAGGCTGAATGGATTAAACTAAGGAAAGGGTAAGAGTAAACTATGGGAGCAACAATAATCGAAAAAATAATCCGTAATAATATCGGTGCAGATGTGAAACCGGGAGAGATTGTAACAGTCAATGTTGACCGCGTAATGATCCATGATATTTTTATCCCATTTGTGGCATCAAAATTTGAGGAAATGGGTTTTACAAAAATATGGGACACGGACAAGGCAGTTCTAATATACGATCATCTGGTACCAGCAAGCCAGATTGACGACACCAGACATTTTCGCGTAGGGAATGCGTTTGTGGAAAAGTATGGCATGAAAAATATCCACCGCGCGGACGGAATCTGTCACCAGTTAATGACAGAGGCAGGATATGTTAAACCAGGTGACGTGGTATTTGGAACAGACAGTCACACAACGACATATGGCTGTGTCGGCGCGTTTTCTTCTGGTATTGGCTATACAGAAATGGCAAGTATTCTTGGCACAGGTACACTATGGATTCGTGTGCCAGAAACGATCAAGGTCAATATAACAGGGAAGCTGCCGGATAATGTTATGGCAAAGGATATTATTTTAAAATTGATTGGAGATTTGGGCGCAGATGGTGCAACCTATAAGGCATTAGAATTTACTGGTGATACAGTTGAAAATATGACAGTTGCGTCAAGAATGTCTATGTCCAATATGGCGATTGAGGCAGGCGCAAAGTGTGCCGTATTTACGCCGGATGAAAAGACTGCAGAATACTGCCAAATTACACTAACTGACAAAGACCGTGATCTTGTGGGGGACGCAGATGCGCAATACTGCCAAGTAATCAATTATAAAGCGGAGGATTTTATCCCTGTTTTAGCATGTCCTTCCAATGTGGATAATGTGAAACCGGTGGAGGAACTTGCCGGAAAAGAAATCGATCAGGTATTTATTGGTTCTTGTACAAACGGACGTTTGGAGGACTTAATGGCAGCAGCTGAAATTTTAAAAGGAAAGCACGTTGCTCCGTTTGTTAAGCTGATTGTAACACCAGCAAGCCGCAAAATTTATCAGCAGGCAGTAGACAATGGAACAATGGAAATTCTTGCGAAAGCGGGCGCCATTATTACCCATCCTAGCTGCGGTTTGTGCTGCGGCAGAACAGGTGGGATTTTAACGGACGGCGAAACGGTAGTTGCTACAAATAACCGGAATTTTCTTGGACGTATGGGAACTTCTAAAGTTGGGATTTATCTTGCATCTCCCAAAACTGCGGCAGCGTGCGCCGTTGCTGGAAAGATTGTGGTACCATAAGGGTTAACGTTTTGCAGGGCTGAATTTTAACACATAAGAAATTTGTTATACGCAAGAACGATTGGATTTTCTTTCCTGCGCAGCGCATGTTGTCCGATTATGCAGCATGTGGTGCGCGAGAATTGAAAATCTTTACATTTTTCAGTATAATAAACGAACTTATCCATTTAAAGTAGATAAAAATCAAAGCAGTAATACTAAATATGTAAAGGATTTTAAATTATGAAACCAAATAAAAAATCATATTTTCGACTGGGGATAACTATTTTTTCCAGTTTAGCGGTGACGATTTTATTTTTTTTCCTGATTCTGCGTTTTCAGGATATTTCATCTTATATTGGATTTATTTTATCTGCCATTCAACCAGTGGTGATAGGTATGGTATTTGCATATCTGCTCTGTCCGGTTGCGAAATTTTTGGAGCGGCAATGCCGACGGATAAAAATATTGACTCCTGCTGCGCGACTGACTTCCGTATTGTTAACCATTCTTTTAGCATTTGGCGTGCTGGGAATGTTCTGTGCGTTAATTTTGCCACAGTTGGTGGACAGTGTACGCAGTTTGGTAGAGGATTTACCACATTTGCTGGAAGTTCAGCTTACAAGATTGAGTACATATCTTGAATCTGACAGTGAAGCGGCGGATACAGTTATGCAGGTGATTACTTCAATGGAAACTTCGTTAATGTCATGGATTAAGACCAACTTATTTGCAACGGTTTCCACGGTAGCAAGCAGCGTATTGTCGATTGGTTCTGCATTGGTGAATCTTGTGGTATCTGTGATTGTAACAATTTACCTTTTATTAGAAAGAGAACACTATATAGCGCAATGCAGAAAGTTGTTCTATGCGGTCAGTAGAAATAAACGCTTTAATTGCGTCGTAATGGAAACAATGCACCAAGTAAATCAGATTTTCAGCGGCTTTATCTCCGGAAAACTTTTGGATTCGTTGATTGTGGGAATAATTTGTTTTGTCTGTCTGACGATTTTACAGATGCCGTATGCATTGCTTGTCAGCGTAATTGTGGGAGTAACAAATATTATTCCAATGTTTGGGCCATTTATTGGAGCGATTCCCAGTGCGTTCTTAGTACTATTGGTTTCACCGACGAAATGTCTTATATTTTTAATATTTATTATTATATTGCAGCAGTTGGATGGAAATATTATCGGGCCGCGTATTCTTGGAAATTCTACAGGTTTATCAGCGCTTTATGTAACAGTAGCAATGTTGCTGTTTGGAAAGTTAATGGGCTTTTTGGGAATGATTGTCGGTGTGCCGCTATTTGCAACGCTTTATTATATTGTAAAACGTATGGCGGAATATTCTTTGCGGAAACAGGAAATGCCAATTAGTACACAGGAGTATGAAATAGATACAGCAGAGCAGGAATCTATAGAAAAAACAGAAGAAGCAGTGAAAAAAGAACAGGCAGCAAAGACAGAAAGCAAAGAAAAAAATAAAATATAAACACAAAAGTAGACAAAAGAAAACGAAATCAGCTTAGGGGCTGTCGCATTAAGACAAACGGATACAAGATAGTCTAACTCTGTGCTAAGATTTATACCATATCTGGTAGCATCAAAGCTTATTGCGACAGCCCCGTAAAATAGCGAAGTGGTTTTGCATGGAAGTCAATTTAAAATGCATCTTGACATCATTATCCAAATGCAGTATACTATAACTGTATTAAGTGTACTAATACAGTTGTTAGAGGAGGGGCTATGTTTCTGATTGATTACAAAGATAGACGGCCAATTTATGAACAAGTGATAGAGAAGTTTCAGCAAATGATACTTTGTGGGGCATTAGGAGCGAATACGCCAATGCCATCTGTTAGAAATTTGGCAATGGAATTATCTTTAAATCCAAATACAATCCAGCGTGCCTATCAAGAATTGGAGCGAAAAGGATATATTTATACGATAAAGGGAAAGGGAAGCTTTGTAAGTGAGGCTTCCCTTGCTGCAGATAACAAGCGCAAAGAGATAAGGCAGGAATTACAAACAGTAGTGGATAAGGCATTGCTTGCAGGAGTAACTGCTGAGGAACTGCATATGATTATAAAACAGTGTATTGAGAATAGCAGCATGGAAAGGAGCACATCAATAAAATGATAGCAGCAGCGCACATTAGTAAAAGATTCGGCATAATAGAGGCTGTGAAGGATGTTTCGGTTACGATAAAAAAGGGTGAGGTTTTTGGTCTGATTGGCACGAATGGAGCAGGAAAAAGTACATTTTTGCGTATGGCATGTGGTATTTTAAAACCAGACAGTGGAAGCATTCTTATTGACGAAAAATCTGTTTACGAAAATCCTGCTGCTAAGAGTGAGATTTTTTTTATATCAGATGATCAGTATTTTTTGCCTAATGCAAATCCTTTGGATATGGCACAATTTTATCGAAATTATTATAGTGGTTTTGATATGGCGCGGTTTCTGGAAATGATAGGAAAGTTTGGGTTAAGCAGACGGCGAAAAATCAATACGTTTTCAAAAGGAATGAAAAAGCAGTTATCGGTATTATTGGGAATTTGTGCAAATACAAAATATATGTTCTGTGATGAAACTTTTGACGGATTAGATCCCGTGATGCGGCAGGCGGTCAAAAGTATTTTTGCGGGAGAACTTGCAGAGCGCGATTTTACACCGGTGATAGCATCACATAATTTAAGAGAACTGGAAGATATTTGCGATAGTGTGGGGATTTTGCACCAAGGTGGATTTTTAATGCAGAAGGATTTGGAGGAAATGAAACTCAATATCCATACTATTCAATGTGTGCTACAAAATCTGGAGGATGAAACCGCATTAATGCATACAATAGACATTATAAAGATAGAAAAGCGGGGACGGCTTTCGATTATTACAGCACGTGGCAAAAAAGAGGAAATCATGAATAAAGTACAATCACTTCATCCTATTTTTGCAGAAATTCTTCCTCTTTCTCTTGAAGAAATATTTATTAGTGAAACGGAGGTAGTCGGTTATGACATCAAAAAACTTATTTTTTAGGCTGGTTAGGCAAGATATAAAGAAAAGGATTTGGTGTCCGATCGTTATCTTTATTACGTATTTTCTGATATTGGAAGTGCATATGTTAATGGAACTAGATTCTATTTATAAATATGCAAAGGATAGGGAGTATGATTTGCTGCATTATATTCCTGATACACTGTTTGGCACAAAGCTGATAACTTTTTCCCTTATAATATGTGCAACAGCGTTTATGTGTGCGCTGGGTGGTTTTTCTTATCTTCATTCTAAACCGCAGGTTGATATTTACCATAGTATGCCAGTAAGCCGCACGAAGCTGTTTTGGGTGCAATATATTTCTGGTATATTACAATGCTTTATACCGTTGGTTTTTCATGTGCTGGTATGTCTGGCAATTGCAGCATCACGGTCGCTGTTGAATACGCAGAGCATTGTAAATAGTATTTGTTTTGTTGGGACAGAACTATTCATTTTTTTCATGGTGTATAGTGCAGTGATTGCAGCAGTGTGTCTGACGGGAAATCTAATTATCAGTATTTTAGGGGCAGGGGCGCTGTTTAGCTACAGCACTTTGATTGCTTTGTTAAAGGGTGCGCTATTTGAACACTTTTTTCATACGTATATTTCATTTGGCTATGAGGAAAGGCTTACAGTATCGCCTTTGGGACTAATAATTCGCCTGAAAAAACAACTGCCGCATAATGTCGAAAAAGGTACATTTTTTAGTTATAATAGTCTTTGGCAGAGTATTATGTTTATATTGATAGCAGTTGTTATTTATACGGCGGCGGCATTTGTGCTTTATAGGAAAAGACCTTCAGAATCCGCTGGAAAAGCGATTGCGTTTAGCAAAGTGGAACCGATTTTAAAAACATTGATTGTCCTTCCAGCAATGCTGTTGTCAGGATTGTTTTTTGCTGAGTTATCGGGCTCCTATGCTTCTTCAGAGCAGTTTCGGTGGTTTCTGTTTGGTGCGTTTTTTGGGTTTGTGATTGTTTGCCTGCTGGTGGAAATTGCTTTTCGAATGGATATTCGGTGCGCATTGGAACATAAGAAACAGTTTGCTTTTAATGCAGCTTGTGCGGTGCTGATTGTGGTAATTTTCCGCTATGATGTATTAGGTTATAATACGTATGTTCCGTTAGAAAAGCAGATGCAAAGCTGTGCGGTTTCTATTGACGGACTAATGGAAATCGCACCGCCAGAAAGTATAACAAGAAATTGGTACAGATATTCCGATATTAAAAATTACCGTTTGCAGACTATGCATATTGAAAAAAATCCCAGTGTGATGAAGCTTATCAGAAAAGCGGCAAAGGAGGGGCTGCATTACAAATCCATTAACTATTATATTGGAATAGAGGAATCGCAGGAATACAAGGAGTTGGTAGAACAACAGAAAAACTATACCTCTATTACGGTTGGATATAACCTTTTAAATGGTTCAAAGGTATACCGCTATTATATTGTTGACCTCTCCGATACAGAAACCGTACAGTTAATTAGCGAAATTTTCAGCGATTATCAATACAAATTGGGTTCTGTTCCTATGCTAAGTGCAGAAAATTTTTATCAAAGCTGCCCAGAAATAGTGTGTACCAGCAATTTTCATGAACAGCGGCTGCGTCTTAATGTGGAGCAGCAGAGCACTCTTTCAGAAATATATCAAAAAGAACTGCTGAAATTAACTTTTGAAGAGGCTGCCAGCACGATTCCAGTCGGAACGATCTGTTTTTTAACCAAGGAGGATATCAAATATCATAATTATTATAATGGATATTCATTGTATGATATTTACCCGCAGTTTACGGAAACCATTGCACTGATAAGAAAGTATGGTTTTGATTTTAATGCTTCCCTGTCAGTAGAAGAAATATCGGAAATCCGTGTACGCAATTATAAAATGGAGGCTGAAACAGAAGAGAATTTTACCGATGACAATGACTTTGCCGTATATACGCAAAAGGATAAAATGAAAGCGATTATAGAGCAGGCGGTTAATGATCGGCTTGAGGATAGATCCTTTTCGTATATAAGAAGGCTGCTCAATGAGGAGTTTGGAATTGAAATTGTCTGCACCGACGGGCAGTATTTGCCGTATGGATATACCTTTCGCGTGAATCATGTGCCAGATTTTGTTGAAAAAGATGTGGGAGAGTACAAGAACTGAAATATTTTTTAGAAATATTTTGAAAAGTGATTAACAAATGGTTTTTGATATGATAAAATTAAGTATGTCAAAATATATATGTAATTTTTGGCAATTGATAATAGGAGGAAGGATATCGTGGAAAAAACAAAATGTGTAGCCTATGTATCTACTTATACAATGGGAGATAACCACGGAATAAAAATATATGACGTGGATTTAGAGGAGGGGCGCCTAACAGAAAAGGCAGAAGTTGAAATTACCAATTCTTCTTATGTGACAATATCACATAATGGCAAATTTTTGTACTCTATTACGGATTTTGGTGTAGAGTGTTTTCAGATAATGCCGGATGGCGATCTTAATTTTGTGAATAAAGCATCTATCAATGGTATGAGAGGTTGTTACCTTTCAACTGATTATGATGATAAATTCCTGTTTTGCGCAGGATATCATGACGGGAAAATTACTGTGCTACGTTTAAATCGGGAAACAGGTGCAGTTGGCGAGATAACAGACGAGATTTATCATAGAGGTCTTGGCAGCGTTGCAGAGAGAAGCTTCCGTCCGCATATTAGCTGTGTTAAAATGACAAGGGATAACAAATACCTGTGTGCAGCTGATTTGGGGATTGACTATGTGAATGTCTATCGCCTAAACCAAGAACGTGGTGTACTCAATCAGGTAGATATTATTCGCTGTGATCTTAATTCAGCACCACGTCATTTGAAATTTTCGGAGGATGGAAAGTTTCTCTATATTGTCGGTGAACTGAAAAATTGCATTGATGTTTACACATACCACGAGGAAAATGGGCTGCCGTTCTTTGATTTAATTCAGTCCATACCAACTACAAACCGTTATCAGATGCAAGGCATTGCCGCAAGTGCATTGAATATTTCCGCAGATGGCAAATATATTCTTGCTTCCAACGCAGGAGAAAACAGCGTTACTTTATTTGAGATTGATCCTGAAAAGGGCACATTGACAAGGATGTTTTGTCTGCCAATCAGCGGAGAATATCCAAAAGATGCAGCATTGTTTCCAGATAACCAGCATCTTGTCAGCCTAAATCACGAATCGGATACTATGACATTCTTTAAGGTAGACCATGATATGAAGTGCATTGTAATGAACCAGAAAGAAATTAAGATTAAACAGGCAAATTGTATTATTTTCCATTTGCTGCAAGATTGATTGTAAAAGAACAGTATAAAAGGGCTGTCGGGAAATGAAATTCTTTTGTAATAAATTCCGACAGCTCCTTTTGTGTTGTAGGAGAGAAGAAAGGAGAATCAAACGAATGTCGGGTTCAACATTTGGAACAATCTTTAAAATCACCACATGGGGGGAGTCACACGGCGCGGCAATCGGCGTTGTGGTGGACGGCTGCCCCGCGGGTCTTGCGCTATGCGAAGCGGATATTCAGAAATTTTTAGACAGGCGCAAGCCTGGCAGTTCTCAGTTTGCTACCCAACGCAAGGAAGCGGACAGCGTAGAATTATTATCCGGCATCTTTGAAGGAACAACTACTGGCACGCCGATTTCTATGCTTATCCGAAACACGTCGCAGCGTTCGGCAGATTACAGCGAAATCGCCTCGTATTATCGTCCTGGGCACGCGGATTATACATTTGATCAAAAATATGGCTTTCGTGACTATCGCGGAGGCGGGCGTTCTTCCGGCCGCGAAACAATAGGGCGAGTTGCAGCAGGTGCAATTGCAGCTAAGCTTCTGAGCGAACTTGGTATTACTGTAACAGCCTATACAGAATCTATTGGTGATATTCAAATATCTATGGAACATTTTGACTTAGAAGAAGCGCGCCGCAATCAAACTGGTATGCCTGACCATGCTGCTTCTGAGCGGGCAGAGGTTTATCTAAAAGAATGTATGCAGAAACTCGATTCCGCAGGCGGCGTTGTAGTTTGTCGTGTCCAAAACCTTCCTGCCGGAATTGGAGAACCTGTATTCGATAAATTAGATGCCAATCTTGCAAAAGCCATCATGTCGATTGGTGCTGTTAAGGCATTTGCAGTCGGTGATGGTACAAATGTTTCTACAGCTAACGGTTCTACGAACAACGATTGTTTCCGTATAAACGAGGGAAAGATTATCAAAGAAACGAATCATGCTGGTGGGATTTTAGGTGGTATCAGCGACGGATCGGAAGTTATTCTTCGGGCATATTTTAAACCGACACCTTCTATTTTTCAAAAACAGGAAACTGTAAACCGCAGCGGAGAAAATATTTCAATACAAATCAAAGGCAGACATGATCCTATTATTGTTCCAAGAGCTGTTGTTGTTGTTGAAGCAATGACTGCGTTGACGGTTCTCGACCTGCTTTTGCAAAATATGACTTCGCAAGTAGAGAAAATTAAGCAGTTTTATACATTATAAGTTTATATTTGGTGAAGATAGAGGGTGCAGATATACTAACGACCGTTAAGATTTTCCAATTTCTACACAGCCCATATTGCATAAGCGGGCAATACGTGCTGTGCAGAAAGGAAAATCTAA
>ERZ778515.1749-NODE-1749-length-14402-cov-4.661532_pt1 | contig 14402 bp, 13 predicted proteins | sample MGYA00510343_ERZ778515 | MGnify/ENA primary metagenome ERZ778515 (study PRJEB29527, sample SAMN07138965) | mouse gut metagenome | material: feces | host: mouse | place: China:Nanjing | collected 2016-01-25 ...
CACAGCGTCCCCTCCTTTTTTAAAGGAGGGGCAGGGGTGGTTTGTATTATTCATCAAACTCACGTTATTTACTTATTTTATGATAAAGGGTGTGCCAAGGCTGTATACAGCCCTGCCGGGAAAATATTCACAAGATTTCATTTTCCTTGCATGAACTTCTTTCCTTATATCAAACTAACTTTAGCTTGTATTAAACACTTACTTAATTCACATTAATTATCACGATATGGAAACATTAAGAACAAGGCTGAAGACATGCTCCGGCAACAGGGCGGAGGGAGTAGTGTGTTACAAAATCATACACAACAACACGTCGGGAACAATAAGGACATCACACAGGATACGCACCGACGAATGGGACCGGCGTGCGGAGATGCCGCGCGCCGCGACGCGGGACAACGCGAGAACGGAATATATCAACGGGATAAGGAAAAGCATCGAGGCAGACATCAGGGCTCATCGGAAGCATAATGCAGTCGCTGGACAAGGCGGGAAAGGGCTTCAGGGCCGACGACATAGTGCGCATATTCCGCGACAGCAACGACGAGCACTGCATGTACGGACTTATGAACGCCACGGCAAACAGTCTGCGGCGAGCCGGACGCACACGCACAGCCGAGACATACCTGTCGGCAATGCGCAGCTTCATGAGATTTGCCGGCAACCGAAAGATACTGCCCGGCGAGATAGACAACAACATGATGATGCAGTACGAGACTTTTCTCAAGGCGAAGGGCATCTGCCGGAACACAAGCTCGTTCTACATGCGCATAATGAGGGCTACATACAACAGAGCCGTGGAAATGGGACTTGCGAAAAGCAGGCATCCGTTCAAACGGGTGTACACAGGTGTGGAGAAGACAATGAAGAGGGCTGTGACGATGCAGACCATAAGGCGCATAAAAAACGCAGCACTGCCCGACGAGCCTTCGCTGAAACTGGCACGCGACATGTTCATGTTCAGCTTCTACACACGCGGAATGTCATTCGTGGACATGGCTTTCCTGAAAAAAGACGACCTGAAAAACGGTCTTCTTTCATACAGAAGGCGCAAGACCGGGCAGCGGCTTTACATAAAATGGGAACAGTGCATGCAGGACATAATAGACATGTATCCGACAAACGACAGCGTATATCTGCTGCCCATAATAACAGGAGGGAAAGACACAACGAGACAATACCGGAACGCACAGCACCTTATAAACAGCAAGCTCAAAAGACTGATGTCTGCAACGGGATGCGAACAGCCGCTGACAATGTATGTGGCGCGCCACTCATGGGCATCTATTGCACACAGCAGGCATATACCGCTGTCGGTGATATGCGAGTGCATGGGACACGACTCCGAAACAACTACACGGATATATCTTGCATCACTTGACACTTCTGAAACAGACAGGGCTAACAAAAAGATACTGGACGAGTTGCAGGACAGCAGTGAATAAAACTCTTGGGAAGAGATGTATCGACGGGTGGACATGGGAGACGGATAATCTGCCGGAAGTTCTCGGCAGAGGCATATCATTGTACCCTGTCCGCTTATAACACATTGATAATCAGTGGATATATACAAGAATATTTACCTATAGGCAGATTGCTGCTGTCATACCATTAGGCAATGTGTTTATCATAAATGATATGCATTTATATGTGTATCATGATGAACGCGATATTTTTAACAGATTAAAAATCATTGATTTTAAACTATTTTTTATAACTTTGCACCCGTCGATACATCTCTTCCCAAGAGACGGACAATGAGGAGGTACGAATTTCAGCTTGGAGTCAGGTTTGAAATCGGTTTTCCGAGAGTTCTTAATCAATAAAGACAAATACGGATATTACTTCCCGTGCTGTGCATGGTGCCCGAAACATCATACGCAGGAATGGAAGGTATATACTGACTATACAAACGTTATAATCAAGAAACAGCAAATTGGAACAGGAAGAAAGCCATTGGTATGCTCTGAAAGTGTTCTTCAACAAAGTATTTGACATAGAAGAGACACTCAACGGATACGGCATCAGCACCTACATTCCCTGCGAAACGCAAGGAAAGGGACATGAACGCAAGCCGATGATAAACTCATTGCTGTTCTTTCGTTCAACCCCTGCATTTGCCGGACGTATCAACACATTATTATATAATAAGGCATTCGTATATACAAGCGGCAGCGAAATCGGAAAGAAACCGCATGCCATACCAGAAAAGGAAATGAACATATTCATGCTCGTATGCTCTTCGGGCGAGAGCGGACTGGAATATTTCGGACCTGACGACAGCCTCTTCAGAAAGGGCGACCATGTACGGGTTACGGACGGCGTGTTCAAGGGAGCAGAAGGATACATCCGCCGCATAAGGGGCAACCGCCGCCTGTTTGTAACGGTGCAAGGCGTATGTGCCGTGGCGACATCGTACATCCCCCGATGCTTTCTCCAGAAAATTTAAGACCTGGCATCACTTAACATCATAACTTAACCTGCGCACAGACATATCAGAACATAAAAGGCATCACCCAGATAATCATGGACACTACACACGAACACGACGCACTGACACCGGCACAGCAGCTTAATGCCTTCATGGAAACGATGCTGCCGGAAATAATGCGCCGCGAAAGCGGGAACACATCGACGATACACCTCTACCGCTTCGGCGGATACCGGGTGGCATTCAACATGTCCGCCTATCTCCTGACGGAGACCGGCATGCCATGCGACACCACCGCCATGCTTCTCCCCGCCCTCACCTCGCCATTAATAATGGCATACACCACAAACACAGCTGCAGAAATACTTGCCGGCAACATCTCCGAAAACAGCAGCCGGCATGAAGCAATAGCCACACAGCCTGCATCCATACGGTGTTATGAAGAATGGTACAGGGAAGAGACAGAGATATTTGAAGAGTGACGGAACATGATTATATTGGAACTTCCTAAAATTATAAGAATGGATAAAGTTTTCAAAAAACAACTATTCAGGAACACCGTTATAAAATATTAATGTTATCTTTGCACATATAAAAACATTTCACTCACACTATTTATATGAGCAGGTATGTATATTCACTTCATGATTATCATGCAGTAAAAAGAGCGGTCATCGCCATCGACGGCATTACAGTGCTGTCCGGTGAGAACGGATGCGGCAAAAGCACCCTGTCCAAATGGCTTTACTATCTCGTAAATGGAGCGGAGCATTTTGACGTGTATATATACAACTCGTTCATAAGGGGCATACTGGAAACAACAAGAAGTCTGAGCATGGTGAGCCGCGAAATAGACCGGTACAGCGAGAATGCCGCCCACCCCCTCTTCAACGAGGGAGGACAGAAACTCAGACGCCTGTTACACAATGAAAGTCCGGAAAACATTGACAGTGCAATATCAATATTCGGAACCGTACTTGACAGGTTCATCAAAATACTGTCGGATTATCTGAAACAAAAGCCTTCCGAAAGAGTCAAAGAGCGCATGCTCAGATACCTGAATATCGAGATTGGCGACTATGACAATATAGATGATGAACTGGACAACTTCAGGTCTCTCCAGAATGAACAGATAAGCAGACTGTTTGAAAAATACATAAAAGACAAGGAAGAACGCAGCAAGGAACGCTTCTTCTCAATTCTGCACACAACATACGTAATAAAAGACAAGGCGCCGGCAAACATACAGCTTGAGGAGGAGGAAGTGAAACTCTTCAAAAAGAACAGGGCAGGCAACCTGTTCAATCTGAACAAGGCTATATATGTAGACACCCCTATGGCGGTATCTGAAGAGTTTGCATACGACAACAAGTTTTGGGACAATCTCAATGACTTGATGATGTATCCGGCAAAAGACATGCAAATGTCCGACTCCTCATTAAAGATAGAACGCAGGATAAAGAAACTAATCAAAGGACAGGTTAAGGTAAGCAAGGATGACTTTAACCAAAATGAGCTGCACTATATACGTGAAGACGGACTGGACATAAAGCTTGACGATGTGGCAACCGGCTTCAAGGCGTTCTCTTATATACAGCGGCTATTAGAAAACGGACACCTCAACAGCAACACGCTCCTGATGATTGACGAACCGGAGGCACACCTGCATCCGCAATGGATAGTGGAGTTTGCCCGCCTGCTGGTATTGCTTAACAAGGAGCTGGGTGTAAAGATAATGGTGGCAAGCCACAACCCTGACATGGTAGCGGCAATACATGCAATATCAAGAAAAGAGGAAAGGACGGACGTCACACGTTTCTATATCGCCGAACCGTCGGAAAGCCCGTACACTTATTCGTACCGCGACCTCGGGAACAACATCGAAGACATATTCAAGTCGTTCAACATTGCATACGAGCGTATAGAGCAATATGGAGGAACTGGCATTTGACAACGGCATAATAGGCAGCCACCCTATATACAGCCAATGTGGCAGCACGCTTGATGCCGTGTCAAAGAAAGACTATCCCAACGAAGACTTTTTTGACAAAGGCATCAAATGCCTTGACATGGATGTATACGAGACACAGACATGCCGCGGAAACAAGAGCCATACCATGGATGCCGCAATAGGCATCAAAAGCTATTCAAACAACAAGTTTCACGCCACAAGGCTCCTGCTCGTGGAGCTTAGGATGGACTATAAGAGCGAGAAGAACCTGTCAAAGACCGCATTGGAGAATAAGGTAAGCCACACAAAAGCCCTTCTCGGAAACGGCAGCCCGATAAATGCCGGCAGCTTTTTCATTTTCCGTCCCGGCGTAATACAAAGAGTTAAGCGCTGGTTCAACGACATGTCTAACGAAGGCGGCATCATCAAACAGTGCGAGCCGTTATCAACAGATGATTTTAACGGACTGATAAAGCCGGAAAGCGCATTCCCATACACGCCTGTCACAAACATCCCTGAAATGGAAAGAAGCCTGCGCCAACTGTTGGTTGCCGGCAACTTCACGGCATTTATCAGCCAGACGGAATATTGGCTGAAGACAGCTTTTAAATTTCATCTGCAATACAACAACAACGAATATTGTTGCATAATGCAACCCGTAATCAATATATGGCACGACTTCCGCGCCTCCTCCCCTGTCCTTTCAGACGAAGACTCACTTGACGCAGATATACTTGAGGAAGACTACAATGCACTGTTGCAACCAGTAGCGGATGTGGGATAATCAATAAAAAAATGGATAACACCTCACTTTAGCTAATGCAATGAAGCTTTCTTGCTTATTAACAATTGTATAACAATTGCATGCATATATATCATATTTCTCTAAAACTCCTGAGCATTGACACTATAACCACAACTATCAGACATGTGGTGTCATGAAGAATGACACAGGGAAGAAAAGAAGATAGTTGAAGAGTAAATAATTATATTATCTGCTATAAATAACGAAGTGCCGATGTATTTTTAACATGGTAATTCGCAATTCTTCATGTTTCCGTAAAATATGATGACAATATTTTACAGAAATATATAAAATAAGCCGGCTGAAAGTGAGGATTATTTTCATTATACCAACGCATCATCCTCTTTACTTCATTGCTTTTAAAAGCTTTATTTGCATAGAGATATTTTTTTGCAGAACCAATATAATATCCTTGACATTAGCCGGCCATAGGAATTAAAAACACCACATACACAATAAACAATAAAATATATGTCAAAAAAAGAAGTATTAAAGAAACAAATTCTCGACCTTACCCGTGAATATTACAAGGAAGTTCATGCCGTAAAGAAAGAATTCATTCCCGGCAAATCTTTTGTAAATTACGGAGGACGTTATTTTGACGACAATGAAATTGTAAATCTTGTAGACTCATCACTTGATTTTTGGTTGACAGCAGGTCCTTGGGCACATAAGTTCGAAACAAGCCTTGCCCAATGGCTCGGAGTGAAGCATTGTGCTGTAACAAACTCCGGTTCATCAGCAAACCTGCTTGCATTCTACGCATTGACATCACACAAACTTGGTGATAGAAGAATAAAGCGTGGCGACGAGGTTATAACAGTAGCGGCAGGCTTTCCGACAACAGTAAATCCAATAATACAATTTGGTGCAGTTCCTGTGTTCGTTGATGTAAACCTCCCCGGATTTGACATAGATACGACAATGCTTGAAGCTGCATATAGCGATAAGACAAAGGCTGTAATGATTGCACACTCGCTCGGTAATCCTTTTAACATAAAGGAAGTACTTGCCTTTTGCGAGAAACATAATCTCTGGCTCATTGAAGACAACTGTGACGCCCTTGGCTCGGAATATACATTAAATGGAATTACCAAAAAGACCGGAACATGGGGCCATATAGGCACTTCATCGTTCTATCCCCCTCACCACATGACAATGGGAGAAGGCGGTGCTGTATATACCAACGACCAGACACTTGACAAAATTGTACGTTCGTTCCGTGACTGGGGACGCGACTGCTGGTGTATAGGCGGAGTTGACAATACATGTAAATTGCGCTTTACAGGGCAATACGGTGAGCTTCCTCAAGGATATGACCACAAATATGTATACAGTCATTTCGGATTTAATCTTAAAATAACAGACATGCAGGCAGCCATAGGATGTGCACAATTGGAAAAATTGGACTATATCATCAAAGCCCGCCGTGCCAACTACAAAACGTTGTATGACGGACTTAAGGATGTCCCCGGACTGATACTTCCTGTTGCTGAAAACAACAGTAATCCGTCATGGTTCGGATTCTTGATTGCAGTTGAGGAAACAGCCGGATTTACACGTAATGAACTGACTGGATTTCTTGAAGGGCGCAAAATACAGACACGCAATCTGTTTGCCGGAAACTTGATAAAGCATCCCGCATTTGATGAGATGCGCCAGACCGGTGCCGGCTATCGTGTTGTCGGAGAGCTCAAAAATACCGATTTCATAATGAACAACGGTTTTTGGATAGGAGTATATCCCGGTATGACAACCGATATGCTCAACTGGATGATAGAGTCAATCAAAGAATTCTGTACAAAACATTCTAAATAAACACCAGATGAAAGCTGTAATTTTTGCAGGAGGTCTTGGAACACGCTTCAGCGAAAAGACCCAATACATGCCCAAACCGATGATAGAAATCGGCGGTAAACCGATATTGTGGCATATAATGAAGATTTATGCTTCACATGGTATAAATGACTTCATTATTTGTGCGGGTTACAAGCAATATGTCATAAAGGAATATTTCATGAACTATTTCATGCACAATACAGACATGACAATAGATTTGTCAGATAACAGCATGAAACTTCTTGAAAACCATTCCGAAAATTGGAAGGTAACCATTGTAGATACTGGTTTGAATACCATGACTGCCGGAAGACTGAAGCGTATCCGTAAATATCTCGGCAATGAGACTTTCTGCATGACTTATGGAGATGGTGTTGCTGATTTAGACATTACAGACACAATAAAGGCGCATAAAGAAAGTGGCAAGACTATTTCCATGACAGTGTACAAACCGTCCGGAAGATTCGGGTCGGTACATATAAATAACGAGACGAACGAAGTGCTGTCTTTTGAAGAAAAGCCTGACGGAGAAGGGAACTGGATAAATGCAGGCTTCTTTGTATGCGAGCCGGAGATATTCAGGTATCTGCCGGAAGATGCAGATCCTGTTATGTTTGAGCGCGAACCGCTTGTAAATCTTGTAAACGACGGTAAAATGCATGCATATAAACACAGAGGTTTCTGGAAACCAATGGACATGTTGCGCGATAATCAGGAACTTGAGAAAATGTGGAATAATAATAATGCTCCATGGAAAAAATGGTAATAAGGAATTAGAAGAATGATTGATATATTTAATAATTTTTACCGTGGCAAGAAAGTTCTCATTACAGGACATACCGGCTTTAAAGGCTCATGGCTGTCAATATGGCTTCACGAACTTGGTGCCGAAGTCTGCGGCGTAGCGTTGGAGCCATTTACCGAACGCGATAATTTTGTACTGTCCGGCATCGGCAACAAGATAAAGGCTGATATTCGTGCAGACATTCGCGACCTGCAACAGATGAAAGAGATTTTCAAAAAATATCAGCCCGAAATCGTTTTTCATCTGGCAGCACAGCCATTGGTGAGATTGAGTTATGACATCCCCGTGGAGACATACGAAGTGAACGTCATGGGTACCGTTAACATAATGGAAGCCATACGAGCCACAAAGAGCGTTAAGGTTGGCGTGATGATAACAACAGATAAATGTTATGAGAACAACGAGCAGCTTGACGGTTATGTCGAGACCGATCCCTTTGGAGGATATGATCCTTATTCTTCTTCAAAAGGAGCATGTGAGATTGCCATTTCATCATGGCGCCGCTCGTTCTTCAATCCTGCCGACTATGGTATCAAGCACATTGTTTCGCTTTCAAGTGTACGCGCCGGCAACGTGATTGGGGGTGGAGATTGGGCTTTGGACCGTATTATCCCCGACTGTATACGTGCCATTGAAGCAAATAAGTCAATTGACATACGCTCGCCAAAATCAATACGTCCGTGGGAACATGTCCTTGAACCGTTGTCCGGATATATGCTTTTGGCAATGAAACAATGGGAGCACCCTACAGAATACAGCGAGGGGTGGAACTTCGGTCCGGAGGCAGAATCTGTGTCCACCGTATGGGAAGTGGCAACAGAAATTGTAAAGAACTATGGTTCCGGAGAACTTCGTAACATGGAAGATTCCAATGCACCCCATGAAGCCAAGCTGCTAATGCTTAATATAAACAAAGCAAAGACACGTCTTGGCTGGAAACCACGTATGAACATGCAACAATGTATAGCTCTTGTTGTAGATTGGTATAAAAGATATAGCAACGAAGACGCGTACAATCTATGCATTGAGGAAATAAAGAAATTCATCAATACCAATTCTTAACAACGGAAATGAAATTTTCAATACTCGGAACTAACGGATTTCTCTCTACTGCCATAGCCCGTCACTGCAACAAAATGGGATATGAGCTGGACATGTACGGGCTTGATATCCCTGCCGGACATAAATATGACAATTTCTATAACGTAAATCTTATGGACACCACGCTTGACTATGGCAATCTGTTGTCAAGTGACATAATTATTTACGCAATAGGCGCCGGCATACAATCGGATCTTAAGGAAGGCTTCAATCTCATTTACAACCTCAATGTAACAGTACCGGTTTCAATCTGCAATAAACTGAAAGAGCTTGATTATAAAGGAACATTTGTAACATTCGGCTCATTCTTCGAAATTGGAGAAACAAAAGAGACAAAGCCCTTTACCGAGACAGAGATACTGGCATCCACGGCACATGCCCCAAACGACTATACAATAAGCAAGCGGATGCTAAGCAGCTTCATCGCATCATACAAACATGATTTCAGACATTGGCATTTCTATCTTCCTACTATATATGGAAGTAAAGAAAATCCCAACCGTCTGATACCATATACAATAAATGCCATACGCAATGGCAAGGAACTCCACTTCACCTGTGGAGACCAGACACGCCAGTACATACATGTCAGCGAGATACCGCAAATACTTGAATTGTCCATACAAAAGAACATTGAATCCGGCATGTACAATATAGAGGGAAAAGAGACCATGACGGTAAAAGAAATTGTCACTCTCATTCATCGCACTATGGGAAGGACTGTCCCTGACAACTGTTTCGGCTCGGCGGAACGCGCGGATGCCAGAATGAAATATCTGGCGCTCAATGGAAGCAAACTACGGTCTAGGACTGGGTTTATCCCTTCGATAAGCATTATTGATGTCATAGATACATACTAAATATGATAGAAGAAATAAAGCACCGTTACGATGACCGTGACAACATGGCCGAAATAGAGAAGATTTTTTCCATTCCGATATTTACATGGGAAAAGAAAGAAGCTCCATTATACACAATAGCCATACCGACATACAACAGGACAGACCTTCTGCAATTCGCCATAGACAGCTGCCTGCATCAGGAAGGGTTCACAGACTATGAAATACTTGTCGTAGACAACAACCCCGAACGTGATGATGCCACCGAACGCCTGATGAAAAATAAGTATAATCTGCCGCAGATTGCTTATTACAAAAATACCGAGAACACCGGTATGACAGGAAACTGGAACAAGCTCTACCAGCTTGCACGCACAAAATGGGTTGTCATGCTGCATGATGACGACATGCTTTATCCCGATTTTATGTGTACCATGGCAAACATTGTTGCCAATGATCCGAAAGCCGTATGCTTTTACAACTGTTACAACAGTATAAGGGATATGGGTAACATACATCCAAAACGAAAGAAATGTGATATAAAAATCATGACACTCAAAGAAAGAGACTATCTCACTGGGTGTCATCTCCATGCTCCCTGTGGAATGACGCTCCGCAGGGATGTCGTGTATAACATCGGCGGTTTCAATCCGGATTTTTATCCCTCGCTTGACTTTCATTTCCACGTAAAGCTCGCCCACTATTACACAGTTCGTTGGCTACGTGGATACCCATTGGCAACATATCGCTGGATGGTCAATGCCGGCGGAAAGCCTGAGACCGTACCCGGATGGGTTGAGAAAGACAATGCCATAAAACGGCTTATCGTAAAAAACAACTTTGTCATTGGCTCTTGGCTACAAGAACCATATCTCAGGTATTTTGATTATCTGTTTGTAAGAAACTGGAATATCGGACAAAAAATAAAGGTAGAAGAACCCGCAATAAAAACATATGACAAAGCCATATATATGATAATGAAACTTATTTGGGGAATATCCAAGAAAATAAGGCATACTTATACTTACAGCAAATAATGGCAGATACAAACTTTAGTAAACAACGTATTGCAAAGAACTCTGTGCTATTAGCTTTGCGAATGCTGTTTACGATGTGGATAAATCTTTATATAACAAGATTAGTCTTACAAAATCTTGGTATTGAAGATTATGGAACATACGGCATTGTCGGCGGAGTTGTTTCGATGTTTGCCATATTTGGAGGTGGTCTCACAAATGCAATAAATAGATTTCTCGCATATGAATTAGGAAGAAACAGTTCTGACATTCAGAAAACGTTTTGCTGTTGCATGAATATTGTTGCCGTTTTTGCCTTTTTTTCATTCTTATTATTGGAAAGTATTGGTTTATGGTTTCTAAACAATAAAATACAAATACCTGAAAGAAGTATCGTTGCAGCCAATTGGGTTTTCCAGTTCTCTATAATCACATGTGTCATTAATCTTATAAGTATTCCCTACAATGCCTTGATTATAGCCCATGAGAAAATGAGCGCTTTTGCTTATATATCCATTTTTCAGGTTTTATTAAATCTGCTGGCAGTATATTCCATTGGCTTCCTGACATCAAACCGTTTGCTTTATTACGGACTATTCCTTGCAGCAATAAGTATAAGTATCCGCACTATATATCAACTGTATTGCAGACATAAATTCAAAGAATCCAAGTACAGATTAATAATAGACAAAAGTCTTATGGTGGAAATAGGAAAGTTTACAGGATATTCGCTGCTTGACGGAATATTGGTATTGCTATTTTCACAAGGATTCAACATATTATTGAATATAAATTTCGGCGTTGTCATGAATGGCATTTTCTCCATAGCCACACAAGTAAGAACATCCGTACTATCGTTCTCACAAAACGTACAAAAAGCCATAGAGCCACAAATCATAAAAACATATTCTAACGGTGATGAGAAAAAAACGATAAACCTTATATACGAAGGTAGTCGTATGCAGATATATTTGCTTTCATTTCTTGTGATACCAATATGGATAAGATGTGGGCAGATACTTTCTTTATGGTTAGGCAATGTCCCGGACGGCATAAGCTTGTATGTAAATATATTCCTGTTTATCAGCATTATTTATGCCATAACATGCCCCATAATAACCGGAGCACTTGCTACCGGAAAAATTAAGCGTTTTTTATTAGTAGCAGATTGCATATACATAATAGCTCTTGTCTCACTTTGCATCATTCCACATGTTATCAAATCCACTGCTTTATTATTCGCAATGATACTGCTTTTGACAGAAACAAGTGTAGCCTTATATAGAATATATGCATTTTCCAAGATTTCATTGTTCTCTTTAAAAAGATTTGTCTTGTCATGCATCTTCCAACCAATGCTTGTCATAATCACCATCTTCGGTATTATGTCGTTTATAGATGACTACTTCACATACAATTTAACAGGATTAATCTGTTTTGTAGCAACATCATGCATATTGTCAGTCTTGGTAATGTCAACTATTGGTCTGAATGATTATGAGAAAGTGATGCTGCTAAAAACTTATACAAGGTTAATCTCAAGAATAAAATAACAGATAAATATAAAAATACACTTATATGATACATGAGAGATTCTCAAGTACTCTATAAAAGTTTTAGATAATTGACGATTAACAAAATAATATATTTATACGCATTGATACAATCTGTACTAAAAACCATAAATATATAATGAAAGCAATTAAAAACTTTGAGATATATTATCGCTCTCTTGACAAATACAAAAAAGCATTCTGGATATACTTGTTCCTTATTTTCATAGAAGGAGCCATGCGCAAATGGTTCATGCCGGGATTATCAAATCTATGGTTCATGTGCCGTGAACCATTTGTTATATGGATTGTCATATCCTCTATGAATGAACGCTACCTAAAAAGCCGTCTCGCAAAATGGTTTATGGGAATAGGACTTATAACGCTATTCATAACAATAACTATCGGGCACCACAACATACCCATTGCATTGTATGGCTTCCGCATATGGTTTTTTCATATCCCCTTTATATTTATAATGTCCCAACGTCTGAACCGTACAGACTTGATAAAAATAATGCAGTTTTTATGCATAATATTTATACCAATGACAGTCTTATATACATTGCAGTTTTTAACACCGCCCAACAACATAATAAATGCAGCTGTAGGCGGTGAAGTCGCAGAAAGAACAGGTACAGCCAATGGTGCGGTACGCCCTCCAGGAACATTTGCACATTGCTTAGGCTCTTCTTATTATAATCCTATTGTCACATGCATATTTACGGTTGTCATGTTTTCTAAAAATTACAGAAAACAAATTTTAGAATTCAAGTTGGGATTTCCGCTTCTTGCAACTTGTGTAGTTCTTACATTGATAACAAGTGTGTCAAGAGGTACTATATTACAGTCTGCAATAACAATTTTGTTTATATCTTTAATTATGAATCTTGCAAAAATAGGAAATTCTTTCTTCAAAGTTCTATTTTCCTTGCTTTGCTTGATACTCCTCATATTTATCATATCAAATATTAAAGTCGGAGACATGTATCTTTTAGATCCTGTGATAAATCGTTTTACTACAGCTGCAGAACAAGAAGGAGGAACGTCCGGAGTTTTCCTGTCCAGAATATTGGAGCCTTATATATTCTGGCACAACATGGGAAAAGTTGCAGATATTCCGTTTATGGGTTGTGGCATAGGCATGGGAAGTAATTTCGCCGCAAAAACTTTGACAGGTGGGAGTTGGATGCTTGGAGAATGGTCCTCCCAAATAGTCTATGCCGAAATGGGAATTTTGTTTGGTACAATCGTATTCTTAATGCGGTTCTGCTATCCAATAAAACTATTCTTTAAAAGCATAAATATACTAAAAAGAAATCATGACATATTACCAATTACGTTATGGACACTTTCTCTGCAATACTTTGCTAACGGAAATATAAACGTTGTTTATTCATTAGGATTTATCGTGATACTTATGATAATGTTACTCGTAAGTATTAAAACAAGTCACCATACATCAATATGAGAAAGTCAAATATCGAATTATTGCGCATATTATGTATGTTTATGATAATTCTATGGCATATAAATATTGCCGTAGAACAATGTGAACCATATACACATGATTTTATTCTAAAAGATGCAATATATTCCATAACAGTAATCGCCGTGAATTGCTTTGTATTGATTTCTGGTTATTTCGGTATACATTTTAAAATTAAAAGTATAGTTATATTACTATTACAATGTTTATTTTACAGTATCATATTAGGATGTACAATTAACATTATCTACAATGAGCCATTAAAAATCATGATAATGCTGATGCCTGTCAGTTCTAATACATGGTGGTTTGTAACTACATATTTCATGCTATACCTCTCTGCTCCTTTATTAAATAAAGCTATTGAGAATATGAATATAAAGGAATTTATTTTTACATCGATAAGCTTTACTCTCATTTGTGTTTATTGTGGATATATTTTTAAGAATGAGAACAATCCTTCCGGACACAGTTATCTACAATTTGTATATATATATATAATTGGGCGTGCTATATATAAAATGTCAAATTATAAAAAAATAATTATAGGGGGGGTAAATAGATGGTGGCTAT
>ERZ778515.1760-NODE-1760-length-14344-cov-6.014137_pt1 | contig 14344 bp, 16 predicted proteins | sample MGYA00510343_ERZ778515 | MGnify/ENA primary metagenome ERZ778515 (study PRJEB29527, sample SAMN07138965) | mouse gut metagenome | material: feces | host: mouse | place: China:Nanjing | collected 2016-01-25 ...
CAGGTGTAATTTATATAATGTTTTTCATTTGTTTTAGTTCTGTCAAATATTTACATATTAAGCTATATCATACCAGAAAAAAGATTGACAAACAGTACCTTTGCAGAAAACGGACTATTTTTGCAGAAAACGGACAAAGTTCTCTTAAACACCTAGCATACTAACAATAGTAAAAAGGATTCAACTAATATAATCTTCTCTACAGAAAAAGCACAAAAACTAACAAATTTTTCAAGGCATAAAATGCGCATGTAATTTTATATAATATTACATTTTTCACGTATGATCTTATTATTTTTTGCAAACAGCGTTCAAGAACAAATATTCTATTTTAAAAATTGTAATATATTTTCATCTTTATTTCTGCTGTTGATGAAATTCCTAATGTTTCTATCCACATTTTCCAATTTCCAGACAGATCTTTCCCATCAAAAGAATTTATATCAATAGTGCCAGTTTTTTCTATAACAGTCCAAAACAGACTTCCGTCAGGAGCTTGTAAACATAGCTTAAACGGATCACTCCCATTAATTACACGAACATATAAACTTATAGAAATAATATTGCCGCTTACTGAACCTGTCGAAATATTTACATACCTAGATTCAGAGCCTGCTACCGAATTAAGCCGTATCGTTGGTTTAGTAAAATAATTTGATGCATACGCTGAGATTTTATCCCCCTCTATTGACATAGAATATTCTTCAGATATTTCTTCCGCTGATACTGGCATAAAAGGAATTAAACATAGGTTCATGCATAAAATAATTAATAATATTTTTTTCATAAGCAAGTCTCTCCTTCTTAGAACAACTCTAATATAATCATTTATCTTTTTAGAAGAAAAGGGAGAGCGAAAGTCTAAACTACGCCCTCCCTAATTTTTGAATATTACTTTATATATTGATACCTGCCCGTTCATCATTTTCCATATCAGATAATAATGACAGATATATTATTATGGGTATATTTCATCAAAAACTGCTTATTTATAACTATATGTCACTTTCAATGTTGCTGTTGCCGTTGACGCCGGATAGATCTGATTAGGGTTATAGCTAAAGCCTTGATTTTCAATGTACACGCTCCATGTCCCCTTTGGATCTTCTCCATTAAAATATGTTATGTTATATGTTTTGCTTGTCGTAGAAGGAGTAAAAACATATTCATATCCTTCCGGGCTTACAATATGCACATCAAAAGGATCACTGCCACTTGACACATTTAAGTATAACGATACCTGTGTAATCGAACGCTCAGTTCCTGAAACACTTCCTGAACTCAAACTGGCTATTCTGGATATGTTGCCGTTTATTGCGTTCAACTTTGGAGTTGTTTTACTAAAATAATTGGTTGATGCTGCCATTACTGGCATAGCAAACATCAAACATGCCATGAAACACGCCATAGCAGAAACAAAAACTTTCCGTTTAAATGCTTTCATATACATAACCTCCTTGATTTACGCTAAATATTTGAGAAGAAATATACCCAATAATAATCTTTGCAAATACTATATTTTCATATCAATTCCATTTTTTACTAACTGGTTTCCTGACACTGATAACATAGCTTCTACGTCCTCTCTCTTAATCTGATCCAACACACCAGATGCAATGGGTTTTCCGACTTCCCACTTTGGATCAACAGCTTTTACCGCATCAACAAATGCCTGTGTATATGCACGCTCATACTGCCTTAGAGTATTTCCTGCCGCCAATCTGTCATTCTTATCCATCTTCCGATACAGGTTCAAATAAACATCCGTTCTTTTTGTTGTATCACCGTTTCCGACTCCATTTTCACTGATGAACTCCCTTTTAGTCAGTTCAAACATTTCATCTCTGCTACTTTCTGGAATAGAAATAATTTTATTCTTGCTTGCAAGGTTTTTGTCAGTTACTACTAAACCAGCCATTCCCGTAACAGGACTAATATAATCACCATCTTTATCATACCGACTCATCCTGTTCTTAATCGCCTGAATATTCGTATACCCTATGCCCTTTGCTGCACTTTGCATACTGCCAATAACGGCTTTATATTGGTTGCTATTAACATCTATTCCGGCCTGTTTGAGTTTATTCTTTGTATTTGTTTGCGATAAAGGCATTCCTGACAATTCCTGAAACCTATTGCTAAGATCTCTCACCATAAGCATAATATATACCTCCTTGTATTCCAATAAAATTATTCAAACATCTTAATCCCTGCTAAAAGTGTTGCTAAATCACTCTTGCCATAGCCTGCCTTGAAAAGATCAGCAGCGTTAATCATCTTTTTGCTAATACCCTCAATGACATTACTGGTTATTCTTTTGCTTTCCGTTTCGGTAGTTGTTATCGCACTGTCAGCTTTTGTTTCTTTCTCGTCAACTGTTGTTGTACTGCCGGACTTTGTTTTCCTATAGGGTGCGAACTTCTTAAATCCCTCTTCTATTATGTTACGAGCATTCTGGTTTACTGTTTCCCGTTTTTCAAAGTCCTCTGCAATTTTTCCGAACGCCTTATCCAGTGCAGAAAGCTCTTCCTCTTTTGTCAGTTTTCTATACCCGCCTTCTTCGGAAACATATGTCTCTCTGGTTCCGGCTTCATATCCCTGAACGATTTCATCATACATTTTTGCATATGTATTGAAATAGTTCTCTGCCTTGCCCTGAACACTTATTGCTGTTCCCTTTTCTCTTGCTGCCGCCGACACCATTTCAGCTTCTTTATGGAATTTCGACTCAAAATCAGAATCCATGCTTAAATGCCTTATAATATTTTTCTGTGCCTTCGCTGATTCAATTCCCATTTTTCCCTGATTGCGGGCAGACAAACTTTTTCTATACTGCTCCCTGCCCTCCTGAGAAATATCAATTTTTATCGGCTCCTCCTTTTTCACTTCTTTAGAAGCCGCATTTTGCGGTGGACCAGCATACGCTACACTGCCTGTAACGGCTGTGCTAATTCCGTCATTACCTGAAACTTTCATAAACATGCCTCCCTTTATTGATAAAACGTCATTGTATACGGTCTTGTAATGGTAATATAGTTCGTTCCTACTGGCGCAAAATCATAATAATAGTTGAACTGTACTATGTCTATCAATTTTCCCGTACTGGGATCAATCAACACCTGAACAACATTTGTTTCATCCCAAAAATTGTTCATATCATACGCCCCTGTACATCTACAATGTATGCTATAAAAGTCGGTATCTGAATAGAATGTAAGTTCCAGTGCCGGTCTGCTGCCTACGTTCATGGCAGGTCTTGTAGAACTATGATAATATACCGCACTCGGTGCAAACTCACCATCTCCAAGATATGCATAAACATCGTTTCTCTTTCGGATTGTAATGTTATAACTCTGCCCACCTGCGGAATTAGATAAATTATTCACATAAGAATAGCTGTAATCAATCGGATTCCCATTCACATAACAATTACTTCCATCACTATCTGCCTGAAAAACAATACCTGCTTTCTCACATATTCCAATAATATCCGAACCGCCGCCATTTGCCAATTCTGCTATTTTATTGAAATTGATAGTATATGTAGATGTAGCTGAATATTGGTCATCTTCACCCAAAACTGCAAAATAATATGTTCCCGGCAGCATCTTAACCATGTATATATCGCCATTAACCGCATATATTGCAGCATTGTCACCGGATTTTCCGGCATAAACCAATGAATATCCCATAGATGATGAAATAGAATATCTCATTATTGTAGTGTTTGTTACTGTCAGTTTGTAGTAATCAATATCAACAGGGCTGTCTATAACCCCCGTAATGCTCGAATTGAGTGAGGCATTTGTTGCTGATGATGCAGAATCATTAATCTCATAATCTGCATCATCAGAGCTTTGGAAATACATGAATGCAAAACTGCCTGTTCCTTCATATCCTTCTATTGCAAGATAATATGTTCCTGCATCAAGCACTGATCCCGCCAATTCTGATACTCCTGCACCTTCACTTGCACTTCCTCCGACAATGGTATAATCATCGGAACAGATATACAAATCTGCATCCATTGCATCTGCCATCTGCATAAAAATGGTTACAGTGCTTTTCTGACTAAGTGTAAAAGTATACCACCGCACTTCATTCTCATTTTCAATCGCTCCCTGATAAACGGAATCATTTGCTACCGATATGGCATAGTTAGGATTTGTATTCGTTGTATCCTCCTCATCTGCATATGGAGCAATACCAACTTCCGATACACCGTTGAACTGCCTGCTCATGACATTCATCGTTTCTTCTGGAATAGTATTCTCAGGAAGCTCTTCACCTGAAATCTGGATAAATTCCATCTGATCCCCGGATGCAATTTTTTCCTCCAGTTCAGTAACACTTTCCGCTGCCATTGCGGTTGTTCCTGAACCTGTAAATACCACTCCCACCGCCATAGCGAATGTTAAAATAGTTGCAAGAAATTTTCTTTTCATAAGCTAAAAACTCCTTTCTTTAAAATTCATTTAGCAGTCTTTTGTTCACATCCTGCATTTTCTTTTATTTTTTGATAAACTTTCATACATTTATAATAGCAAAATATGGTTTAAGGTCAATTACCCTTGCAGAAAATGGACTGTTTTTGCAGAAAACGGCACAAAAAAACCTTTCAGATGCATTGTTTTCATTCTGAAAGGTTTTTCTTACACTAAATCTGCTAACTCAATACAGTATTTAATTTACCATCCACTGCCATACAAGATGCCTTGGACTTTTTAATCCTCTTTTCGCTTCGGTCTTTTTGGCTGATGACCAATCCCAAAACAAATAGGCGGATCTCCCCATATATCTTTTTGAACTTCATTGCGGACAATCCTTTCTACTGTTTTGAGTGCCATTTTTTTAAGTTTGCTACTTTTTTTCATTTTACATATACCTCCTGTTTAATAATTTTTGCCAAGCACATCAGAAACGCACATAATATGATAGCCATTGACATATAGCAAATATACAGCATAGTAACTTTCAGATAAACTAAGACAGCGATTATCACTGCTTCCATAAAAACAACCAGCCTTGCCGCTTTCTTAGACTCTTGCAATTCACTTTTACTCATGTCTATGTTAGGGTGGTTTATTGTACCTATGATACCGATTAAAAATATTGCCAGAAATAGCATTCCATACATACTAGCTGGATTTGTGCAAAGTATGGGAATAAACTGTATGACTGCAATATAGGTTATAACCGTCCCTAGATAACACTGCCAAAATTTATTCGCATGAAATCCTCCCGTCCGTTTCCTCAAAGAAAGAAAAAACACAGCAAAACAAATCGTAGGTAAAAATTGCCTAAATATCAATCCTATAAGCAGCATAGTTCCGACAGTTATAGCATGTTCCACCAAACTTATTAATGCATATTCATAATATTCACAGTTTGATTTGCTTATTATCTTCTCCATCTCCATCTGATTAACGAGCTTTAATGCCATCTTCTCTATCATAAACACGCCTCCTTAGTTATTCAGTATGAAACATATATACAAAAAATCAAGATGTTTTGCAGAAAATGGATATTTTTTGCAGAAAACGGCATAAAACAATTTTAGAGCCAATCATTTTACATTATATTCATGCAGGAATAATAATAGAAAAGAAAAATTCTTTATTCTTATCTTCAATGACATATGCACCGTCATATTTCTCAATGATTTTTAACACATTCTTGATCCCCACACCATGCTCATCCACATTTGATGTTTTTGTAGATTTTATCTCACCATTCTCATACACAATATCATAATTGAACGTATTTTTAACCGCAATAATTATCTTATTTTCTTCTTTAACAAACTTGAACTTAATTATTCTTTTATCCTCACAGGTTTCACATGCTTCAATAGCATTGTTTAAAAGATTGGAAAGGACAGTGACTACATCCTCATCTTTTATTTTCAGCCCTGAAAGATCATTCACCCTGAATACAAAAACAATTCCCTTTGCATCTGCCTCCTGATACTTAGTATTGAGTATTGCATTTACGATTACATTATTGGTGTTAATGGCATCCGGTTCGCTATTCAAAGAACCATTAATTTTTTTAACATATTCTACTAATTTGGCATACTGTTTTTTATCCAATAAGGATTCTATACATGAAATCTGGTTTTTATATTCGTGGGTTTTTCTTTTTTGATTATCAAAGTTTTCAGAGATAGACCTGTACATCTCTAATTGATTCTTCGCCTGAATTTGAAAAATCTTATTTTCATGCATTTTTATTTCTCTTTCCACAATGTCGTTAATTAGATAAAACACAACGATATTCATTCCCACCATTCCAAATGCAATAACAGCAAGCAAATTTGCCTGCTCTATCGTCTGTACATATTCAAAAACAGATAGCATTACAGAAATAGCTACTATTGTGAAAATAGGAAAAAACAGAAACCTTAACCACTCTGTATCTACCATTGTTTCCATAGACTTTTTTGCAAATTTTTTCCTTATAACGAGAATAAGGAAAAACAAAATTACTTTTACCAGCAAATATGCCAATACAGAAGCGATTGCGTGTTGCTGATCTGATATTTTCATGTCTAAAGACAGCCACCCCATGATCAGGAACGCTAGAGAATCCATCGCAAGCAGCAACGCATCAAATAAAACAGCTAACACAAAAGATTTTTTCAAGCTGATTCTAACATGCCAAAGCATGAATACAGAAAATACTAAAATCCCCAAAGTCTGTCTTATTACAAAATGATCAGAAAACCCATATGAAAGAAAATATACGCAACCGAGCAATAATACAAACTGCATTGCATTAATCCAGCCTTTATGTCTTACTTCTCCAAAAGTCTCATAAAAAATTTTGCAACATATCATTTCAATAAAAATCAATAACACGCTTTGTATTATATCAAACATCTACACTTCTCCCTGATACGCTATAAATTGTTTTTTGACAAATGTATATCTTGCTTTTGGTATAGCCAGCTCCACCCCGTCTGGCAGTTTTAGTTTTACTTTATATCTGGTAATGCTTTCTATATACTTCGCATTTACAAGATAGCTCTTATGTATCCTTATAAAGTTGTTCCCTGCCAGTTCATCTTCCAATGTATCCAGCTTTTCAGACATAATATAAGGTTCTTTATCATTATCCGTAACATAAAACATAAGTTTATGAAGATTACTTTCAATATATAATAACCTGTCCAATATTATTTCTTTTCTGCCCTCTTTGAAATTAAATACTTTCTTGATTACGGAATAGTTCTTCTTTTCCATGATGGCATCTATGCATTCATTAACAGTATCTTTAAAATTTGCATTGCCTTTTAGCAGATACCTTATAACATCCAGCCGATACCCCTCCAACGAATAATCCACATACGCAGTCACAAATACAATAAACACGTCCCGGCTTAGTTCTCTGATAGTTTCAGCCGCCTTAATACCATCAATTTCCTCCATGTTTATATCCAAAAATATGATTTCATACTGTGTTACCTTAACTCCCTGTTCCAACAGCTTTTTACCAGAGATATAGGTATCTATTTCAAAAACAAGATCCTTTTCCGTCATATAGTTGGAGATCAGCTCTTTTAAGTTCTCTGCAAAAAGACTTTCATCATCGCATACAGCAATCTTGAACATCTATAATTTGTCTCCTTCCCTAATAATCTTGTTATATCCTTTTTATCCTCTGTTCTATATCTATCTTGTATTTCGACACATTATAGCAAATCCATTAATTCTTTCTTTACATCTGTAATAGAAAAACAGCAGGCAAAAACTAATTGCCTATTACGCTAAACTCCCCTTATATTTTATTTCACTTTAGCACATTATTCAATTAAATTGCAGAAAACGACCATTTTTAGCAGAATATGGCACACAAAAAATGAAATCTTAGCAAATATCTATTATTTTATTAATGACAATTATGAATTTTGCATTTTGAACCTATTTCAGTCCATTTCAAGTTTGTATTTTTCAGAAAAAGTGTTATACTAAAGATATTCCCCCCTCAACCCTAAGTGAATAAAGGAGTTATGATTTAACTATGAAAATTCAAGATCTAAACATTTCTGCAGCGTCCAAATCTGTCTTGAAAAGTATAGGCTTGACAATGGTTTCGGAACTTGCAGGACAGAATTATATTACTTTGATAAATAAGTTCCCGAAAAATTGCAACATTGAACCCATGATAAACGAACTTAACACTTTAGGCTATCTGCTGCCGCCGAGTGATGAAATATCAATCTATGATGTCCCTATGTCAAAACGGTTACAAAACGCCCTCTTGCGGAATGGTGTCATGTACCTTTCACAGCTTTCTTCCTATCCCAAAGAAGATATACTGCACTTCCGTAATTTAGGCGAGAAAACTGTAGTGGAGCTGGAACAGATCTGTCAGGAACATGGTATTCAAATGCGGTCTATGCAATCCATCAAAGAATATTTTGACAGATACCAGTTCCCATCAAAGATTTACCCTGTGCTGTTCCAAAACAATATATCCTGCATAGATGATTTTAAACATATGACAGCCAATGACTTATATCAAATATGTAAGGAAGATTACTGCCTTACCATGCAGCTCTATTATGCTTTAACTGAAAACGGAATTGCACTCGACAACTGGCAGGATAAATTCATTTTTGAAATTCTGCCAGAAAAAAACGCTGCTATGTTATGGAAAAAGCACAAAATTTGTATGCTTTCACAAATGCCATCCTGCAATGAATATGAATTAAAGCAAAGCCTTTCATCTTCAAACTCATTTGCAGCAGCAATTAAGGATTTGTTATCAATCGGATAAATATGTAAAATAGCAGAATAAAATGACAGGTCATGCCGATCTGTCGTTTTTATTTCAGCAGCTCGTCATATGTTGTTTTCAACACGTTTCTGATTGCCCTAAGCTGTGACGCCTGTATATGCTGTATCCCTCTTTCTATCTTTACCAGTGCTTCTCTTGTTATCAGTACATTTTGTAATTGCATCAATGTTACCATTTCTGTCTGCCGTATTCCTTTTTCTTTTCTGATACGCCTGATGTTCTTTCCGATAAATATTTCATCCTGTTTTATTTTCTGCTCCATATTATCACCATACCCTGAACCCGTTTCGGTTCTTTTTTAGAGTATTGTATTCAATAAAATCTCCGAAAAGGGACTTGTTTCAGTCCACTTTATGTAATTGTTATTGCAGAAATCGGTCATAAAACCGCATAAATTTATCTCAAAACCAGAACATACCTTTTTCTTTAAACAAAAATTGTAAATTATTTCTGTCCGTTTTCTGCAAAAAATTGTCATTTTCTGCTATTTTATTGCGAACTTGTCTATAATACAAGTAAAATGGAATTAACAAAGGAGTAAAAATATATGGGATTATATATAGATGATTTAGAAATTTCCTATTCTGCTAAGAATATGCTTCACGAATTAGGTTTTACTATGGTTTCCGATCTGGAAGGGCATGACTATATTTCTCTGATACAGAAGTTTCCCTTAAAGCGACACTATGTTGCCGCTATCATTCAGGAACTTAACAGCGTCGGATATTTGCTGCCCCCGGAAAATGCAGTAACAATTTATGATGTGTCAATGTCTCAAAGACTTTTACATATTCTTGAGAGAAACTATATCCTCTATTTATCACAGCTTTCACTATGCTCTAAGGAAGAACTTGCCCGTATGCGCAATCTCGGAGAGCAGACAATGATTGAACTGGAACAACTATGTAAGGCGCAAGGTATAGAATTGCGCTCTGTACAGAATATTAAGGAGAATCTGGCTTCGTATCAGTTACCATTTCGTCCAATACATTATGAGGGACTTTATAAATATAAGATTGCTACTTTTGATGAGTTGAATAAACTAACTACGCATGATTTACATATGATATGCCAACGGAATTATACTGACACTATGAAAATGTATTTTATATTAAAGGATAAGGGAATTATTTTTCAGGAGTGGGAAGATAAGTATTTATTTGAAGTTATGTCAAGAAAAGATTCCCAGACATTGGACAGAAGATACCGCATATACACTGTTTCGCAGCTATGCGCCTGCGCTGAAATACTCATTGTTGGTATGCCCCCATCTATTTTGCCTAGTGTAAAAGCGGTGTTGGAAGAATACAATATAAAAAATTAACAGACAATAATATGAATATTTACCACATATACCTTTTTTGTAATTTAAACATAATATTCATAATTCATCTTTTATAATTACTCATAATTATTTAGGGAATGAACATAAATTTTTCTCTTTCATGTTATGCGATTCAATATGACTTAATAAAAATATTCTTGAATCAAACTTCCGTTCAATCCAAGAATATTTTCCTTTTCGCATTTTCAGTTATTAGTCAAAACCATTATAACTTTTCTAACTTTTCCAAGAATGCAATATAAAATTCTCTTTCTTTCATACAAGCCTGTTGAACCTCGATACTTTTGGGAACGTATACCACTGGATGGTCTAAATTATAAAGTGCCTGCTTCGTTGCCTGAATTGCAGATTCTGTTGTATTTCCCAAAATATCCAGACTATCCACGTCTCCTTCTTCTTTAAGCTGTTTGTTAAGCCTTTGCACCATCATTTGCGATATGTGGCTCAACATTCCGTTCCCCTTTATTCCCAAGCCATTTGCATTTACTTCTTGAGCTGCCTCCATCCATGCATCTTTTACATCTTGCGGAGCATTAGGACCAACCATAGCAAATGCTTTCTCATCAAAATCTGCTTCTGGCGTATACCGATTTATGTTTTCGCTTTCTTTGACAGCCTGTTCAGCATTAAATTGAGGAATATTGCCTTGCTTATGTTTTATATCATATGGCACTCCACTCATGGAATAACCAGAGCTAATTTGCATAGTACAATTCCTCCTTAATACACATTAAATCTTAAACTCATTGTATTCCACGGAGAATTTGCCGAAGTGGAGTTTGCCGTGAATGTTCCGGCTTCATATTCATTCCCTTCATATGTCCAAAGGCAATAATATCCATCCACGATATTATCACTGTCAAGGAATATTGGCTCAGTAGCTGTCAATGTCATTCTTATGCCATTGAAATATGCATATCTGGTTTTAGCATATCCTACTTCTGCTGTTATTGCCTGAAACCATGTTCCACCATGATCTAAACGTGAACCAACCTGCATTGAAGATGAAGAATTTTGAATCGTTTCCTGTCCTGCCTTTTCCGAATTAATTAGCAATAACTTAAACTGCGTTAATGCCGGAGCTGGTCCATATGGCTGTATACCATATTCGTCTGATTCACGAATATCCTGAGCATACGCCTCCAAATTAAGCTCACTCAAACTTTCTATTTTAGACGGTTGATCTTTTTCAGCAGCACTAACAGGAACAACGTTAGTAATCAATAATACTCCAAGTGCCATTACATTTAATAATTTCTTTAATTTCCTCATATTCTTACATCCTCGTATTGCAATAGATTCTTTCGTAAACTATACAATACATAATAACTTAATTTACGAACCGCAAATAATAAATACTTTAAATATCAATTCTAGTATCTAAAATATTTACTATGAAAAAATTATAGCAATTTAATGAAAACAATCAATATCCCTTGCAGAATGTATCCTATTTTTGCAGAAAATGACCATTCAAACAAAAATCCTCCCAAATCAAACCTAAGTTCAATTCAAGAGGACTTTCTCTCTATCGGCTTTTTCCGCTCTTTACAAGCGCATTTTTATCTGTCTTATACTATTTCGCATCTACAGCAAGCCGTTCTGTCTTTTCTATGGCGACATCCGCACAATTTTTATCCTAGACAACAGCTTTCTCTTTGCCTGAAATGATTTTTCTTAATCAGTCTCATCTTTGAAAACTTCTTTTCCACATATTCCTTTTCCGACGACTTATCCGCAAAAATACGAAATGTGTTGGCGATAATCTTAGTTATAAATAAAGTTATATGCAATAGCACCATTAAGATATAAATTGCTAGATGTTTCATTATAAACCATCACATAATAATTTCCAGCAGGAATTTGTGATAAATCAATAACACCTTTTGCCCTACCACTTATACAAGTAACATAATACATATCGCTTTTATCTTCATTTATCAAACCGACACGAATATAATTACCCATAGGATTCCAGTTTATAGCATACTTAAACCAGCTTTCTTCCTCTTTAATTTCATAGGTGATACTACTCAACGCATACTGACCAGGTTTTATGTCAAAAAAGGAATACGAATCCAGCTCATCAAATAACTCTTCTGAAACATCCTGTACAATAAATTCATGCTCAGTAACTCCCTCCATGACCTCACTATTCTCAAATGTAACAATCTGCTCTGGAATTTGTTCCATTGATGCATCACTTTCTATTGTTTCACTTCTCTGTAGCTCACGAGTTCTATTAGCAGCATAGGATACCGAAGTACCAATTAGTGCGGTGGCTACAAGAGCAAAAACAGATAATACTATTATTATTTTCTTGTTTTTCATGGCAATCCTCCTTACAAAAACAGACTAACAATATTATACAATCTGAACTAATCAGCACCACCGGCTTAGCCGGTGGTTTGCTCTGCCCCTATAAGGGGCTGTTACTGGCAAAGCCTAAAGGCTTATTGAAAAAGATTCTACTTTTGCAAGACTTGCTTCGCCACCCTACGGGTAATCTATTTTTGTGGCAATCTTTACTTTATCGACTTTTGCTCATCAGCTTCTCATGTTATAATTTATTTGCTCATATGAGCCAAAACTCCTTTGTTCAAAGTGTGGTTGGCGAACCAACATTTTTGCAATATTGGAGTTTTTTGCTGTAAGCTAAAGCGACTGTTGTCACACCTGCATAGCAGGTGGTTTATTAAAAGATTGCTATACAACTGGAAGATAAGGTGGGTATACCCCACCTTACCTCATCAGAAATGCTTATTCTTATTTCCAATCACATGTAGCTGATCCGTTCACGTTTCCACTGTTACCTGAAGGATTATCAAATACAACATAATATTCGCCATCAGGAACATTGGAAGTTCCCATAGTACCAGTTTCTTCCCCACCTTTGCAAGTAATGTAATACTGCTTACTAGTATCCTGACGATTCACGAAACCGAGACGAATATTATTACCAGTAGGCGACCATGAAACGGTATAACCCAATTTGTCAACACCTTTATGAATGTAATAGGTTGATGAGGACTTAGTGTACCTGCCTGGTGCTAAATCTTTGGCAGTAACAGTGAAGTTGGCGTACAAAACAATGCCATCGCCTAATACTTCGTCGTTATCGAACGTAGCAGGATCAACAAATATACCTTCAACCAGTTCCTGCACTTCTTCCTCCGGAGCAGGAGCTGCAGCCAAAGCTGTTATTGCTGAAGTACAAAGCATAAGGGCACAAGCAAACGTAGCAGTGAGTTTCTTTAAAATTGATTTTTTCATGATATTTTCTTCCTTTCCTAACATAAATTTCTGAAATATGAAATTATATTATTCACATTTCTACCTACAGTTGCATAGTTTCTATCAGCTACCCTCCTCCCCCAATATATATTTTTTCTTTAAAAAAATAACTATTGAATTTATAACCCATTCACAATTCGTTACTTCCTAAATAATTATAAAGGGATTCTATAAAAAAACAATATGCCTTGCAGAAAGTAGCCTATTTTTGCAGAAAATGACCAATAATATAACGAAAATCCCCTTGAATCAACCTTTAGTTCAATTCAAGAGGACTTTTCTCTATCGGCTCTTTCCGCTCTTTACAGGCTCATTCTTTGTCGTTTTACCATTAGTCGCTGTTTTCTCTACTCTCTGCTGATGTGCCTCAAAAGCATCTGCCCCGTACTGGAACTCCGGCTCTGCCACACTTGCAAACTCCACAGGGTTTACAACCTCTACCTTGCCAATATTCCCCGTCTCTCGTTCTGCCTTATCCGTCTGATACTGTTTCACATCTGCGGCAAGCTGTTCAGTCTTTTCTATGGCAGCATCCGCACAATTTAAGATACCGGACAGCAGCTTTCTCTTTGCTTGAAACGGCTTCTTGATCAGTTCCGTCTTTGAGAACTTCTTCTCCCCATATTCTTTTTCCGGTTTATCTGCAAAAGTACGGAACGTGTTGGCGATCTTCTGTCCGGCTTCCCTCATGCCCTTACCGAAAGCATCTATCTTTCCAATGCTCTTATCCACATCCGCTATGGACTCCTGCACGTTCTGGCGTATATTTTCCAGTTTCTTTTTTATCCCAAGAAACTCTGACACCTTGTTTAAGGCAGCTTTCCCTTTCTGCTTTACCGCTGTTACAATCTCCCCCGCCTTTGCCTTGATCTCTGTCTTGACCTCAAACAGTTTTTCTTTCAT
>ERZ778515.1763-NODE-1763-length-14333-cov-5.331909_pt1 | contig 14333 bp, 13 predicted proteins | sample MGYA00510343_ERZ778515 | MGnify/ENA primary metagenome ERZ778515 (study PRJEB29527, sample SAMN07138965) | mouse gut metagenome | material: feces | host: mouse | place: China:Nanjing | collected 2016-01-25 ...
GGCCCGCTTATTTTTGGAAAATAATGCGGGCCGGCGGGATATATGTATATGAAAAAGGAGAAAGGGCATGTTCTTTCTCCTTTTTTGTATTTTAATAAGTTGTAGGGGAACAAGCCCACCGCAACTTATTCTGTAACGGGGCGAACCGTAAGTCCGGTATCACGATCGTAATGAGTTTCGTCCCAATATTTGTAATACGAATCAAAGCCCAAACAACAGGAATCATCCCAACCATACGGATTAGGGCTTTCCGACCAGTAGTAACCGTCCGAACCGTCATCGTCGAGATCCTCATCCCAGCGGCCACCCGCTGCCGGCAAGAAAATGGAATTACCGTTAGGACCGGTCACCATTTGCCCGGTCACACCTTTATAAGTAGTCCATTCCCAAGTACATTTATCGATTAACTCCTTCATTTCATCCAAAGTCGGCATACGCCACTTACCGCCCCACTTGACATGGGCTACATCATACTGTGTACCGCTGATACTACCCATATGAACGAATTTGTCCGTATTGGAATCATAATAAGCATAAGTCTCTAAATTATAAACTTCCTTCTCTTCCGTCTCTCCCCAAGCGTAATAACCGCCATACTCCTCGGGAGAAGATGCTCCCACGTTATGACTGGACCATTTCACACTAAGGCCCAGGTCGATAGCCTCGCCCTCTGTTGGTTCCTTTTTCTTCTTCGTGGTGAAAGAACGTACCTCACCGTAATAGTATTCGCCGTCAAGAGCCAGACAGGTGCGGTAGTAATAAGTCGTGTTCTCTTCCAGACCGCCTAGCGAAACGGAGAAAACACCGCTGGTTTTCCGGCCTGAACCGACATAGGCCCCTGAGCCGATAACCAGGTTGGCGTACGTACCGTAGAGCATGCCCAATTCGCAAAGTGTCTCCGCACTCTCTAGACCGTCGGCATAACCGGAGACTACCGCCGAATTCTCCTTTATCGCGGAAGCATTGCCTGTTTCCACCCGGATAGCCGTGGAAAAAGAGGAGGACGGAGCCGCCACCATCTCCCGACCGTAGATCCGTATTACGGGGCGGGCCACATATTCCTTGCCCGGAGTGAGCCCGATGAATACTTGTTCGGCGTCGGTATAAGGCCAATCGCGCTCGTACTTGTAGCTTTCGTTGAAATATTGGGTAGCCACGTGGGTTTCGCCTTTATCATAGAGTGCCAGCCCCACCTGCACAGGCGTCTGAAAGAAACACAAGTCGCGCGACACACGGGTGCGTACTAATGCACGGTTATTGTCGCTGCCGTCCTGTATCTCAGGTTGGGAAAATGCGGGAAGCAGATATTGATCATAAAGGTCGTATTCCAGTTGTAGAGCCAGCGGTTGCCGGTGCTCGTCGGCACCGGGGAGGCTGATGCCCGAATGGACGCCGGCCACCGTATAACCGCCCGCCAGTTCGCCATACAGTCCGGTGGTCAGTTTGGAATCTTTCAAAGCCGAATACAGCGTACCGTCTTTCCACCCGGCATCCGACAGAGAGAAACCGGCTTTCAGCTGCAACCCCAATTTTCCCGTTACGTCCATACCGATAAGTTTATCGGAAAACAGCTTCACCCCCAAGCGAAGAGCTACACCGGCGGCTACCGAACCGTTGAGGTTGATGGAAAACTCCGGTGCGTCCGTCACCTCGAGCGGTACAACAGCTTCGTGAACAGTCTGCGGACACGGCATGCCATCCTGCCAGAAAAAGCCGTCGCGGAACTTGCAATACGCCGGTATGGAAGCAGAAAGGTCTATCTGACCGGCCAGTCGGTAAAAGGCACCCAGTTTGAGGCTCCCGTATAGACCGGGGATAGAAGTGGGGATGGTGGCGTCGACCATCCAGAGAGGCTCCGGCGCATACTGACCGTCTACCCGCGCACTCAGTTTGCTTTTCAGGCGATAAGCGTGCGTCAACTCCATTTTGACCACATTCTTCAGGTTGTGTTCTCCGATGCAGATCACGTAGTTGAAGGTGGCCGTCGGTTGCACTTGCAAACTGACGGGACCAAGCGTAACCGTAAAATTATTGAGTTTAAAGGAGTGTGAACCCGTTCCTGTCACTTTCCGGGGCGGAGCCTGTGCAGGAACTTCCCCGTCATCGGTCGATACGGATTTTCCCACCGTCACCAGATGCTCGTAAACATCTGTGAGAATCACCTCGCTGAAATCGAGTACTTTAACGCCGGAGGAATCCCGCACCGAAGCCAATCGACCCGCAAAACCGCCTTCGAGCGGTGTATCGAAGACGTCGCTTACCACGACCTGCCCTTTCGAAGGGAGCAAGTCGGCAGGTACGGTTGAAGAAAACACCAGACGCAAATCGGCGACGGATTGCAGATAAGGCAGATGCGCCGCCGTAAGATGGAACACTTCGCTACGGTACTTCGCCTCCGGCGTAACCAGACTGATGCTGTCGATCGCGGCCAGGGGGATACGGTATACGCTGTCGGAGGTATAGAACAACTGGGCCTGCCACTCGTCGCGATACACGCCGGCGCTGTCGAGACGGGAATAGACGATGCTGTCTATGTCCTCCCGCAGGAAAGCGTTGAAGTCACCGTCGTTACGGTAGACATAGAGGGCATTCTGTGCCGAAGCGACCGGAGCAAGCGACACCAGCAGGAGAAACAGGAAGAAGAGTTTTTTCATGGCTTGCGGATTTTAAAGTTACCGGCAGAGGTCCTGATCACATAGACACCGGACGGAAGCGACCGCATGTCGAGAACGGCATTTCCCGACCCGTCGGTCGAAACGGTCAGGCTTCTTTTCCCGTCGGAGGCGTAGACCTCTACCACCGACCGGGCGGGAAGAGCCGTCATACGCAGGCCGTCCTCCGACAGATGGAAACGGACATCGCCCGCAGCCGGAGCGGCAATCCGGTCCGGTGTCACCCATTCGTGCGTGAGGCGCACCACCTCGCCCGCCGGAAAGGACAGCTCGCTCATGTGGGTGGTCACCCGCATCTCGTCGGTGGTGAATGTCACTTTGGGCTGTTCGTCGAACAGCACCGTCACTTTCTGTCCGTCGGTCTTCCAAAAGGCCACGGCATTTACACCCTCCGCACCGATAGCGGAGGATACGGCCAGCAGGGCCGCGCAAAACATTGTCTTTCTAAATTGCATCTGATAATAGGTTATGTTATATACTTATACTAGTCTGTTTGGCATTTCTACAGGATGCCGGACAGGATGATACCCAAGAAATGGCTTTATATTATTCGGAATCCTTCTAAGGGGGCGGCTTGTGATGGATAAGGCTGCTTTGAAGTTTATCGCAAATATACGGTTTCCTTAGTTATTCTCCTTAAAAGAAATAAAGAAAAATAATGCCTTTTCTTATATTTGCACCCTAAAACGATAGGGTAAAGGGGGGATCTTGCGCGCAACTCCCCTTACGCGCACGCGTATGGCCGCGCGCAAGACAGAGGGTTTGTTTTTACTTTCAATGATACCGGATAGAGACAAACAGATGCACGGTAAGGCATCCGATTGACGGAAGTTCAGGCCTCGGAAGAAATAGAGTTGCTTATAAGGCTTCGCATTCGGCCAGCCAGGCAGCGCCCGAGGCATCGCTGGGCATGCGCCAGTCGCCACGGGGACTGAGCGAGCAACTGCCTACTTTGGGACCGTCGGGCAGACAGGAACGCTTGAACTGCTGCGCGAAGAAACGTCGGTAGAATGTTGTCATCCATTTCTTTATAGTCTCCTCGTCGTAGGTAGTCCCGAAAGCCTTTTGGGCCAAGAAGTAGATTTTTGACGGACGGAATCCGTACCGTAACAGATGATAGAGGAAAAAGTCGTGCAATTCGTACGGGCCCACCTTGTCTTCTGTCTTTTGCGAGATCTCGCCGTTTTCATCCGCCGGAAGCAATTCGGGGCTGATCGGCGTATCGACGATGTCCAATAGCGTTGAGCTGACTTCCTGGTCTGTCATTCCATTGGCTACCCATGTTACCAGATGTTTTACCAATGTTTTCGGTACGGAAGCGTTGACACCGTACATGCTCATGTGATCCCCGTTGTAGGTGGCCCAGCCCAAAGCCAGTTCCGACAAATCGCCGGTTCCTATTACCAACCCGTTCATTTGGTTGGCGGCATCCATCAAGATTTGTGTCCGTTCGCGTGCCTGTGCGTTTTCATAGGTAATGTCGTGCACCGACAGGTCTGCACCTATATCTTCAAAGTGCTGGATACATGCCGCCTTGATGCTGATTTCGCGGATGGTTATCCCCAGATATTTCATCAGTCTGATAGCATTGGTATAGGTGCGGTCCGTTGTTCCGAAGCCCGGCATGGTGATGCCGACAATGCCTTTGCGTGAAAGGCCCAGATTGTCGAATGTCCTGACGCAGACCAAGAGGGCTAGGGTGGAGTCCAGTCCGCCGGAGATGCCGATGACAGCCGTCTGAGCGTGGGTATGGATCAGGCGCTTGGCCAGCCCTTCGGTCTGGATGGCAAAAATCTCTTCACACCGTTCGTTCAGTTCGTCGCCTGTAGGGACAAAAGGATGCGGATGGACCTGACGGGTTATTTCTATCTCTTTCGGAGCAAAGAATTCGGTATCTATGTGGCAGGCATCGTTGGCGCCGTATTGGGCGACAGAAGCGGAGAAAGTAGTGTTCACCCGACGTTCCGAACGCAAACGCTCTACGTCGATCTCGCTGATTATTAGTTGCTCATGACGGCAGAAACGTTCGCCCTCCGCCAATAAAACACCGTTCTCATAAATGAATCCCTTACCGGAGAACACTACATCCTGTGTGCTCTCGCCGAAACCGCATCCGGCGAAGACATATCCCGACAGGCATCGTGCACTCTGCTGTGACAACAGGGATTTCAGGTAGACGTTTTTTCCCACCCCTTCGTTATCGGCGCTCAGATTGAAAATGATTTCCGCCCCTTTCAGCACCAACTCCGAGCTGGGGGGAATGGGTGCCCATACGTCTTCGCAGATTTCAATGCCGAAGCAGCAAGTGGGCGTGTGGAAGAGCAGATTACGGCTTATTTTTACCTGTTGTCCGCAAATCAGCACGTTGGTCTCGGGATGTGTTCTACCGGAGGTGAACCACCGCTGTTCATAAAACTCCTTATAATTGGGCAAATACGTCTTGGGCACCAGTCCCAGTATTTTCCCTTTCTGAACTACGGCTGCGCAATTGAGCAGGGTGCCGTGATAAGGCACCGGCAATCCTACGATAGAGATGATGTCCAGCGAGCGTGTGAAGTTCATCAGGCTGATAAGAGCCATTTCCGCTTCGTCCAGCAGCAGTTGCTGGGCAAATAAGTCTCCGCATGTATAAGCCGTAAGGCTCAGTTCGGGAAAACAAATAATTTCTACGCCTTTTCCTTCGGCTTGGGCGATCAGGCTTTCCATTTCCTGCACGTTATGCTTGCAATCGGCCACTTTCAGGCCGGGGATAGCGGATGCTATTCGTACGAAACCGTAATTCATATTTTGTTATCGGATGTTTTATTCCTACAAAGATAGCAAATAAGAACAGAAGAATGTCTCATTTCGCTTTTTTTTCAAGAAAAACGGCGGTAAAGCTTGCTTGCTTCTGCAATTTGTATTACTTTTGCTTCTGTAATCATTACAATGTTGGTAGAAGTATTGCAAAATAGAGCCTTGGAGAAGTTGCAGGAATGCGGAATCAAGCCCTCCGTGCAGCGGATAGCCATTATGGATTATCTGCTGAAGAGCTATTCGCATCCCACAGCCGAGGACGTTTATGCGGCTTTGCATGAAGAGATGCCGACATTGTCGCGCACTACGGTGTATAATACCTTGCGTTTGTTTGCCGAACAAGGGGCTGCGCGTATGCTAACGATAGATGAGCGGAAGGTGTGTTTCGACGGACAGATGCACCCCCATGCCCATTTCCAGTGTCGCCGTTGCGGCAGGCTTTACGACATGCCTTTGCCGGATCTGCCCCATCTGTCCGAACAGGAGTTCCGGGCCGACGGGCATACGATAGAGGAGATACATTATTATTATAAAGGGCTGTGCCGCATGTGCCGGACGAGTGAAGAGAAAAATGACTGATTGTACACTATAATTATTAAACCAATTAAAACAGAAAAAGAGATGATTAAAAAATTTGTTTGCACCGTGTGTGGATATATCCACGAAGGTACCGAAGCTCCCGAAAGTTGTCCGCAGTGTAAAGCTCCGGCTTCGAAGTTCAAAGAAATGGTTGATACGGAACTTACCTTTGTTACGGAGCACGAAATCGGCATCGCCAAGGATGTGGATCCTGAAATCAAGAAAGGCTTGCAGGCTAATTTTGAGGGCGAATGCACCGAGGTGGGCATGTATCTGGCCATGAGCCGTCAGGCCGATCGCGAAGGTTATCCCGAAATCGCCGAAGCTTTCAAGCGTTATGCTTTTGAAGAAGCCGATCACGCTTCTCGTTTCTGCGAACTGCTGGGTGATATGGTATGGGACACGAAGACCAACCTGAAGAAGAGAATGGAAGCCGAGAGCGGTGCATGTTCCGGTAAGATGGAGATTGCCAAAATGGCCAAAGCGCAGAATCTGGATGCTATCCACGATACCGTGCATGAGATGGCTAAGGACGAAGCCCGCCACGGTCGCGGTTTCCTGGGTCTGTATCAGCGCTATTTCGGCGATAAATAAGCAGAGCGAAAATTGCCTTGATGCTCGTCCGGCGGATGGCCGGCGGGCCTCATAAATAAGAGGGGTGTACACCGGTAATAAAAAAGGTGTACACCCTTTTTCGAAAAGGTCTACACCAAAATGAGAAAAGGTGTAGACCTTTCTGTAATTTGGTCTACACCTTTTTATATCGTTCCCTTCGTCGCTCCGCTCACCGGTCGAGATGGGATTCGGAAATGCCCGGCTTCCTTTTTAAAGGTTATTTGGCAGCTTTTGCGGCGGCTCCTCCGATCTTTTCAGACACCTCGGGTTTGGTTTTGTACCGTTTGTTCAATCCCTTCACCACGTCGGCTGTAATATCATATTTCTTATTGGCCAGCAAAATGTTGTCACCCGCTTTGCTGATGATGTAATCGAACTTCTTGGTTTTGTTGTATTGCGTCAGAAAAGCCTGAATGGAGTCGCGCATTTCTTCGTTGTATTTGGCTTGTTCCATGGCGAACTCATTGGTAAGCCGTTCGTTCAATGCCTGCAAGTCCTGTTGCTGTCTGGCCAGATTCATTTGCGCACGCTCCACCTGATCGCGTGTGGTGAAAGCGTTCGATTCGTATTTTTTTTGCAGATCGGCGGCCTGTGCCTGCAAGGCTCTTTCTTTGGCGGCCAGCGTAGCGCGTATGTTTTCACCTTTTTTGTTCATCAACAGCGTGTAGTCCTTGCAAAAATTGTATTGGCTCATCAACGTGTCGATTTCTACATACGCCAGTTTGAGACCGCCGTTTTGGGCATCCGCTGCCTGCTTGTCTTCTTTCGTGCCGGCTTCGGGATTGCTGCATGCAGCGGTCAGCAACAGTGCGGCTGCGGCCATCCAGCCTGTACGGAGTAACATTTTGTTTTTCATTTTTATAATCGTATTTCTGTTTAATTAGCTTCGGTAGGATTTTTCGGGTTGTTGCCGGTACGCCGTTCGGCAATGCGGTGCGGATTATCCAATCTTTCGGCGTAATCCATGCTTTGCACGCAGGTGATGCCCCGTTTGCGCATGGCGGCGCTGCCTCCGATGTGCAGATTGGGGAATCGTCCGTTTCGCTTGAGCAACAGTTTGACGGCCAGAAAAGCCATGCTCACGGCAACAATTATCAGCGTAAACAGCATTGTTTTCAACATTTTTCCTATATTTGCGTGTGCAAAGATAAGGTTAAAATAGCAGGAAGCCGTTGTTCCGGCGTGTTTTAACCTAAATTAGCACAAATAAAAACCAAAAACAAGCAATAAAAATGAGCGACATGGAATTGAAACCCGCTTGCGTGTTCGATTGTTTTGCACAAGTGACACGGGTGCCGCGTCCTTCCAAGAAAGAGGAGCGCATGATTGAATTTTTGCAGGAATACGGTAAAAAGCTGGGATTGGAGACACTGACCGACGAATGCGGCAATGTGCTGATCCGTAAGCCGGCCACACCGGGCATGGAAAACCGGAAAACGGTGATCCTGCAAAGTCACATGGATATGGTATGCGAGAAGAACCGGGATGTGGACTTTGACTTTACGAAAGATGCCATACAAACCGTTGTCGACGGTGAGTGGCTGCGGGCGAAAGGCACCACGCTGGGTGCTGACGACGGTATAGGAGTGGCCATGCAGATGGCTGTACTGGCTGCCGACGACATCGAGCACGGACCGATAGAGTGCGTGTTTACCCGTGACGAGGAGACCGGACTGACGGGCGCCCTCGAAATGAAACCCGGTTTCATGACAGGGGAGATGTTGCTGAATCTGGATTCGGAAGACGAAGGACGTATTTACGTGAGTTGTGCCGGTGGGGTGGGCACTACAGCGGTATTCCGTTTTACACCCGAGCAGGCACCGGAGGATTATTTCTTCTTTGAATTGAAGATCAACGGCCTGACGGGCGGACATTCCGGTGACGACATCGACAAGAAGCGCGCCAATGCCAACAAACTCTTGGCCCGTTTCCTGTATCAGTCGATGAAGAAATACGATTTGCGCCTGTGCGATATACAGGCCGGCGGGCTGCATAATGCCATTCCGCGTGAGGCTGCGGCGGTATGTGCCGTGCCGATGAAAGACAAAGAGAGCGTACGGGTGGACTGGAATATATTTGCGGCTGATGTGGAGGAAGAGTACAGCGTGACGGAGCCTAACGTGCGTTTTCATCTGGAGAGTACCGAGGCTTGCGGACAAGTGGTGGACGCCGCTACGGCCTGTCGGTTGATTACGGCGCTGCAGGCGGTGCATAACGGTGTGTTTGCCATGTGTCAGGACATTGATCTGGTCGAGACCAGCTCGAACCTAGCTAGTGTGCGCATGCAGCCGGACAACCGCATTGTGGTGGTCACCAGTCAGCGCAGCAGCATTATGAGTGCCCGCCATAACATGAGCCGTACCGTACAGGCCGCATTTGAGCTGGCCGGTGCGGAAGTGACGGTGGGCGACGGCTATCCGGGATGGAAAATGAATCCGAAATCCGAGATCTTGCGCATTGCCGTAGACACGTATAAGGAGTTGTTCGGTAAAGAGCCTTGCGTGCTGGGGATCCATGCCGGACTGGAATGCGGTTTGTTCAGCGAGAAATATCCGGGGATGGACATGATCTCTTTCGGCCCGACCCTGCGGGGCGTTCATTCTCCCGACGAACGGCTGCTTATCCCTACCGTGCAGACGGTATGGGATCATTTGCTGGCCATTTTGAAGAATATTCCTGTCAAAGCATAAAATAATCGGGGCATACTTTCGTTTATATCAAGAAAGTATGCCCTTATTGTATACGATTCCGGCTTATGAAACGAACGACACCTTATTATATATGGCTCCTGGGATTTGCAGTTGTTGCATCGGGCCTTGTCTCTTCGTGCGACGACTACGATAAATTTACGGCCGATCCGGCTTGCGAATTACGGTTTTCAACGGATACGGTACGTTTCGATACGCTGCTGTCTACCGTCGGATCCGTCACCCAGACACTGAAAGTCTATAATCCGTATGACGAAGGTATACGGATTACATCGGTGCACTTGCAAGGAGGAGGGGAAAGCCTGTTCCGGGCCAATGTGGACGGCGAGCCGTTGTTGCGCGAAAACGGTTCGGCGGCTTACGATTTCGAGGTGAGGGGAGGCGATAGTATGTATGTGCGGTTGGAAGTGACTATGCCGGAACGAAACAGCGATGCCGTGGTGCAAGTGTCCGATGCCCTTGTGTTCAGTCTGGAAAGCGGGCGCACCCAAACCATGCCGATGAAAGCAGCCGGACAGGATGCCTATCATTGGCGCGGTAAGAAGCTCGCCCAGGATACGACACTGACTGCCGGACGGCCTTTTGTGGTACTGGACAGCCTGGTTGTTGCACAAGGTGCTACGCTGACACTGAGCAAGGGAGTGCAACTGTATTTCCACGACAAGGCCGAACTGCGGGTACATGGAACATTGAAAGTACAGGGGACGATGGACAGTATGGTGGTCTTTCGCGGTGACCGTACCGACCGCATGTTTCCGTATCTTCCCTATGATAACACGCCGTCGCGCTGGGGAGGGATCCGTCTGGATTCGGAAAGCATGAATAATGAGTTCCGCTATGCGGACATTCATAGTGCCACGTACGGTATCAGATGCGACAGTTCCCGGACCGACGATTACAAACTGCGGATGGAGAACAGCGTGTTGCACAATATCGGCGGGAGCGGACTGGTATTGACAAATTGCCGGACGCAGTTCGTCAATACGCAAGTCAGCAACACGTTGGGCGATTGTGTGTATCAGGCTGGGGGATGGAGTGAATTTGTGCATTGCACCTTGGCACAGTTCTACCCGTGGGAGGCTGGTCGGGGCAGTGCGCTCTATCTGACCGATTATGCGGGTGATGTTTCCTATCCTTTGTTACAGGCCCATTTTGTGAACTGTCTGATAACGGGTTATTCTGACGATGTCATTCAAGGGGCTTGGGAGGGAGAAGACGAGGAAACGCCGTTGGACTATTTTTTCGGCCATTCCTATCTGAATACGGTGGAGAGTGAGGATGCCGGCCGTTTTGTCGGCATTGTATACGACAACGACGAGCAACCTTTGCCGAAAGAGAAGAACTTCCGTCGGTTCGATACCTACAATTTCCTGTATGATTTTCGGCTTCAACCGGAATCCGGTGCACGGAACATCGGCGATCCGACGTGGGCCGTCCGTTATCCGTTCGACCGGTACGGCGTGAGCCGTATGGCTGACGAAGGGCCGGATGCCGGGTGCTACGAATACCTGCCTGCCGAACCGTGATACGTTTTCTTGCGGTAGTTTGGATAGGATGGGCGCTAGGAGGACGTATAGCGGCACAGACGCCTTTTCGACTGGTGAGCTATAATGTGGAGAATTTGTTCGACACCCGGCATGATTCGCTGAAGGACGACACCGAATTTCTGCCGGAGGCTCCGCGCCGCTGGACGCCGGCCCGTTACTGGAAAAAGCTGGACAAGGTGGCAAAGGTTATCGCTGCCGTGGGGCAGGAACGTCTGCCCGATGTGGTGGCTCTTTGCGAAGTGGAAAACGACTCCGTGCTGCACGACCTGACTTGCCGCTCTTCCCTTCGCACAGCCGGCTATCGCTATGTTATGACGGCTTCTGCCGACCGGCGGGGAGTGGACGTGGCTTTGCTTTATCAACCTGGTATGTTCCGTTTGCTCGGTCAGCGTAGCATTCGTGTGCTGTCGGAATCATACGGTTTTTTGCCTACGCGCGATATTTTGTATGCCGCAGGAAAAGTGCCTTCGGGCGATACGCTTCATATTTTTGTCTGCCATCTCCCCAGCAGGGCGGGAGGAAGCCGAAAAGCAGACCGGCACCGCGACCTGGCTGCCCGAACGTTGCAGGCTGCTGTCGACAGTCTGTATAGGCGGTGCCCCGATGCCCGCGTCATTGTGGCCGGCGATTTCAATGCCCCGATGGGAGATCCCGTGTTTAAACGCTCCTTACGGGTATGCCGGTTGATATCTGGTCCGCATGTTTGTACCTCGCGGTCGGCATCGGTCGGCAACATTCTGTATTCGACGGATCCGTTGCCCCGCAAGCACCGGAAGCTCCCTTTGGGATCCTATCGTTATCAGGGCGAATGGAGTTTTCTCGACCATGTGCTGGTAAGCGGTAACTTATTGGATTCGTTGGCTGCCTTTTCCTGCAAATATCCGGTGAAAATGCGGGCGGCTGATTTCCCGTTTCTGCTGGAGGAAGACCGTACGCATGGCGGTGTCCGTCCGTTTCGTACCTATCAGGGACCGGTGTATCGAGGCGGATACAGCGACCATCTGCCGGTGTATTTGGATTTCGTATGGCGACGTCGTCGTGCGGAACGTCCTTGACGCCAAAGAGATGTTTCGCCTTTCCGTTGTTTTTACTGGGGCGGGCTGCTCCTTGTCGGTTCAATACATTCTTTGCCGGTGAGGTGTCTCATACACAATCCGGCATATCTGTTCGATAGGATTTCTTTTTGATTTTTTTATCCGACCGGTTGGCAAATCAGGAATATACCGTTTCGTCAACCGGCTTATAACCTGGTACTTTTCATTGTATCTTCAATGATGCGAATGCGTCCGAAGGCTAGTCGGTTCAGGCGCATTCGCAAAGGTGCATGTCCGTGGCCGGACCTCTTGGAATATATCGGTCAATCCGAGTATAATTCGAGTAGAGGCTGGACAACTCTCATTTGCTATAGGTGTTTTTTTGTTAAACATTCTTGGTGTTTATTGGCTATACAGGAACTTTTGTCTACCTTTGCAACTGTAAAACGTAATAAAAAAAAGAAAAATGAAAGTTCTACGATACGGAATATGTGCATGTGTGGCCGTTTTGTTTGCTGCGTGCGTAACTTCAAAAACAGATGTGAAAAACCAACAGGCTTTGTTGCGTTCGGAGTGGAAAATCGTGAAAGTGAACGGAGAAAAAGCTTCGGGCGAAGACATTCCGTCGATGGCGCTGGATACGGAACGGGTGTACGGAAGCACAGGATGCAACAGCTATTTCGGTGAGTACGAACTGAAGGGAAACAAGTTGAAATTCGACAAGGTAGGATGCACACGGCGTTTGTGCCACAACGCACCCAGCGAGGGCGCTATTCTGGAGGCTCTCAACAAAGTGGCGTCGTTCAAGGCGGAAGCAGGCAAGGTGTTCTTGTATGATGCTGCCGGCACGTGCGTCATGGAGCTGGGCAAATAAGGCGTTGTTCCGCTTTATTCGTGGTGGTAAGGCTCGTTGTTGAGGATGGTCATGGCCCGGTAGATCTGTTCGGTGAACACAAGGCGTATCATCTGATGGGAGAAAGTCATGCGGGAGAGTGAGATCTTTTCCTGAGCCAGCGCATAGATGTCGGGGGCGAAACCGTAGGGGCCTCCCACCACAAATACCAGTCTTTTATTCACGTTGATCATTTTTTTCCGCATCCAGTCGGCGAACTCCACGGAGCGGAATTCCCGTCCGTGTTCGTCGAGCAGCACGATGTAGTCGCCCGTCTGGAAATATTTTTTCAGCAAGTCGGCTTCTTTCGCCTTTTGCTGTTCGGCACTCAGACTTTTGGTATTCTTAAGTTCGGGCACTACTTCGAAGTCAAACGAGAGGTAGTGCCTGATGCGTTGTATGTAATCGTTTACGGAGGCGATAAAATGCGGGTCGGTGGTTTTACCGACAACGAGTAGTACGGTTTTCATGCCGACAAAGATAGCGGATTAACACATATATACTTTTCTTTCTTAAATTTCTTTAACAAGTTGCGTCTGTTCGCGCACGGATATTCTTTATACCTTTGCTTCATCTAAACCAACTAAAGAAAGGAATAATCATGCTTTCAGTAGAAGAACTAAACGACAAATTGATAGATTTGGCTTTTGCCGAGGATATTGGCGACGGTGACCATACCACGTTGTGCTGCATACCGGCCGATGTGACGGGACAATCTAAGTTGCTGATCAAGGAAGAGGGTATTCTGGCCGGTGTGGAAATAGCCAAGCGGGTGTTTCACCGCTTCGACCCTTCCATGCAGGTGGAAGTGCTTATCAACGACGGTGCTCATGTGAAGCCCGGTGACGTGGCGATGGTAGTGACGGGAAAAGTACAGAGCCTGTTGCAAACCGAACGTCTGATGCTGAACATCATGCAGCGCATGAGCGGTATTGCCACCATGACCAGCCGTTATGTGAAGCGGTTGCAGGGTACGCGTACCCGTGTGCTTGATACACGGAAGACCACACCGGGCATGCGTATGCTGGAAAAAGAGGCGGTGAAGATCGGCGGCGGCGTGAACCATCGTATCGGATTGTTCGACATGATTCTGTTGAAAGACAATCATGTAGACTTTGCCGGGGGGATCGAGAATGCCATCAACCGTTGTCATGCCTATCTAAAAGAAAAAGGAAAGGATCTGAAAATAGAAATCGAGGTGCGCAACCTCGACGAACTGGACCAGGTGCTCCGTATCGGCGGCGTAGACCGTATCATGCTGGATAATTTTACGCCCGAGAATACGCGGAAGGCTGTGGAAAAGGTGGGCGGTCGTTACGAAATCGAATCCAGCGGCGGCATTACGTTCGATACTTTGCGCGATTACGCCGAGTGCGGGGTGGACTACATTTCTGTAGGGGCACTGACGCATTCCGTCAAAGGGCTTGACATGAGTTTCAAAGCTTGTTGATATTTCCTCAAGCTGCTGCAGACGCTTAATATAATTTTCA
>ERZ778515.1765-NODE-1765-length-14301-cov-5.305910_pt1 | contig 14301 bp, 13 predicted proteins | sample MGYA00510343_ERZ778515 | MGnify/ENA primary metagenome ERZ778515 (study PRJEB29527, sample SAMN07138965) | mouse gut metagenome | material: feces | host: mouse | place: China:Nanjing | collected 2016-01-25 ...
GTCATTCCGGAACCTTTGCGCGTCTTTATCCCTTCGGCTCAGTCTCATAGCCCGCTATGCTCCTTCGCTGCAGGGATAAATCCATCACAAATCTTCCGGCTCTGCGTTAACAAGCATTTTTAAACAGCCTCTTAGTCTACAACCACTGATTATCTGCTATCTACAAAGAGGCTGTGTCGTTTGACACAGCCTCTCTGATATTATGCGTTTCTACGGTCCGGCAATCAGTCTACCTGGATGATGAGGTAAGGAGTGAGGCTCCAGAACTTGGCGGGATTGGTTATCTTGATGCTCTTTATGCCGTCAGCGTTGCTTACAATCTGGTAAGAGTCGGCAGGCATATTGCTCCATACCTTGACTTTCTTCGCAGTGGTCGGGATTGTAGTGATGTTGCGCTTGTCGGCGGTAGTGAAGTATGCAGCGTTGTAGTTGCCCTTCATCACCTTGGTGGCACCGAGGAATTTCTTTTCAAGCAGACCGTTCTTCTTCAGCTCCTTGTTGGTGCCGATAGCGTAGAACACCTTGTTGGCCTCGTTCTCGGCGGCCACGGCTTCCTGCTGGGCCTGTTCCTTGGCGGCTGTCTCGGCCTTCACTTCCTCTTCCTTCTGCGCGACGGTGTTGTTGAGTTCACCTATCTGCTTGTTGGCGTTTTCGAGGTCGTTCTGAAGCTGGGCTATCTTCTCGTCCTGCTGAGCGATATGAGCCTTGAGCTGGTCGATTGTCTTGGTGAGCACGGAATTCTGGTTGCCGGAATTCTTTACTTTCGCTTCCATGTCGGCCAGAAGCTGCTTGTTGGCGTTGAGGCGGGCCTTGATGGCGGCAAGGTTGCGGCGTATTTCGGCGCGGCGGTCGGCATTGTCGCCCTGGTTCATATTGTAGAGCAAGCCCTCCTGCATGTTGATGGAGTCGAGACCCGTGTAGATGTCGCCCATAAGGAGCATCAGGGAATCGTTGAAGTCGGAAGCTTCCTTGTATTCCTCGGTGAGGTCTGCAATCTTGGCGGAATCCTCGTTGAGTTTCTTTTCATTGCCTGCACATGACGCAAGCAGGATAGCGGCCGTACCGCAGATTAAAAACGTTTTTTTCATAATTTGAAAAATTAATTAGAGGTGTGGTTCAGTTAGAATTTTCAAGTTTCAGAAGGTTTCGTCGCGGTCTGGCCTTTCCGTGCCGGAGCTCTTCGGCCTGGCGGCTCTCCCGCAACCTTCAATGACAATAACAATTTCCCCCTTCGGATTGTTCACTTCGAAATAACCGGCGAGTTCACCCAGCGTGTCCCGGTGGATAGTCTCGTGCAGTTTCGATATTTCCCGGCAGACGGCCGCAGGGCGTTCCGTCCCGAAAACATCGGCAAGCTGGCGGAGGGTGCGCGGCAGCCTTTTCGGCGACTCGTATATCACGACAGTGCGCTGTTCACCGGCCAGTTCGGCCAAGCGCGTGGCCCGTCCTTTCTTCGGAGGCAGGAACCCTTCGAAGACGAACCTGTCAGTAGGCAGTCCGGAGTCCACCAGCGCAGGGACAAAGGCGGTGGCCCCGGGGAGGCATTCCACTGGCAGCCCGCGCCGCCGGCACTCGCGGGAAAGCATGAACCCGGGATCTGAGATGCCAGGAGTGCCTGCATCGGAGATGAGGGCCACAGTCATTCCGCCCTCCACCTGTTCGGCCACACGGGCGGAAGTCTCATGTTCGTTGAACTTATGGTGGCTGCGCATCGGGGTCTCTATGCCGAAATGCTTAAGCAGCACGCCCGACGTCCGGGTGTCCTCCGCAAGTATCAGGTCGGCCTCTTTCAATGTCTCCACGGCCCTGAAAGTCATGTCGTCGAGATTGCCCACAGGCGTAGGCACTATAAACAGTTTTCCTGCCATGACCCTATTTCTTGAAGTAACGGGTAAGCAGGGTCATGAATTCCACCACTACCGCATCTTCCGGGTTCCACTCCAGATCATTGTAGAAATAGTCCTCGGCCTCATCATATGAATCCATAGTGGCCACAAGGTCAAGGGCCGCATTGAAATCAGGATCGGAGTTTGAGAAAAGCTCACGGCGGAACCTGAAACGGTCGTTCACGCTCAGAAGCGGCTTGGGCCTCTCTGTCGCAGCCCGGCCTTTGGCGGGAAAACGTCCGGAACCGGAAATTTCAGGCTCAGGCATGCGCTTCTCCACTTCTTCAGCCTCGTATTCATCGCACTCGTCAGGAAGCGAGTAGAACATCTCATCAGACCCGGCAGTTACGTCCGCCGTGCCGTCGTCTCCAACGCACGCCTCTGCGGCTTCATTCCGCATCTCACGGCAATCCAGCCCGGAAACAGAGCATATCGCCCTCACCTTATCCGATATAAGGTCTTCAAGAGCCTCGTCTTTCTCACGCTCAAGACGCAGACGCACGAGCCCTTCAAGCTCGAACGCCAGGTCAAGGAGTTCTTTATATCTGTCCATCGTCTATCACAAGTCTTGTTAACAGGTTCATATAAAATTCACGGCTCAGGAAAGATGGAAAGCAGCATTTTCTCCACCTCTGAACGGACGGCACCGCGCCCGCCCTTCATGCCGTTGATGATTATGACTATTGAATGCGTAGGCACGTAATCGTCGTCGAGCTTATAGCCAGCATAGCACTGTATGCCCGACATGGAGCCGGTCTTCAACGCCACGTATTCTTCTAGATGCGTCCCGCACAGAAAACGCTTCAATGTGCCTTCCCGTCCGGCGAGAGGGAAAAAAGACGCATAGTAAGCATCCCCGCCCATCTCTTCAAGCACATCGGCCATGAACGACGCCGTAGTCCTGTTGGAACGGGATAGCCCGGAGCCGTCCACGATCTTCACCCCGTCGGTATCCGCCCTTTTCCTCTTCCAGAAATCATATTCTATCTCAGCGGCCTTCTCAGGAGTGCTTTCCTTACCGACCGACAACGGGATGGTACGCATAAGTGCCTCAGCATAAAGATTGTCGCTGCGCATCATGCAGGAACGCATTATTTCGTCGAGCGGGGCAGAACGATGGTCAAAGACAAGACGCCTGCGCCCGGAATCCAAGCCGTTGCCCCCTATGCGTATGCCCATACCGGCCAAAGCGGCCTTAAGCTTCGACACGAAGACGGCGGCCGGGTCGGACACCGACGACTTTCCGGAAGCGTTGTTCTGGAAATTGAACCCATGGCATCCGGTGCCGTAAGCATACCGGAGGTCTCCCGAAGCCCATGACGGCGGCACCGCCGGCCCTTTGAACACCGAGCCGTCCACCCTTATCTTCCCGGCAATGCTGTCGATGCCTTTCGTCCGCAATGCCGACGCCACATCTGCAACGAAATCGGGAGTCAATGGAAGTTTGGAGGAATTGAGGGTGGGGTCTCCCGAACCCACCACCACCACATTCCCTTCAAGCACCCCGCGCTCCACGTCTCCGTCCACATAAGCCTTGGTGTGATAAGCCCAGTCCTTTCCGGCCGTCCTCAGCAGAGTGGCGGTCGTTACGGCCTTCTGTATCGATGCCGGGACAAGAGGCACGTCTTCATTGTAGGACGCAACGACATTGCCGCTGCCCAAATCCCTGACCATCACCGCCACCTTTGCCGAATCCACTGAAGGAGAATGCACGAAAGCCGCTACCGCTTCTTCAGGAGCATGGGCGCAAATCACTCCCGAGGATATGCAGAACGCCGTTAAAACGCTGATTATGTTCAATAAATATGTCTTCATACCATTTCGAGGAGAAAAGCGTCAGGTGCAAAGATACAACAAATTTCCGAAAAAACCGGAATGCTTGCACGCTCTTCCAGAAAAAATGAGTAATTTAGTGGTTTGAAAACAGAAACGGAACATCAATCACGATATGAGCGAGCATAACATCCGGGAACCGTACACCTTCGACCGAGTGGTCCGCATCATCTTTTCGATTGCGGGCATCGTAGCGGCCATCGTCCTTCTCAACTGTCTGAAAGGCGTGCTTCTGCCGTTTCTGGTGGCATGCCTGATCGCATATATGCTTGAACCGCTCGTGAGATGGAACCAGCGTTGGACCCGCCTGAAAGGACGCTTCATCCCGGTGGTGCTCACGCTTCTGGAGGCATGCCTGGCTTTCGGCGTATTCCTCGCCCTTTTCGTGCCATACTTCATTTCCGAGACCTCGGCAATGGCCGACGTGGTGAGAAAATACGCAACGACGCAGATCGACATCCCTTACATAAGCCGCAGCATCCACGACTTCATACGTGAAAACGTGGACTTCAACACCATCACCCGATACCTTTCCAAAGACCAGTGGGGCACGCTTCTGAAAGAGACCCTTTCGTCGGGATGGTCGTTCCTCAGTTCGAGCGTGGCGTTCGTGTTCGGTGCGGTGAGCTGGCTGATTGTGGTGCTATACGTGATATTCATCATGATCGACTATGAAAGGCTGATGCTCAGCTTCCGTCAGCTTGTGCCCCAAAGCCACAGGCACCGCGTGTTCCACATCTTCGACGACTGCAAGAACGCCATGAACAGGTATTTCCGGGGACAGGCGGTCATCGCCTCCCTCGTGGGGATAATGTTCTCCATCGGATTCGTGATAATAGGGCTTCCGATGGGGGTGGTGCTGGGCCTTTTCATCGGGATGCTCAATATGGTTCCGTATCTCCAGCTGATTTCGCTGCCGATCACGGCGGTGCTCTGCATAGTCTACACCGTAAGCACCGGCGACAGCTTCTGGATGATATTCTGGGAAAGCATGGCGGTGTACGTGGTCGTGCAATGCATCCAAGACCTCATACTGACCCCTAAGATCATGGGAAAGGCCATGGGCCTAAACCCCGCCATAATACTGCTCTCCCTCTCTGTCTGGGGCAGCCTTCTCGGATTCATGGGACTCATAATCGCACTGCCGCTGACCACCCTGCTCCTCTCCTACTACGACCTCTACGTGCTGCAACGCGTGCGCCGCAAGCAACTTCTGAGCGATTTGCACGCACGCGAAAAGGCTCCGTCCCGGCCCACGATAAACGACTGAGGACAATACAAAAAACCAACTTTATTAAGCCTGAGGCGTTTATACGTAAACTGTAATGACAAAACGAATATGAAGAGAATCATCCTCGGCCTGCTCATGATTGCAGGCCTGTCTTTGGCCGCAGACGCCAAAGACACATACGGACACGACGCAAGTGTGCTTCCTAAAGCTGCACAGTCGGTGATCAAGAAGAACTTCAAGACCCGCGTCGGCGTCGTGAAGATCGACAAGGATTTCGGCCGCATAAGTGAGTATGAGGCCACGCTCACCGACGGCTCGGAGATAACATTCGACCGTGACGGAAACTGGAAAGAGATTGAGACCAACATCGAAAAATCTGTCCCTTCCGCCTTCGTCCCGACCGCAATAAGCACATTCGTGAAGAAGAACAACCCAGGCACACGCATAGTGGGTATAGAAAAGAAGCGTAACGGATACGAAATCTCACTGTCAAACGGAATAGACATCGAGTTTGACAAACAAGGCAATTTCGTGAAATACGACTGACCGCCATCTTCACAACCACCGAAAGCACAACACAGAACAAAAGGTTTCTTGGGGCGAGCCTGCCCCCAAGAAGCCTGAAACAATCAAACCAAAATACTTTTTAACTTCAAATTTCTTTTACACATGAAAAGAATCTTATCTGCATTGGTGGCACTCGTGTGCCTTGCATTCACCGGCATAGCCCAAGAATGCCCCTACGACATCAAATGGCTCCAAGGCCAAGGTTACTCCACCGCCTCAGAAATCAAAGACATGAAAGTGATTTCGCTTCGAATGGTGTTCGCCGAAATCAACAATGTCAGCAGCGTTGCCGTATCGGAAGGCAAAAAAGTCCACGTGGAAGGGCCAAACAACTTCACCGGAGATTTCTACATCTCACAGCTCTCCAAGGCCGACCAGAGCGGCAACGTCATCAACCTGAACGGATTCAAGTTCACATGCGAATCCAAAGGTTTGGCACTCAAAGAATACGGAGACTATACGATGACTTTCCCCGCAGGCTTCATGAAAGTGGACGGAACTGACAACCCTCAGTTCTCAGTAAAGTTTACCATCGAGGACACTCGCGTGTTCGAACCAATAGAGTTCCAGATCACCAACGTGTCGCCGGCTGAAGGCGAAGTAACCGAGCTCCGCTCAGTATCGTTCCAGATTTCCAACAAGAACTCTTTGGATAAACGCATCTACGACAACCTCGGCCTGAAAGCCGGCTCAAGAGGGCTGGTAGAAATGCCTGACGGCTCCACAAAAGATATGCTTTTTGCCGGAGAAGGCGTGCTTACCGACAAGCTGGGATGGGAATTCCGTTTCTACAAAGAGGACGGGAGCGGCAACATCGTATATGAAGACGGCTTGCCCGTAGTGGTTCCTTTCACCGAACCCGGGGACTACAGATTCATCGTTCCCGAAGGAACCATCCGGCTCTCGGAAATCGAAGGAGGCCGACTCTACACGAACAAACGCATCGAATTCAATTACACCATCAAGGGAAGTGTTCCGGAAAACCAGTTCACCGACGAAAAGCCTGTGGCAAATCCGGTGCCTGACAAGACATATAAGTCTCTCGAACGCTTTGAATTCTCCGCTCCGGCCAACTATTCAATCGCGCTTCCTTCTTCAGTGAAGAATTTCTCGCTCATTTTTGACGGAAAGCAGTCGACCGCCACTCCTTCAATCAGCAACGGCATCATCTCTGTTTCATTCGGCAAAATAGAGGCCAAAGGAAGCTATGTGCTGCGCATACCTGAAGGAGCCATCGAATTCTCCGACGCGGACGGCAAGAAATACATCAACCGCACCATCGAGTTCAACTACAACGTAGACCCCGCCGCATCAGTGGAAATGATCGAGGCAGACGGAAAAGTAACCGTCTACAACCTCGCTGGCGAACGCGTGCTCGACAACGCACCGGCAGATATGCTCCGCAATCTTGAAAAAGGCATCTACATCGTAAACGGCAAAAAACAGGCAGTCAAATAAAAAGGACTGAACCTTCAATACAAAAGGGCAGACTGGCGCATCACCGGTCTGCCCTTTCTGATTGCATGTCCGGATATCATCCTGAACCGTTTTCAACATAAAGCACATTTGTATGTTTCACAACTTTTAGCTAACTTTGCACAACAATCAACAGTTACTTAAAAACAAACCGACTATGAAGAAATTATTGTTCAGCTTGTCCATTGCGGCCTTGGCGGCAACCGGCGCAAACGCACAGCGAATCATCAACAACCCTGACAACAAGCCTTTCTGGGGCATTCGGGCATCTCTCGACATCTCCAACCCAACCGAACTGAAGCATGACGACTTCAAATTCGACGCCTTCGACAAGGGCGTGGGTTTCAGCATCGGGGCTGTCTACAATATCCCCATCGTGGCAAACCTCTACTTCGAGCCGGGCGTGAGCTTATTCTACAACACTTGGAAATGGACATACATAGAAGACTTCATCGGTGAGCTTCCTTCCAACTTCAAAACCAAGCACAACAGCCTACGCCAAACCGGTATCCGCATTCCTCTGAATCTCGGCTACCACTTCGACTTCACCAAAGACTTCAAGGTTTCAGTCTTCACAGGCCCGCAGCTCGAAGCAGGCTTCAGCTGCGACAGCTACGTTACGGTAGAAGCCAAAGCTGGCAACTTCTCAAAAGAAATACACGTAGCCCCTTCTTGCTATAAGGATTATGACGACGAAGGGCCGGCACTCAACCGATTCCAGGCGTACTGGAACATAGGCGTAGGATTCACCTACCAGAAATTCTACCTCGGCGTTACCGGCCAGCTCGGAATGACCGACTTCGTACACAACGAGAAGGGCGAAGACGTCAAAAGCCACATGAACCGCTGCTCAATAGCCCTCGGCTACAACTTCTGAACCACTGGCTTTCTCTGAAGAATATGAACGGACACCGGGTTTTCCCGATGCCCGTTCTCTTTATTATAATGCCATTACACTCCGCAACCTAATGCCTGAACCCCAAAACCCGCTTTGCATAGGCATAGGAGGCATCCGGAATGAGGAAACGCAAATCGGTTCCTGCCGACAGTTTTTCCCGAATAAAAGTGGACGAGACCGACATAGTAGGCGCGTCAGCAAGATAGCGTATCGAATCCGGAGCGTCATAATCCATCTCCATTCCGGATATGAATTCCGGAGTCAGAACCACTCCAGGACGCGGATACACCAACAGTCCGAATTCACGCAAGATTCCTCCCGGATTCCTCCAAAGACGGAAATCACGGAGATTGTCGGCTCCGGCGACAAGCCGGAAACTATGTTCAGGATATGAGTCCCGCAAAGCGCAGAGCGTCCCGTAGGTGTAGGACGGGACTGGAAGCGACATCTCAAAACCGGAGACCCGAACCCTTGGACATCCGGCCATCGCTAGCCTCGCCATCTCAAGCCGCTGGCAGTCGGTGAAAAGCCTTCTTTGTCCGTCTTTCAGCGGATTCAGAGGGCTGACAAGCATCCAGACCTCGTCAACCCCGCCGAACTGAGCCACATAACTGCCAACGACAGCGTGTCCTATGTGGACAGGATCGAAAGTGCCTCCGTAGATTCCGATTTCCATCATTCAGCGATGAAGCCGGATATGGCCGACGCCACCTTGCCTACGGTTTCTTCAAGGTCATCGTTTACTACGCAAAGGTCAAACCGGGAAGCGAAACCGATTTCATACTCAGCCTTGTCAAGACGTTTGCGGATGGTCTCTTCACTGTCTGTGGCCCTTCCGCGCAGACGGCGTTCAAGCACCTCCAGACTCGGAGGGGCAAGAAACACCGAAAGCGCCCTGTCCCTGTAGATGTCTTTAACGTTGACCCCGCCCTTGACATCGATGTCCATGATAAGATTCATTCCAGAATCCGTTACGCGCTCCACTTCCGATTTCAGCGTGCCGTAGTGGGTGCCGGCATACACCTCTTCATATTCCACGAAATCTCCTTCAGCAACCCTACGCCGGAATTCCTCGTCGGAAATGAAATAATACTCGCGGCCGTCCTGCTCATTGCCGCGGGGCTTGCGGCTCGTGGCTGAAATGGAGAATCCGAGCCTGAGTGCCGGAATCTGCATCAGCCTCCCTATGACGGTAGATTTGCCGGTGCCGGAGGGAGCGGAAAGAATTATGATTTTACCTTTCATAACACGTTAAGCACCTGCTCCTTGATTTGTTCAAGCTCATCTTTCATCTTGACCACTATCTTCTGCATGTCAGGGTCGTTGGCCTTCGAGCCGAGAGTGTTTATCTCACGCCCCATCTCTTGGGCAATGAATCCGAGCTGCTTTCCCTGCCCGGAGTCAGCCGGAAGGCCGAGGGTGTCAAGGAAATAGTTGAGATGCGAACGCAGACGCGTCTTCTCTTCAGTAACATCGAGCTTCTCTATATAGAAAACGAGTTCCTGCTCAAGGCGTCCACGGTCATACTCCACGCTGTCAAGCTTGGCAAGCTGCTCTTCGAGCCTTGCCCGAATCTTCGGCACCCTTTTCTCCTCAAAAGGCTCCACCGAAGCAAGAAGGCTGCTGATATTGTCTATCTTCTCCACGAAGAACTGGAACAGACGCTCGCCTTCACGGCTCCTGAACGCCATGAGCGCAGAAGCCGCCTCCCTGCAAGCCTGGCGGAAAGCCTCTTCGTCGGCGGCATCGACCATCTTCAGTTCGGTCTTTAGAGCATCGGGCAGCCTCAGCAACGTGGCATACCAGTCGGCAGGTTCGGGAATCCCGAGAGTGCCGGCAAGCGCAAGAATCTGCGACCTGTACTGCTGCAGGACTTCCGTGTTGATCACCGCGGAAGCCTCCGGGACGATGTTCTCGACCGATACGTTAAGCTCCACCTTGCCGCGCTGCAGCACAGAGGCAAGCTCCGAACGCATAGTTACCTCAAGCTCACGGAAATACGGAGGGACACGCATCGAAAGGTCGAGCTGCTTGCTGTTGAGAGATTTGATTTCTATTGTGATTTTTTTCGACTCCGAGGCGGCTGCGCCACGGCCGAAACCGGTCATTGATTGTATCATTCTTAAAATCAGCTATATACCAAAATACAATAGGAGAGACCCGTCGTGAATGACAAAATTACAAAAAAAAATCCAATCAGACACAATTTGCTCCAATCAACTTTTTTGGCTAATTTTGCGTTTTAACAATGATAAACCGGATTCTGACCATACGATACAGACCATGCCAAGCCGGTAAACAACAAAAAACTTCATATATCTTAATTATATAATGGACAATAAGGAACTACTCAAGACAGTAGAAGCCAAAGCCCAAAAGTGGCTCGGCACCCAATATGACGAACAGACGCGTCTCGAGGTAAAAGCCATGCTCGACGCGGAAGACAAATCCCCGCTTATAGAGGCTTTCTACAAAGACCTTGAATTCGGTACCGGAGGACTGCGCGGAATAATGGGCGCCGGATCAAACCGCATGAACACATATACTGTAGGAGCGGCGACTCAGGGACTGGCCAACTACCTGAACGACTGCTTCAAGGAGCTTCCCCAGATAAGCGTCGTGGTCGGGTTTGACGTGCGCCACAACTCTCGCAAATTCGCAGAACTCGCAGCCGACATATTCTCGGCAAACGGCATAAAGGTGTATCTTTTCGACGACGGATGCCCCACCCCTGAGGTTTCATACGCCATACGCAAACTCGGATGCCAAAGCGGCGTGATGATCACCGCCAGCCACAATCCCAAGGAATACAACGGCTACAAGGCCTACTGGAGCGACGGCGCACAGATGATAGCCCCCCACGATGTCAAGACCATTGAATACGTAGAGGCGATAACCTCCGTAGACCAGGTGAAATTCCAGGGAGACAAAAAGCTGATTGAAATCATAGGCCCTGAAATGGACCGGGATTTCCTCCACGACGTGCATACGCTGTCCCTCTCCCCTGAAAGCGACAAACGCCATTCCGACATGAAGATCGTCTACACCCCGCTCCACGGCGTGGGCACGCGGCTCACCTACCGTTCGCTTGAGCTTTGGGGATTCAACGAGGTGATACATGTGCCTGAGCAGGACATCCACAACGGCGACTTCCCGACTGTAAAGTCCCCTAACCCTGAAAACCACGAGGCTCTTGAAATGGCAATAGAAAAGGCCAAAAAGACCGGCGCGCAAATCGTGCTTGCCGCCGACCCAGACGCCGACCGAATCGCCCTCGCCGTGCGCGACAAGAAAGGCGAATACCAGCTCGTCAACGGCAACCAGCTCGTCATGATGCTCCTCAACTACATCATCACGCGCAACGCCGAACTAGGACGAATAACGGGCGACGAATACTGCGTGAAGACGATCGTGACCACCGAGACCATCAAGCGCATAGCCGACGCCAACAACGTGAAGTGCTTCGACTGCTACACCGGCTTCAAGTGGATTGCCGACGTGATGCGCAATATGGAAGGGAAAGGACGCTACATCGGCGGAGGCGAAGAGAGCTACGGATTCCTTGCCGAAACGTTCGTGCGAGACAAGGATTCCATATCGGCAAATTCCCTTATGGCCGAAATGGCAGCCTGGGCAGCCGACAAAGGCATGAACCTCTACGAGCTCCTGATAGACATATACGCACAATACGGCTTCTCCCGCGAACGCGGCATAAGCATCGTGCGTCCGGGCAAGACCGGCGCCGACGAAATAGCAGCGATGATGAAAGGATTCCGCGAAAACCCGCCCAAGGAGCTCGCCGGCTCGCCGATAGTCGAGATAAAAGACTATGCCGACCTCAACTGCCGCAACCTCAAGACCGGGGAAACCACGAAAATGAATTTCCCGGCCACGAGCAACGTGCTGCAGTTCTTGACCGAAGCCGGCGACAAGATTTCAATCCGCCCGTCAGGGACAGAGCCTAAAATCAAGTTCTACATCGAGGTGCGCGAAGACATGCCTTCCAAAGAACTGTACGAAGAAACCGTGGTCAAGGCCGAAAAGCACATCGACCAGATTCTTTCCGACCTGAAAGTGGACTGACCGCCAACGACAGACAAGCTTTCTATCCAAATATATCGTTCAAAATCCGGTAGCCACGAATGGCAGCCGGATTTTTTCATGTTTCGCACCGACCCCTGGTGATGCGTTTTTGTTGTATCTTAAGAGTGTCATACATTTGTAAGACGCTCCAAGAAACACACTATATGCTATGTCAAACACCAGGAAACATATCTTCGCCACGCTGACGATGCTCGCATTTTCGGCGCTTTGTGTCGTTTCCGCCTCGGCCCAGATGGCAATCAAAAAAGCGGTGGCTCCGGTGGTGCCGCCCGACTCGGCCGATGTCGCATACTACGGCAAGAAACATTTCTGGCGGGCGGCTGCCGAGACATTCGGCTTCAACATCGGACTCTGGGCTTTCGACCGATATGTGCAGAAAGGCGATTTCGCCTACATATCGCTCAATTCCATAAAAGAGAACTTCAAGCACGGATTCATATGGGACAACGACATGCTCGGCACCAACACATTCCTGCATCCATACAACGGCTCGCTCTACTTCAACGCCGGACGCGCCAACGGCTTCAACTTCTGGCAGTCTGAACTCTTTGCAATCGGCGGCAGCGCGATGTGGGAGCTTTTCATGGAATGCGAATACCCGTCCACCAACGACATAATAGCCACTCCGATAGGAGGCGCAGTGCTGGGCGAGACACTTTTCCGCGCCTCCGACGCTGTGCTTGACGACCGCAGCGGCGGGTGGGAACGCTTCGGACGCGAAGCCGCCGCCTTCGTATTGTCGCCCATACGAGGCCTGAACCGCATAATCACAGGCGACGCCTGGCGGAAACGAGCCACCCCGGGACGTGTGTTCGGAAGCCCCAACTTCGCGTTTCAGGTTTCTGCCGGATTGAAGCTGCTTGAATACCAAGGACATCTACGCGACACCCGTGCCGGATTTGCCGTGCAGCTCGATATGGAATACGGCGACAGGTTTCAGGTAAAGTCCACAAAACCTTACGACTATTTCACCCTCTCGGCCGAACTCGCGGTGATGAAAGGCCAGCCATTGCTCAGCCAGCTTGAGATAAAAGGCCGTCTGCTCGCACGCGAAATATTCAAGAACTACCGCTCGCACATAAGCGTCGGGCTTTACCAGCATTTCGACTTCTTCGATTCGGACACGATCGACGGACTCGACCGCGTGCCTTACAAACTCGGCATCCCGGCAAGCGTCGGAGGAGGCATAATGTTCCGCGACGTGGAGGAACACCGATGGCGGCTCGACGCATACGCACACGCCAACGGAATCATACTCGGCTCTATACTTTCCGACCATTACCGTGCCGGCGAACGCAACTACAACTGGGCTTCGGGATTTTCCGTAAAGGCGGGAGCCAACATCATATTCGACAAGGACAAGCTCTCATTCTCACTCAATCATCACTATTACAGGCTGTTCAGCTGGAAAGGCTACCGCACCGGCACTGATTTGGCAAAAGAGAACCCCAAGACGCTCAACGTGCAGGGCGACCACTCCTGTGCATCGTTCAACGTTACGGAATTCCGCGCCAACGTGAAGCTATGGCGCAACCTCTATGCCACTCTCAGCTTCATGAACTATGTTCGCTCCACGCGCTACCGGGATTTCGGACACCGCCTCAGTTCCTCAATGACCCTCCGCACAATGCTCACCTACAAATTCTGAACACCCGCATTCCACTGTCTGACAATAACATACATCATATCATTAAATTTTGCCAAAAAATCATTACAAAAAAATTGGAAATTTTAAATATTATCCGTACATTTGTCATTAGAATCAGTTTCAGACTTTCAATACATAAACCGAGAGCAACAAAATTTTAAATAATCATTAAACATTATCACTATGGCACCAACAGGAAATTTCGAAATACGGCATTTAATGCCACGAAATTCAACTTATGATTCACATAGACCGATTGTAAGTTTCGGACAAACCAACGACATCCAACAACAGTCTGCAAACCACACCCAAGCCATTATTTTAAGTGGTGGTTATAATATGGCCAACAACTACCAAAGATATTGGAATGATTGTTCTTTCATATATCATACATTAACTAAACGATATTGCATTCCCAAAGAAAACATATCAGTTCTTATGTCTGACGGTACAGATCCAGCTCCTGATATGAGAATTACCAATACTTACAGATACAAATCCCAGCCACTTGACCTTGACGGCGATGGACTGGATGACATACAATATGCTGCAACAAGAGAAAACGTTCAGGCCGTACTTAACGGATTGCTTCCGAAAATGTTACTATCCAGCACAGGGTCATCTGACAGCGAGATAACCGTCTCCGCAATCGAAAAGG
>ERZ778515.1766-NODE-1766-length-14300-cov-3.793682_pt1 | contig 14300 bp, 18 predicted proteins | sample MGYA00510343_ERZ778515 | MGnify/ENA primary metagenome ERZ778515 (study PRJEB29527, sample SAMN07138965) | mouse gut metagenome | material: feces | host: mouse | place: China:Nanjing | collected 2016-01-25 ...
CGAGTTTATGGTGTCAGATATTAGTAAATGTATTGGTAATCTAAACTGAAATTTAACGGATTGGAGAATTATATGAGTAAATCTATTTTAGTGATTGATACGCCAAGAGATTGTTCTAAATGCGATTTGAAAGATGGATATTTTTGCGGAAAGACAAAACGGTGGATAGATGAAGATGATTTCCCCAAGCCTGATTGGTGTCCGCTTCGGGATTTGCCAAAGAAAATGGTAGAAGAAACTCGATGGTTTGATAAAGAATATGCAGTTGGCTATAACTCTTGTATCGACGAAATTTTAAAACAGAATTAAAAAAGTAATTATAGGAACCGTGGCAGCAGTGATAGAATCAAAATAACATAAAGGAGGCAGCTAGTGACCAAAGGGGAGTTAAACCAATTAAACGATATTCGGGAAGAAATAAGCGAACTGGAAAAAAAGATAACCACATTGCAACAGATGCAAATAGATACCGTCCAAGATAAAGTAAAAGCATCACAGCAAAATTATCCATATATACAGGGCAGCGCAATTGTCACAGGATATGATGCTGTAACCGAATTGCGCAAAGACAAAATACTCCGCGAAAAACAAAAGTTACTAATTGCACGAAAAGAAAAAGCAGAACTGCTTGAATTAAAAATCACGGCATATATTAATTCCATTGATGACAGCAAAATCCGAAGAATTATACAATATAGATACATAGAGGGCTGCACATGGAAAAAGATATCAAAGTTAATGCATTGCGACAGAACGTACCCTGAAAAGATATTAACGAAATATCTTAATGAACATATATAAAAATAATTTAGAAAAAATACAACTTTCTCATTTTTCTCATTTTTATGTGTTATAATGTTATTAAGTCGAAGTAGATAATTAAAATAACATTTATGCAAAGAAAGCGTAACGGCAGCAGAGCCGGAACGCTTTCTTTTTGTTTACAAAATTATCAGGAGGAATAATTTTTATGAATGATGTAATAACAACCACAAACAAAACACCTATAGAAATTGCATTGCAGATTGATGATAACGGATTTACAACGACAAAAAGATTATATGCATGGTTGGAATTAGACCAATCTCATTATGCAAGATGGGTAAAGGAAAATATCACCGATAATCCGTTTGCAGAGGAAAATGAGTATTCGCCTTGTATGGCGAAAACCCAGAAGCAAGGGGGCAGACCAACAGAGGATTATAAGATTACAGCTTCTCTTGCGAAAAGAATTTCTATGGCAACTAAGTCTGAACGTGGTGAGCAGGCAAGGATTTATTTTATAGGCTGCGAACAGGCACTTGTCAGATTGGCAGAAGAACATCATAAGACAGAAATAGAAAGAGCAAAGGGAATAGCAGTAAGGCAGGCATTAACGAAAGCGATTCAGCAATCTGGTGAAAATGAGCGGATGCATAATCATGCATATTCTACATATACCGATTTAGTTTATCGGTCATTATTTGGAAAAAGTGCAAAGCAGTTACGAGAGGAGTTTAGCATAACCAAAAAAGAGAACCTACGGGATTATTTTAGTGAGGAAGAACTTGTGAAGATACAAAATGCGGAAATGCTTATAAGCAGCCTTATGGGATATGGATGGGGATATGAGGATATCAAAGAATTTGTAATGAATAAGTCAATTAATAAGATTGGTGTATAAGATATCAATTTTTGTTTTGGCAGCAGAAAAGGAGATAAACAAAATGAATTATAAAACTGCAAAATGGAAAAAGAAAAGAAAGCATATCCTGATGCTGGACGGATACAAGGATGTACTAGAAGCAAGATACGGACGAATGAAAGAAGCAACAATTGTACATCATATTTACCCAGCAGAAAAATATCCAGAATATGAATATTGTGATTGGAATTTAATCAGTGTATCAGAAGCAACACACAATAAATTAGAGAATCGGCAGACGCGAGAGTTAACAACGCTGGGGCGTAAATTAATGCAGCGCACAATACCGGGAGTTAATTGGCGGCAAGCCCCCCACACTTAAAGTCATGATTGTTTTACATAGGGAACGGTGAGGGGGAGGCATTTCCAACTCTGATAATTTTTTCAAAAAGGGGGGAAAGGGCGTGACAAATAAGACGTGGAGAAGTACAATAATAAAACAATTAAAGGAACAGGATGCATATAAAATCGCCTATGAACCAGTAATAAAAACACTTGCGGACATATTAGAACAAAGGGACAGAACATATATCGAATTTAAAGAGAGCGGCGGGGAAACAATGGTGCCGTATACAAATAAAAATGGTTCGACCAATTTTGTTAAAAATCCTGCGCTGCTTATGTGGGATGAACTTAACAAAACTGCACTGACATATTGGAGGGAGCTGGGGTTGACTCCTTCGAGTTATAAAAAATTAACAGGAGATAAGCCGGGAGATAAAAAGTCAGGCGGCTTGGCGGCAGCACTTGCAGCTATCGAAAGCTAAAAACTGGAAAACGGTATTTGAGTATGCCGAGAGTATCCGTAGCGGAAAAAAAATTGCCTGCATAGAACTGCGGCAGGCAGTAGATAGATTTTTCCGTGACATGGAAAATCCAGAATATGAAATCAACCCGAAGGCACCGGAGTTCTGCATCCAGATTATAGAAAAAACAATCAAACATCAGCAAGGAGAAAAGATAGACGGAACGCCACTTAGGGGAACGTCTTTTTTACTTGAACCATTTCACAAATTTATTATTTATAACCTTGTGGGATTTTATATTAAGGGTACGGGGATTGTACGGTTTCATGAAGCATTGATATTTATTCCACGAAAAAACATAAAGACAAGTTTTGCCGCTTCCCTTGCGTGGGCATTGTCCTTATGGTATCGAAAAAGCGGTGCAAAAACATATATAACATCCGCTGCGCTGATGCAATCACTCGAAAGTTTTAATTTCCTAAATTACAATGTAAATCTTATGGGGGAGAATGCTAAAAAGGGTGGGATAGTAAAAATAATAGACAACAACAACGAACACAGTATGGAAGCAGCGTTTCCTGATGGTTCGTTTTTTATTAGGGCATTAGCGGCTAATCCGGATGCACAAGATTCTTTGAATTGTAATATAGCCATAGTTGATGAGATTCACGCTTTGAAACAGCCGAAACAATATAATCTGTTCAAGGAGGCAATGAAAGCATATACAAATAAACTGATTATTGGAATATCTACTGCTGGGGACAAAGAAATTTCGTTCCTTGGAAACCGTTTAAAGTATTGTAGATCGGTTTTAAATGGTACCGTAAAAGATGAACAATATTTTATATTTATATGTTGTGCAAATCCAGATGAAAACGGAGAAATTGATTATACCAATCCCGTTGTACATGAAATGGCAAATCCGGCTTACGGGGTATCTATCAGACCGGAAGACATATTAAATGATAGTTTGCAGGCACAAAATGAACCACAGCAGAGAAAGGATTTTTTTGCAAAAAGTTTAAACGTGTATACATCTGCAATTAAAGCGTATTTTGATATTGGTGAATTTAGAAGGTCAGACAGAAATTATAATTGGACATTAGAGCAGCTTGCCCGACTGTCAATTGATTGGTACGGCGGAGCGGATATGTCTAAGCTGCATGACCTGACGGCATCCTGCATTATGGGAAATTACAAAGGAATAGATATTTTAATTACACACGCATTTTTCCCAATTACAGCAGCTTACAAAAAAGCGGATGAGGATAATATCCCATTATTTGGCTGGAAGGATGGGGGATGGCTGACAATGTGCAATAGCCCTACGGTAAATTATGCAGATGTGGTTAACTGGTTTATTAAAATGCGGAATATGGGATTTAAAATTAAGCAGGTAGGACATGATCGGAAATTTAGCCGGGAATATTTCATTGGGATGAAAAAAGCTAAGTTTAATATTATTGATCAGCCCCAATATTTTTATAAAAAGTCCGAAGGTTTTCGGTATATAGAAAAAAGTGCCAAGAATGGCACACTCTATTATCTGCATTCAGAAGCATTTGAATACTGTGTAGAAAATGTGGCAGCCATTGAAAAAACGGATGATATGATACAATACGAAAAAGTACAGCCAGAACTAAGAGTTGATATATTTGATTGTTCTGTATTTGCAGCAGTCAGATATTTAGAAAATTTAGAAAAAAAGCAGAGGGCAAAAAACTGGTGGGGTGATAATGAAGAAAAAAAGGAATAGGCGAACAGTACAAAGAAATGAAAAACAGCAAAAGGTTGTGTTTTTAACAAGTGCTGATGCATATGATATTATTTGTTGTTCTGGATATCAAAGACTGGACAGAAATCCGGAAGTTTTGACAGGATGCCGAAAGATTGCAGATTTGATATCCAGTATGACAATTTATCTAATGGCAAATACGGACAAGGGCGATCAAAGAATCATAAACGAATTAAGCCGTCAAGTGGATATTACTCCAAATAAATATATGACGCGAAAAACATGGATGGAAATAATTATTATGAATCTAATTCTGTATGGTTCTGGAAATAGTGTAGTAATGCCTGTAACTGACGGGGGAATATTGGGGGATATGATTCCGATAGACCCTTATACAGTTTCTTTTTTGCCAGATGGATATGGATATAGGATTTATATTAACGGAATAGATTTTGAACCAGACAGTCTTATTCATTTTATATTTAATCCAGACCCACATTACCCTTGGAGGGGGCAGGGGATTACCGCCGCAATCAAAGATATAGCCAATAATCTAAAACAGGCAACTGCAACAGAAAAAAGTTTTATGGAAAGTAAATGGAAGCCTTCGATTATTGTCAAAGTTGATGGAATGACAGATGAGTTTTCAGACCCAAAGGGAAGAAAGCGGTTGCTGGATGAATATATTGCATCCAATGAAGCAGGCGAACCGTGGCTGATACCTGCGGAACAATTTGAAATAGAGCAGGTAAAACCTTTATCTATTTCAGACCTTGCAATAGATAAAACAGTGGAACTTGATAAACGGACAGTTGCGGCAATTTTAGGTGTGCCTCCATTTGTACTAGGTGTAGGAAGCTATAACGAAAAAGAATGGAATAATTTTATATCTGGAACAATCTGCCCGCTTGCAAAAGAGATTGAACAGGAATTAACGCGGAAACTGTTAGTATCGCATAAATTATACTGGAAATTTAACGTAGCTAGTTTATATGCATATGACATAAAAACTACAGCAGATGTCTATAGCAATTTATATGTTCGTGGCATTGTAGACGGAAACGAAGTGCGAGATAAAATTTCTATGTCACCAAGAGAAGGGCTAGATGATTTAGTAATTTTGGAAAATTATATTCCACTGGATAAGGTCGGCGATCAGCTAAAACTAAAACAGGAAGGGGGGGATAAAGGTGGACAGGGAGAAAATACAGGTACGTAATAACGCATCTAAATTTGAAACACGGGAAGACGGAGAAGCGTTGTATATTGAAGGCTATTTTGCAGTGTTTAACAGCAATTATGAATTGTTTCCCGGAGCAACGGAATCAGTTGCACAGGGGGCGTTTTGTGATGCACTTGGTGATGATGTCAGGGCATTAATAGACCATGAAACGCGATTAGTTTTAGGAAGGAATAAATCCGGAACGCTGGAACTGCGCGAGGATTCACACGGATTATGGGGAAAAGTTAGAATCAATCAAAATGATTCGGATGCTATGAATTTATATGAACGAGTGAAACGCGGAGATGTAGATCAATGTTCCTTTGGGTTTGAGATTCTGGATGAGGAAACAGAATACAAAGAAAACGGTGCAGTGCACTGGACAATTAAATCTGTAAAATTGTATGAAGTCAGTGTATGCACATTTCCAGCATATGAAGAAACATCTGTTTCGGCACGAAAAAAGGATTTTGAGGAAATTAAAAAAAGAAAAAATGAAGCATGGAGAGAATCCATGCGTAAAAGAATGAAAGGAGAATGTAACAATGGCACTGAAGGCGTTGATGCTGCGAAAGAAAATTGATGAGAAAAAAAAGGAACTGGAACAGTTGAGGGAAAAAGGCAATAAAATTGAAAAAAGAGAAGCGGAACTGGAACAATCCATTGAGGAGGCAGACACCGAGGAAGAAAAAAAAGCAGTCGAAGATGAAATTGAAAAGTTTGAAACAGAAAAGCAGGAAAATGAACAAAGCAAAAGCCTGCTGGAAAAAGAAATTTCCGAACTGGAAGCTGATCTTACAAAAGAGGAATCAAGGAATCGACCGGAGCCGAAAAAAGATGAAGAAAGGAAAGCGAGATTTGTTATGGAAACAAGAAAAAAGTTTTTTGGAATGTGCGTGCAGGAACGGGATGCGTTTTTCGCACGGAATGAAGTAAAAGAATTTATGCTGGAAGTAAGAACCTGTATAAAAGAAAAACGGGCGTTAGGGAATGCAGGATTGATTATTCCAGAAGTAATGCTGGAACTAATTAAAGCAAAAGCGGAAGAAACATCAAAACTGCTAAGACGTGTAACATTAAAGCCCGTAACGGGAACTGCAAGACAAAGGATTATGGGGACGCTTCCGGAAGCTGTCTGGACAGAAATGTTTGCGAAGCTGAATGAAATGGATTTATCGTTTAACGATATAGAAGTTGACGGATATAAAGTCGGCGGTTTTTTTGCCGTACATAATGTAATCTTGGAGGACAATGACGTAAACCTTGCAGCAGAGATAATTAATGCAATGGGTAAAGCAATCGGAAAGGCAATTGATAAGGCAATTGTTTATGGAGCAGGGACAAAAATGCCGCTGGGGATTGTAACACGGCTTGCGCAGACGGCAAAACCTAGCGACTATCCCATTACAGCGCGGGAGTGGAAAGACCTGCATACAACAAACATTAAAACAGGCACAGGAGCAGCAGGAATAAAACTATTTCAAGAGATTGTAACAAATACAAAATGTATTGAAAATGATTATTCGGATTCTGGATTGATATGGATAATGAATAAATCTACGCATACAGATTTAACTGTACAATCAATGGATAAAAACCTAAGTGCGGCAATCGTTGCAGGAATCAATAATACAATGCCCGTAGCAGGTGGGGAAATTGTAGAATTGCCGTTTATTCCAGATGGCGATATTGTATTCGGATATTTTGATGCATACCTATTAGCGGAACGGGCGGGAACATCATTAGGGCAGTCGGAACATTACAGATTTTTAGAGGAACAAACAGTATTTAAAGGAACTGCCAGATATGATGGGACACCTGTTATTCCGGAGGCTTTTGGGCTTATGTCAATTAGTACAACTGCACCGAAAACATCTGTCGGATTCGTAGAAGATAAGGCGAACAAACCAGCAGAAGAATCTAAAGAAGAATAATGACAAAAGGGAGGTGGCAGACTTTGACAGACGTTCAGATTATGGAAATATTAAAAATGGACTTGCAGATAAATGCTGAACAGTATGACAAATATCTTGATAGCCTTGTCGCATTAGCAAAGTCTGCAATATCCCGTGAGGGAATAAAAATTGAGGATACTGTCGAGGATGGAATGCTGATAGAGATATATGCAGCATATTTGTATCGTAAGCGGAAAGAAGAACTACAGCAGATGCCTAAAATGTTGCGGCATATGTTAAATAATAGGCTTTTCAGTCAGAAAGCAGGCGAATAATGGACGGAGTTGCATATTTAGTACAAAAATTATACAGCAACGACAGCATAGGGCAGAAAATTCCGATAGGTGAAACAAAGCAAGAAATATATGTGTCCACTGGATCTATAAACCGCAATGAATGGTTTAATGCAGGTAGAAACGGTATGAATCCGGAAATTTTATTGACAACGGCAGCAGTAAACTATTCGGGTGAGGAATACATAGAATATGATGGCGTGCGATATGGAATATATAGGACATACCAAAAGAAAGATTCTGATGAAATAGAATTGTATCTGCATAAGAAAGGCGGCGTAAATGGCACAAAATATAAAAATTGAAAATCTTGCGGCGGCAGTGATGGAAGAATTGACAGCATATAGTAACGAAGTAAGTGAAGATTTAAAAGAGGCTATTAAGGCAACAGCAAAGGAGTGTGTGGCTGATATCAAACAGGCAGCACCAGTACGGACAAAAAAATATAAGAAAAACTGGAAAACGAAAGTGGAGTATGATTCAAGAACGGACACAAGAGTTGCTGTATACAATAAAGATGAGTACAGACTTACGCACTTGCTAGAATATGGACACGCAAAAGTAGGGGGCGGGCGTGTGGAAGGCAGACCGCATATTGCACCAGCGGAAGAAAAGGCAGCAAGAACGTTAGAAAATAAGGTCAAGGTGGTAGTTAAGAGATGACGTTAGAAGATATAAAGCAGATTTTAGAGCAGACAGGGCTTCCAGTTGCATATCATTCTTTCCCGGAAAAAGACGCGCCGCCATTGCCATTTATTGTGTATCTTGCACCAAGTTCAAAAAATTTTTGTGCGGATGGCGTAGTCTATGTCAAAGGAATGCATATACAAGTAGAACTGTATACACAATGGAAAAATGTAAAATTAGAGGATAAAGTTGAGCAGGCTTTGTCCTCCTTTTTTTGGGAAAAAACAGAGATTTATTTAGATGACGAGCAATGTTTTGAAATTTTGTATGAGTTGGAGGTTTAAAGATGAGCGGAAAAAGCAGCAGGAAAAACAAGGTAAAATTTAACATCAAAAATGTACATTACGCAATGAGAAAAGAAGACGAGACAGGATATGAAACGCCTGTGCCGATTCCCGGCGCAGTATCCATAACACTCGAAGCACAGGGTGAACTCTCGCCTTTTTACGCAGATGGAATCAAATACCATGTTTCATCCTCAAACGGCGGATATGAAGGTGATTTGGAAATGGCTCTTATACCAGACATATTCCGTACAGATGTTTTAGGAGAGGAAACAGATACGAACAATGTAATGATCGAAGATGCGAATGCACCTACACGCGAGTTTGCATTAGGATTTGACATTGACGGAGATTTCAAGACAACACGGTTCTGGTTCTGGAATTGTACAGCAACAAGACCTTCCACGGAATCATCCACCACGGAAGATAAAAAAGACCCGACAACAGATAAATTGTCAGTATCATGTGCACCTTGCACAGATGGGAAAGTACGGGCAAAGACAACCGAAAGCACGCCGCAGGAAATATACAACAACTGGTACACAGAAGTATATGCGCCTGTATTTAATACAGCAGTGTAATGTTTTTATCAGGAAAGGAAATTACATGAAAAAAGATATCACTATTGACGGCAAAATATATCATTTCAAAAGTTCGGCGGCAATGCCAAGATTATACAGAATGAAGTTTAACAGGGATATTTTCGTGGATATGGATCGCCTGCAGAAGGATTTCAAAAAACAAGAAAAGTATGAGGAAGATGAACGAAAAAAGGCAGAAGCAGAGGGAATTGAGTATGAGGAAACCAGCAGTATTTCACCGGAATCGTTAATCATGTTTGAAGATATCGCATATCTGATGAACAAACACGGCGACCCAAGTCAGCCGGATGATGTAAATGAATGGCTTGATCAATTTGAAACGTTTTCAATTTATGCTATGCTGCCGCAGATTTTGGAATTATGGAATCTGGATAATGTAACTACATCAATACCAAAAAAAAAGGGCGAAAAATAGACAGAGAAGTTAATGCCGCGTTGTTTATGCTTAGAGCAATACAATGCGGCATTGCTATATCAGACCTAGATTACTTATCAATTGGAATGGTAAATGACATATTTATCGAATCCAAAAATGATGAATATGAGTATCCGTATATTGCAACACAAGAGGATATTGATAATTTATAGGAGATTGTCATATGGCATCAGGAAGAACTATAAAGGGAATTGTTGTTGAAATTGGTGGCGATACACAGGGATTAGAAAAGGCATTAAGCGGTGTAAATGGAAAAATACGCGATACGCAATCACAGCTAAAAGATGTGGAGCGGCTGTTGAAACTAGACCCAACAAACACAGAGTTATTGGCACAGAAACAAAGATTGTTAACACAAGCAATAAACGAAACCAAAAGCAAATTAGAAACATTAAAAACCGCTGGCGAGCAGGCAAATGAGGCATTGGCAAAAGGGGAAATAACACAAGAACAATATGAAGCTTTGCAGCGAGAAATTATAGCAACAGATAACGCATTAAAGGAATTAGAGGGACAGGCAGGAACAGCCGGAAATGCGCTGGGAGGGCTTGGAGGACAGGCAGAAAATACAGCACAATCTTTTGAACAAATAGCCCAGACAGGCGAGAAGTTAAAAAATGTTGGTTCGGCTGTTGAAGGTGTGGGGAAAAAAATATTGCCTGTTTCAGCGGCAATTGGTGGAATTGGAGCAATAGCTGTAAAAACTGCGGCTGATTTTGATTCTTCCATGAGTCAAGTTAAGGCAATTTCTGGTGCAACAGCAGAAGAACTGGAAGATTTGCGAAACAAAGCACGCGAAATGGGAAAATCTACAAAGTTTTCTGCAAAAGATGCTGCGGACGCCATGAATTACATGGCTATGGCAGGATGGGAAGCAAAAGATATGCTTAATGCCATAGACGGAGTAATGAATCTTGCGGCTGCGTCGGGAGAAGATTTGGCGATTACATCTGACATTGTGACGGATGCAATGACAGCATTTGGATTAAGTGTAGACGGAACAACGACAATAATCAAAGATGGATTTGAAAAGAAAGTTGCAAATGCATCACACTTTGCGGATGTGCTTGCGGCAACAAGTGCATCCGCAAATACAAATGTTAGCAAGATGGGAGAAACATTTAAGTATTGTGCGCCTGTAGCTGGTTCGTTAAATTTCTCTATTGAGGAAGTTGCAGAAAATATTGGAATAATGGCTGGTGCAAGTGTTAAAGAGTCAATGGCAGGTACAGCATTGCGAACTACAATGTTAAATCTTGCTCAAGGGGTTACGATTTCGGGACAGGCAATAGGAAACGTGACTATTCAGACAACAGAAGCAAGCGGAAAAATGAAAAGTCTGAATCAGATATTAAAAGAATGTCGTAGGGCATTTAGTCAGTTATCAGAAACAGAGAGGACAGCAAATGCGCAAGCAATAGCAGGGAAAAATGCAGTAGCAGGATTTCTTACACTGATGGATGCTACGCCTGAAAGCATTGAAAAAGTAAGAGGGGCTATTGCAAACTGTGACGGGGCAGCCGCAGAAATGGCAGCAACCATGCAGGATAATTTGAACGGAGAGATTACGACACTAAAAAGCAAATTATCTGAATTGGCGATTGTTTTCGGCGAAATTTTAAGACCTGTTGTAAGTGCAGCCGTAAAAATTATTGGAGATTTTACGGATTGGCTTAGTGGATTGCATCCGGCAATCCAAGTTATTATTGCAGTAATAGGTATTCTTGTGGCAGCTATGGGACCGCTATTGATAGCCGTCGGGAAAGCAATATGGTCAATCGGGCAGATTATGACAATGGTGCCCAAATTTGCGAATGCAATGAAAGGGATAAAAACAGCAGTAACAACCGCCGCAACAGCAGTAAAAACATTTGGAACAGGTTTAGTTTCCCATATAAAAACCGGAGTAACAGCGGCATCAGCATCTATCAAGGCGTTTGGAACAACATTGATCATAAACATAAAAACAGCAGTAACAACCGCCACAACAGCAGTAAGAGCGTTCGCAACAGCCCTTCTTACAAATGTCAAAAACGGAGTTACGGCGGCAGTAACTTCAATCAGAGCATTTGGAGCAGCACTGTTGACAAATATAAAAACTGCTGTAGCAACAGCAATTACATCCTTAAAGGCATTTGCCACAACCATGCTTACAAGCGTAAAAAATGCAGTAACAGCAGCAACAACAGCAATTAGAGCATTTGGTTCAGCATTGATGTCCAATCCAATAGTACTTGTCATTGCGGCAGTTGTAGCATTAGTTGGAGCGTTTGTCTATTTGTGGAACAACTGCGAGGAGTTCCGTCAGTTTTGGATTGACTTGTGGGAAGGAATAAAGAAAACCGCACAGGATGCATGGAACGGAATAAAGAGCTTTTTTGAAACCGTGTGGAATGGTATAAAATCCGGCGCGGAAACCGTGTGGAATGGAACAAAGAATTTCCTGGTATCAACATGGAATGGTATAAGAACAACTGCGCAGACAATATGGGGAGGAATAAAAAGCTTTTTCGGATCTGTTTGGGACGGAATAAAATCGGGCACACAGACGGCATGGAACGAAACAAAGAATTTCTTGATATCAATATGGAACGGTATCCGAACAACCGCACAGACAATATGGGGAGGAATAAAAAGCTTTTTCGGAGGCGTGTGGAATGGGATAAAATCCGGCACACAGACAGCATGGAACGGAATAAAAGGCTTTCTAATATCAACATGGAATGGTATCCGAACAACCGCACAAACGATATGGGGAGGAATAAAAAGCTTTTTCGGAGGCGTGTGGAACGGCATGAAGTCAGGGGCACAGACAGCATGGAACGGAGTAAGAACTTTCCTAACATCAACATGGAATAATATACAAACAACGGCACAGACAATATGGGACGGTACGAAGAAATTTTTTGAATCAACATGGGACAGCATGAAAACAACGGCACAAACAACATGGGATAATGTTAAACAATTTACTGCAACAACATGGGATGGAATAAAAACAAATCTACAATCAGTATGGACAGCCACAAAAAATAATGCACAAACTATCTGGGACGGCATGAGAAACGGAGTAAATTCCACAGTCAGAGGGCTTGCATCCGGAATCGGGAATCAAATTGAAAAACTGCAAGGCAACATGAACAAAACATGGAATCAGATAAGACAGTCAACTATGTCCATATGGAATAATATGTCGGCAGGAATAAAGGCAACAGTAGGCGGCATTGGAAGAAAAGTCAGGGAAGGTTTTCAGGACGCGGTAAAATATATTACATCACTTCCGGCAAAAGCTATCCAATGGGGAAAAGATTTTATCAACGGTCTTATTGAAGGAATCAAACAAAAGATTGATGCAGTAATAGAACCAATCAGAAAAGTAGCATCTAAAATAAAAGAATTTTTGCACTTTTCAAGACCTGACAGGGGACCACTGCGGGATTATGAAAAATGGATGCCTGATTTTATGCACGGGCTTGCAGCCGGAATAAAAGATAATCAGTATCTTGTAGAAGATGCAGTGAAGGGACTGGCAAATAGTATGAATGTATCCGGGGATGGGACAGTTCCTGCGCAGGCATCTGGAACTATAAACGGAATATCTGAAATGTTGGATATGATGAATAAATATCTGCCATATCTGGCAGCGGGAAGGGAAATGGTATTAGACACCGGAGAATTTGTGGGAGCCATTGCGCCAAGTATGGACATGGAAATGCACAAATTGCAGCTAAGAGAGGCGGGACGATAGTGGACACACTGACAAACGGATTAAGCATAGAAGTGATATCAAACGGAAAGAAATATCATACACTGGATGACTGGGGATTAGCGATAGGCAACAATAATTATATAGGCGAACCAGAGCAGGAAACAAATTATGTTGATATTCCGGGAACAAATATACTTTTGGATTTGTCTGAATCGCTGACAGGTGCTCCGGTTTATAAATCACGATCAATAAATATAATGCTAGGCGGCATCAGAGAGCGAATGGCATGGGATGGCATTATATCGGATCTACGAAATAAGATACATGGACGCGAATGCAAAGTTATATTTGACAATGATATAAGCCATTATTGGAAAGGGCGCGTATATATTGAGGGATTTGACAGGGCAAGAGAACTGGGAACATTACAGATGAATATGCCAAAAACAGAAGCATATAAGTATGATGTGCAATCCTCTGCGGAAGATTGGCTCTGGGATACGTTTGATTTTGAATATGGTGTAATCCGCACCATAGAAACGCAATATGTAAATGGTGAAACCAGAATCGAAATCCCCGAAGGAACTATGCTAACGGTGCCTGTGTTTATGGTAGAAGGTATTGCATCAGCAGAATTTACGGTATCAGATGGATTAAATACATTTAATCTAATTAACGGGAAAAACCGTTTTCCGCGTCTAAAAGTATGTGGTGAAAATCCTGTAACATTAGTGTTCAAGGGACGGGGGCAGGTACAGATTGATTACAGAGGGGGAAGCTTGTAATGTATGAAATAATGATGGATGGAAAATGTTTGTGGTATCCGGGAGATGCAGAATGTGTCGTATCTTCGCCGGAATTGCATGAATCATTAAATGATGCAGGATACATGCAATTTACGGTTCCCACACACAATCCGCTATATAACAGCATCAAAGAACGTGTTT
>ERZ778515.1772-NODE-1772-length-14257-cov-7.087523_pt1 | contig 14257 bp, 2 predicted proteins | sample MGYA00510343_ERZ778515 | MGnify/ENA primary metagenome ERZ778515 (study PRJEB29527, sample SAMN07138965) | mouse gut metagenome | material: feces | host: mouse | place: China:Nanjing | collected 2016-01-25 ...
GTTATTATTATACATCTTACTTCCTAAAGAAGAATCTTCTATAGCGTTAATAACCCCCCAAGAACTAATTAATGGCGAAATTACAGAAAGAATTGCGAATATTGCATATATAACTAAAAATCCTTTTATAATACCATATATTAATCCACCTGATTTATTAAACATCCTAATAAATGGTAAGTTGCCTAATAATTCTGCTGCAAACCTTACAAATACAAGTAAGAATCTTGATACCATAAATAATAAAAACATTGTACCAACTCTTATCATAAAATATGATAATTCTGTAGAAACATATCCTATTGCATCTGATTTTGCTTGATTTAATGCTTCTGATACAAATGAATTTATTAAACCAACAACACCTTCTGAAAAGTTAGATTTTGATGGTTCAAGTAATTCACCATCTGATAAAGTAGTCCCTTCTAAATTACTTCTAATTGCATAAGTCAATTTTTCATCTATTTGTGTATTTTTTATAATTGAATTTGAAACTGGTTTATATAAAACAAATACTATAAGTAATGATACAATAAATACTAATACTTTAAAAATAACTCCTACAAGTCCTTTTCTATATCCCCAATATGTTGATGAAATAATTATAGAAATAATTACTAAATCTACTAAAATGCCACCAAATGCAACCCAGTTTATTACTCCCATTTTTTCCTCCTACAAATCTATTATCTCTATTTTATTTTTGTATACAACTCCAGCTATACTATCACCTAAAACAATTTTATCAATTTGTTTGCTAGATGTATATTTTTTAAGCAACCAACCTTTTGAATTTATTATTTGAACTTCATTTCCTAAATTAAGAGCCATAATATTTGCACTAACACTCATTGCTTTAGGTAAATCACTATTAAGTATATATAAACTTTCAGATTTGCTATTTATACTTTTTATATCTACTTCATATTCATAAGAAAATAGTCCAGATGACTGCTTATCTATTATTGCAATTCCATCCTTTAAACTAATATCAACAAATACATCTTTATTTGTAATATCATATAATCTTTCATTAGAATTTGTTGTTACTTTCTGTATGTAATTATTAAACATACATACAGCTGTAGTTTTATCTTGATAATTTATATTTGTTATTATTTCTCCATTTTCAGCCTCATAAGTATAAACTACAGAATTTAAAGAATCTGTTTGTGCTAAATCTGCTGAAATAATACTTACATATGATTTTATAATAGTTCCAGAATAATCAATTTCTCCTATTGCTAAATATTTATTATTAGTTGAAATTGCTGTACAAATAGCATAATTAGTTGATAAATATTTTCTAAATATTTCTTTACCACTCAAATCATAATATAGAACTACTGATTTATAAATAGTATTTTTTACTATAACACTTACATAGCCATTTCTATTTACATTTACTCTCGAAATACTACCATCAACTGTTGCTTCCCATAATATATTAGTTCCTGAAATTAAATACATTTTTTGACCATCTTTCTCTGCCAAAATCATATATTTTCCATTTGTTTCTACAAGTGGCACAGATATATTTACATCTAACTCACTCGCTAGTTTTCCATCAGAAGTGTATTCTGATAAAACATTTTTACTAAGAACAGTTATATATTTATCATACGCAAATATTGAAGGATTTGTATCTGAATCAATTTCTATTGTATTAAGATTTAATTCTGATACTTCTTTTTTTAATATATTAGTATCTACAGTATATCTAAATTCTTCATCTGTTGCATATCTTGCAACAACAAAAATTACTGCTATTCCAATAAAAATAACAATTAAAATCTTTACAATAGAACTTTTAGAGTTTATATTTTTATCACCTTTCACGCTTTTATCACCTATTAATTTTTTTCAGTATAATCATACCAATTAAATAGTTTTTTTGCAAGTGTAATACTCAAAAATATTGACAAATTAAACTTGTGAGATTATAATTAGTGTGTTACCATTTTATTATAGTTTAATTAGTAATGGTAAATTTGATATGCAACAGTAGCTTAGCTGGATAGAGCACTCGGCTACGAACCGAGAGGTCGGGGATTCGAATTCCTCCTGTTGCACCAAATACATCTTTTTAGATGTATTTTTTTTATATATAATGCAAAAAAGAGATTCTAGTTATGTTTTAACTTGAATCTCTTTTTCTCTTGAACTTTTTTATAAAAGAAAACTAATCTATATCAATTAAATCAATTAATGACATTTTAAGTACTGCAATATCAGTTATACCTATTTCTCCATTTTTATCAACATCTAATGCTTGTAAGTATTCACCTTCTAATATTTCCTTTTCAATTATATGAAGTTTTGCTTTTGCAAGGTCTGTTACAGTTCTTCTTCCGTCTCCATTAACATCACCAATTACTACTATTGTATATTCTATATCCTCATCTTCAACTTTTAATTTCATTCCTGTTCCAACTACATTTTCTCCTGTTTGTTCTATACCTTCTTTATTAACAATATAAACTGTTTTATTTACAGTTATAAGTGATTTAAAATCATCAACTGTTGTTAATTGTGATACATTTAATATCATATTGTCTTTTATTTCGTATTTGCCTGATGTAATCTCAAATTTATCTGGTGTAGGTGTTGGAAGTGTTTTATCTATCCATGTAACTTTTGCTAATTTTGCACCTTGGTTTCCTGCTTTATCTGAATATTTAAAGATGTACTCTCCATTTTCTGTAAATGCATGTGTATTTCCACCTTCTACTGTTACATCTTCTTCGTTAAAACTAATTGTTGCTATTACTTCTTGATTTGTTGCGCTTTCTGTACTATAACGAATTTCTGCTACTGGAGCTTCTTTGTCTATCCATGTAACATTTGCAATTGCTGTACCAGCATTTCCAGCAGGTCCTACAAACTCAAATTCAAATTGACCATTTTCTGTAAATGTATAAGTATTTTTTCCATTGTTATTTGTTATTGTTACATTTTCTTTATCAAATGCAATGCTAGCAGTTACTTCTTGATTTGTTGGCTCTGATTTATCATAAGTTATTGTTGCTTTTGGTAATGTCTTATCTATCCAGTCTACAGTTGCAATTGCAATACCTGTATTTCCAGCAGGTCCTACAAACTCAAATTCAAATTCGCCATTTTCTGTAAATGTATAAGTATTTTTTCCTCCATTATTTGTTATTGTAACATTTTCTTTATCAAAAGTAACTGTTGCTGTTACATCTTGATTTGTTGGATTTGTTGTACTATATGTGATTGTTGCATTTGGTTCATCTCTATCTATCCAATAAACTTCTGCCATTGCTGTTCCCTTATTTCCATAAGGTCCAACAAATTCAAATAAATATGTTCCGTTTTCAGTAAATCTATGTGTGTTTCCACCTAAAACAATAACATTTTCTATATCAAATGTAATTGTTGCAATTACATCTTGATTTGTTGGATTTGTTGTACTGTATGTGATTGTTGCATTTGGTAAAGTTTTCTTTAACCAGTCAACTCTTGCTATTGCTGTACCGCTATTTCCTGCTCTATCCTCAAATTCAAATGTATATTCTCCACTATCTTCAAATACATGTATATTTCCACCTTTTACTGTTACACCTTCTTTATTAAAGGTAATCGTTGCTATTACATCTTGATTTGTCATCTCTTGAGTACTATATGTGATTGTTGGTATGATTTCTTCTTTATCTATCCAATCAACTGTTGCTGTTGCTACACCTGCATTTCCATAAGGTCCTACAAATTCAAATGTAAAGCTTCCATTTCTTGTAAATGTATAAGTATTCTTTCCATCATTATTTGTAACTTGAGTTCCTTCTCTATCAAAATTAACTGTTACTGTTACATCTTGATTTGTTAATGTATTTATGTCATATGTGAATGTTGCATTTGGTAATGTTTTCTTTATCCAATCAACTCTTGCTATTGCTGTACCACTATTTCCTGCTCTATCCTCAAATTCAAATGTATATTCTCCACTATCTTCAAATACATGTGTATTTCCATCTTTTACTGTTACATTTTCTTCATTAAATGTAATTGTTGCTGTTACATTTTGATTTGTTGGATTTGTAATATCATAACTGATTGTTGGTACTGGAACATCTTTATCTATGTTATTTACTTTTGCAATTGCTGTTCCAATATTTCCTGCAGGTCCTACAAATTCAAATTCAAATTGACCATTTTCTGTAAATGTATAAGTATCATTTCCATCATTGTTTGTTATTGTTACATCCTCTTTATCAAAGCTTATGCTAGCCATTACATCTTGATTTGTTGGGTTTGTTGTACTATATGTGATTGTTGCTTTTGGCAATGTTTTATCTATCCAAGTAACTTTTGCTATAGCTGTTCCTGTATTTCCAGCATCATCTATAAATTTAAATATGAATTCACCATTATCTGTAAATGTGTGAACATTTCCACCTTCTACAATTACATCTTCTTTATCAAAGCTAATTGTTGCTTTAACTTCACCGTTTGTTGGATTTGTTGTACTATATGTGATTGTTGGAACTGGTGCTTTTTTATCTATCCAAGTAACTTTTGCTATAGCTGTTCCAATATTTCCTGTAGGTCCTATGAATGCAAATTCATATTCTCCATTTTCTGTAAATGTATGTGTGTTTCCACCTTCTACTTCTACATTGTTTTTATCAAAAGTTATTGTTGCAATAACATCACGATTTGTTAATGTATTAATATCATAAGTTATTGTTGCTACTGGTAATTTTCTATCTATCCAATCTACATAAGCTTTAGCTGTACCAGTATTTCCAACTTTATCTATAAATTCAAAAGTAAATTCACTATTTTCTGTAAATATATATGTGTTATTTCCACCATTATTTGTTATTGTTACATCTTCTTTATCAAAGCTTATGCTAGCTGTTACATTTTGATTTGTTGGATTTGTTGTACTATATGTGATTGTTCCAACTGGTATTTTCTTATCTATCCAATCAACCCTAGCAAGCTTGCTTCCTCTGTTTCCAGAACTATCTATATATTCAAATGTATATTCTCCATTTTCTGTAAATGTATGTGTATTTCCACCTTCTACTGTTACATTTTCTTTGTTAAAACTAATGCTAGCTATTACATCTTGATTTGTTAGTTCATTTATATTATATGAAATTGTTGCATTTAAGTCTTCTTTGTCTATCCAAGTTACTTTTGCAAGTTCACTTCCTGTATTACCTGCTTTATCTCTATATTCAAACATAAACTCACTATTTTCTGTAAATGTATAAGTATTATTTCCATCATTGTTTGTTATTGTTACATCTTCCTCATTAAATGTAATTGTTGCAACTACATCTCCATTGGTTGAATTTTCTGGATTATATGTTATTGTTGCAGTAGGTGCAACTTTATCAATCCAAGTTACAGTTGCTTTTGCTTTTCCAGTATTTCCTGATGGTCCTATAAATTCGAATTCAAATTCATTATTTTCTGTAAATGTATAGGTATTATTTCCATTATTATTTGTAATTCTGACATTTGGTTTATCAAATGTTATGCTAGCTGTTACATCTTGATTTGTTGGATTTGTTGTACTGTATGTGATTGTTGCTTTTGGAATTTCTTTATCTATCCAACTTACTTGTGCAAGCGCTGTTCCTCTTTCTCCATTTGCATTTTCAAATGCAAATTCATATTCTCCATTTTGTTCAAAAGTATATTGGTTACTTCCACCATTATTTACTATTTTTATATTTTCTTGATCAAAACTTATTGTTGCTACAACATCTGTGTTTACTTTAGACGTTCCATCAGGTCTTTCTGGATTATAAGTAATTGTTGCTATTGGCAAATCACTATCAATCCAAGTTACTTTTGCAGTTGCCCAACCTTTATTTCCAGCTTCATCCATAAAATTAAATGTATGCTCTCCATTAGTAGTGAATACATGTTTATTTCCGCCTTCAACTACTACATTACGTTTGTCAAAAGTAATTGTTGCAGTTACATTTCCACTTGTTTGGTTTTCAACATCATATGTTATTGTTGGAACTGGTACTACTTTATCAATGTAATTTACTCTTGCAACTGCTGAGCCTTCATTTCCATAAGGACCTCTAAATCTAAATGTATGTGTTCCATTTTCTGTAAATACATATTTATCTCCATTAGGAATTACATTTCCTTCTTCATCTATAATATCTACATTTTCTAAATCGAAACTAATTGTTGCTGTTACATCTCTGCATGTTAATTCTGTTTCATCATAAGTTATCGTTGCATTTGGTAATGTTTTACGTATCCAGTCAACTTCTGCTACTGCTGAACCTCTATTTCCAGCTTGATCCATAAAGTTAAATGTATATGAGCCACTATCTTCAAATGTATGTGTATCTCCACCTTCAACTATTACATTTTCTTCATTAAAACTAATACTAGCTGTTACTGGTTTATTAGTTTTATCAGTTGTGCTATATGTTATATTAGCTATTGGAACCTCTTTATCTATGTTAAACACCTCTGCTGTTGCTGTTCCAGCTTTTCCTTTTTTATCTATATAGTTAAACACATGTGTTCCATTTTCTGTAAATGTATATATATTTCCATTAGGTATATCATTTCCTTGCTCATCTACAATTCTTACCTCATCTTGATCAAATGTAATTGTAGCAATAACATCTTTGTTAGTTGGTTCTTTCTCACTGTATAAAATAGTTGGTACTACATCATCAGAGTCTTCTATAATCCAATCTACATTAGCTGTTGATGTTCTTCTACGTCCTACTTCATCTTCATATTCAAATGTAAAGCTTCCATTTTCCTCAAATCTAAATGTATCTTTTCCTTCATTATTTAAAATTTTAACATTTGGTTTATTAAATTCAATTGTTGCTGTTACATTTCTGTAAGTTGGTTCTGTATTACTATATTTTATAGTTCCTACTGGTTCAACTTCGTCTATATTAGTTACAGAGACTGGAAGTGATAATAATCTCTGTCCTTGATACTTAAACATTAAAGTAATAGTTATATTGTGCTTAATTGTATAAGTATTTAATGCTCCTTCTTTCTTCTCTATATAATATCCTATTGTTTCTGGATATTTACTAGTAGCTATATTTAAATTATTTTCTAATTGTAACTCTTCACCATCTTTATTAAAATGAATTACTAAGTCTACGCTGTTTTGAGTTAATTCTGTTGTACTATATTCAGCACTAACTTCTGGGAACCAATCAGCTGTTGCTGTTGCTTTATATTCTTCACCTGTATCTTTATTTATATATTCAAATGTATAAGTTCCTTTTTCAGCAAATAGATAATACTTTGGAGCAGTAGATTTCTTCATTTGATATCCAAGTGGAAGCACAAGATCTGCTCTCATTTTTGCAATCATTGTTGGCTTTCCATTTACTGATGTAAGACTTGTTTTAATACTATAATTTATAGTTGCAGGTCCATTCATATTTTCCAATTTTGCTTCTGTTCTTCCTACATTTCCAAAACTGTCTATATATTCAAATGTGAATGTACTATTTTCATCTGTAAGCAAATATGTTCTATTTCCTCCGTTATTTGTTATTGTTATTTTTCCACTTTCATTTACTAGAGTTGCTAAAACTCCATCATCTGTTTTTTCATATTTAATATCTGCTGTTAAATTTCCACTATAAATCCAATTAACTTTTGCTGTCTTTGTTCCTTTATTTCCTAAACTATCTTCAAAATTAAATATATATTCCCCATTCTTTGTAAATGTATAAGTTTGAGTTGTTGGAAGTAATCCCATATTTGGATCTTCTAAATGAAGAGTTGCAACTACTGGTTCTGTTGTATCTTCTGTTGTACTATATTCGATTGTTGCAATTGGTGCATCTTTATCTATCCAAGTTACCTCTGCCATAGTTTCACCTGGATTTCCAGCATTATCTTCATACTCAAAAATAAATTTTCCATTTTTTGTAAATGTATAAGTATTTTTACCACCATTGTTTGTAATAATAATATCTTTACTTGGATTTATTAATGTTACTGTAACTGGTTCTTTTGTCCCAATTGTTCTATCATAATGTAATTCAGCTGTTGGAATTTCTTTATCAATCCAATTAACTGTTGCAGTTGCTGTTCCTGTGTTTCCAGCTTCATCTCTAAATTCAAATGTAAATTCTCCATTATCTTCAAATCTATGTGTGTTTTTACCATTATTATTTGTTATAATTACATTTGGTTTATTAAATGTAATTATTGCTGTTTCTGCTTTTCCAGTTGGGCTATTTATTCTATAACTTATTGTTGGTATAATTTCTTCTTTATCAATCCAATCAACTTTTGCTGTTACTGTTCCAGTATTTCCTGCTTCATCTACAAATTCAAACGTAAACTCTCCATTTTCTGTAAATGTATATATACTCTCACCATTATTATTTGTAATAGTTATATCTTTATTAGAATCTACTATGTTTGCAACAACATCTTGATTTGTTGGATTTGTTGTACTATATGATATTTGAGCAATTGGTGTAGTTCTATCAATACAATCAACTGTTGCTGTCGTAGCTCCAACATTTCCTGCTTCATCTACAAACTCAAATGTGAAACTTCCATTTTCTGTAAATATATATGAGTTCTTTCCATCATTGTTTGTTATTGTAACATTTGTTTTGTCAAAATCGATTGTTGCTGTTACATATTGATTTGTTGGTCTTGTTGTATTATAAGTAATAATTCCTTGTGGTACTTGCCTATCTATTATAGTTACCTTTGCATCTAAATAACTTTCAACATTTTCGGCATCTAAAAGTTTAAATCTAAAATCTCCATTTTCTGTAAATACATATTTACCACCATTTGAAGTTTCTATAACTCCTTCATCTAAATTAGTTATTCTTACTCCTTCTTCTTTAAATGTAAGTGTTGCTGTTACATCTCCATTTGTTAAACTTTCTTTATCATAAGATATCTCAGCAATATATGGACCTCTATTTATCCAATCTACTGACATTTTTATTTCTGATGTATTTCCAATTCTATCTCTTAATTTATATGTTTTTTCTCCATTTTTAGTAAATACATATTTTAGTATATCTTCTTGAATACCTGTAGTATAACGTGTTCTAAATTCTGCAAGTTCTTCTGCTGTATAGTTTACTGTTGCATTTTTAAGATTTTCATCGTAAATGATTTCCTTTGTAATATTTGCTCCACTGTATGCTGCAAAATATGCAATAATATATTCTTTGTCTACTGGATAACCCATAGCACTCATTGACTCTGGAAATCCCATACTTATAATATCCTTAGTTGAATCCTCAAGTATATTACTTACTGGTTTACTTGGATCTAATAATTTATATCCTCTTACCATTTTAATATTATTATTTGAATCCTTTTGAACCATATTTATTATTTGTTTAGTATCAGGATCAAAATTAAATTCATAAATATAATTACCACTATTTTCTATATATCTAATTGGTCTATCTTGTTCGTCTAATATAAATACATTTTTGCTAATATTTACAACTTTTGCTTGAACATGACCTTTAGTATTTGGTAACTCTATATATTGTATATCTGCAGATGGTTTTTCCCTATCTATCCAAGTAACACTTGCAACAACTTCATTTGTTCTTCCATTTTCTGTATCTCTTAAGTTAAAAGTATATGATCCATTTTCTGTAAATGTATAACTTGTTATTCCATTTTCCACTACAACTGTATCTGAATTAAAATTTTCAAGTGTTGCTACAACTTCTTTATTTGTTTTTTGAGTTGTACTATACATAACTGTTGCTGTTGGTGGAGCCTCTTTTGTTGTATCTTCATAAAAATTGAATCCTCTAGCTCCTATATATCCATCATTTGTTTGCGTTGCTATAATTTTTATATATTTTACTTTTTGTGTTTCAGCAAATCTTAGTGTTTTTGTTGAAGCATTATTTGCCCAATTATTTATATCACCAAGTTTAGTCCAATTTTCTCCATCCATACTTCCTAAAACTTCACCTTGCATAATTCTGCCAAGAAATGGTTTGCTACCAAGACCTGAATGGTTTTGTTCATCTGATGGTATATAATCTAGTCTTGATAAATATACTGGCTCTTTAAATTCAAGTGTAATAAATTTATTTTCATCTGTTTTACTAGCTGACAACCATCTAGTAAAATCATGAGTATATTGTTGGGTTTCCCAAAGACCAAAATTCCCATCTATTGCATTTTTAGCTGGTGTATTCTTGCCAGAAGGTGTACTGTCTACAACTGATAAATTTTTTACCTTAATATATGTTTCATTTGCTTCATATTTATTATCAGTAAAAGTAAAAACATGTACATTTGCTGGTAAATTTGTTCCAGTAGCAGATGGTCTTACAGTCAATTTTCTATTACCTGATAAATTAGGTTTTACTTCATCATAAGATTTCCAAGCAGAAGCTCCACCTGAATCATCAGTATATTTCCAATCTAATTTTCTATTACCATAAACAAAAAAAGTATCTTCTGCATCATTTTCATAAAGCTCCATATCAGGACTTAACATTAATGTTTTATCTATTTGTATTGTACTTCTTATCTCTGTACCTATAATATGAACTCTAATATGATCTCTTTCATTAACACCTACTAATTCTGTTTCTGTTAATTGTACATATAACTGATCTGTTTCTGTCCAAGTTTTTCCACCATCTATTGAATACTCCCATGTTGATCTATTATTTTCATTAAACATTGAACCTAATCTTATTTGCCCTGCATATTGACCGTCAAATGAAAATGTTGCAAGTTCTGATTGTGGTTTACCTAATAGTACCTGAGCAACAGATCTATGTATGCTATTTGCACTTACTTCAGCCCATTGTAATGTTGCTGTTTTTAAAGAAACAGCTTCTGCATTTAATGTTGGAGTAGTAATCTTTCCAATAATCATTCCAAATAAATCATAAAATGCAAGAGGTCTTACTTTATATATGACTTGAAATTCTTTTATAAGCTTCAAACAATCTTCTTCTGTATATACATTACTATTTTTATATAATTGTACTAAACCATACCAAGCATCAACATTTATATTTTGAGCATTTATTGCTTTACGATAAAATTCTTCTTGTTTTGCTTCATCACCTTTATAGGCATTTGCAAGCATTACATATTTTTCTGCTATTAGATAATTGCTATAATCATTAACTGCCTCTTGAGCAATTGCTAAATAACTTAAATTTTCACATCCAGTAGAGTATTGTTGTCCCCAGCCTAGCAACCCTCTATATGAATATACGGCTTGTTTAGTAGGAGAATTTTTAGTTGCATTATAAAATGTAGATGTACCATATGATGAATTTCCCCAAGTTGCACCTGAATTATATAATTGCCAAGAAGCATCTCCATTACTATTATAATGTGCAACTCCATAAGCAATATGACCAGGTTGATGAACTGGAAATGCTGGTATACCCATTGAACTATATGCATTAGCACTCGTATCTCCAAAACCAACACATTGAGTTCCCGCTGCATAAACTATCCATTGTGGAACTAAATATTTTTGATATGGTATACCATATTCTAAAAAGTGAAATTTATTATTCCACATAGTTTTATTTTCTTCACTATAATATTTATCCTCAAAATATCTAAATTTTGCATTATATGATAGCCAAGCATGAGTATATGGACCTCTACTTGCAATATAATCCCTAAACCATTCAATTTCATTATCTGATATTAGTGCTCTCATAACAACTTTCATTTCCTCAACTTCTAGTTTTGGAAATACAGCGCTTAATTTATTTGCTAAGTACATTTTTTTATAAACTGCATAACGTCTTACTGGATCTGATACATGTGAACTATTTGGATCATTACGATTTGAATTTGTAACTCCATCTTCCTCAACATTAGGCAAAAATGAACGTACTAGTGTAGAATGAGTATGTGAAATAGCCATAATCATCTTTTTAAATATTTCACCATTACGTACACCATTTTTTACTGTATCATCATTTAAATCATTTTTATATGTTTGGTATAATTTTGTTAAAACATTTAAAGAATTTTTATAACCACCAATAGGTGTACTACCATAAAAATATAACCCTAAAGTATCACTATCCCCCATTAACCATCTAAGTGTTTCTCTACTTGAATCACCCTGATTTACAAAATCAAGTAATGTTGTTCTTCCTACTCTTGATACAAATTCTCTTTGTAAAACCATATGTTCAAGATTAGGATCATTTTCATCCATATTTCTGATTTGAGCTTCTAAATCAAATACTGTAGGAACTCCTGTTCCATCACTATAATCTGCTGTTAATAATTTAGCATCTGCATATACTGAATGATCTTTACCATTTGCTCCATTATCATTTGCATATAGTCTTAAGTATCTATTTCCTTCTATAGGTATTCTACATTCTACTGCATTTTGGTTTGGCAATGCTTCTGCTCTATATTTTTCTGTCCAATTTTGACCATCATTTGATGTTGAAATAACAAATGTAACACCATTTCCACCATTTGATGTAGTATTTAATCCTAAATATGCTGAAAAATAATCATATTCTTGAAAATTTCTTAAATCATAATATACATCAGAAGTAGCATGTGCCCAAATACCTTTATCAAAGCTTGTTGCTGTACCACCAATTTTTACTGTTATTTTAGTATTACTTGATGTTATATCATTAAGAATAGTACCATATTTAGTAGTTGATTTACTCATATATGGTATATCTGATAAATAAATGAGCTTTCCAGTTGCTCTTGTTTCAGCAGAATATGTTGTTGGTACAGCTTTAACATTTACTGTATTTCGAGCTTCAATATCTGCTTCTATATTGTGTAACTCTAAGTTTCTAACTGGTTGCGAAAATAAGTTTTTAGATTGTTCTGATTGGTAATCTGCATCTAAAACTATATTTTCACTTGCAACTTGTAGCACTTCTGATTGCACATCTTTTTCTGTTACATTTGCATTAACAAAAAAACAATTAGCCATTGATAATAAGCCTACTATACATGTTGTTATTATCATTTTCTTCTTACGATTTTTCATAACTTTACTTATCCCCTTTTATTTAAATTTATAAACTTCCTATTATATCATTTCATTCTTTAATATTATAACATTTATTAGTATTATTTTCAAGATTTTTACATTTTTTCATATCAAGATTAGAAATATTTTACATCTTAAATTGTATGCAATAAATTAATAAAAATATAAAAATACTACTAAAAATACTACAGATTTTTTTAAAAATTTTATTATATTGTTGACAAATCATCTATGATGTGTTATTATAGATATTGTCTTATGGACCGGTAGCTCAGCTGGATAGAGCAACGCCCTTCTAAGGCGTGGGTCGGACGTTCGAATCGTCTCCGGTTCACCAAAACTCTTCTATTTAAAGAAGAGTTTTATATATAACGAGGTGTAGCGCAGTTGGTAGCGCGCGTGGTTTGGGACCATGAGGTCGCAGGTTCGATCCCTGTCACCTCGACCAGCAAGATGCAGAAAAGTGTTGAAATAAGTGATTTTCAACACTTTTTATTTTTATTCAAAATTATTGAGTAGTATCCTAAAATGCCTAAAAATGAGCATTTTATCATTCAAGATTATTTAAAATTATTTAGACTAATACAGCGTTACAGAGTTTTTGTTAGATTTATTGTTAGACTTCCCAAAAAAACTGTCTAACAAAAACTAAATCTTTGTAATCTCTGAGTAACAAGGAAGGCATAGATTTCTGTTAGAATTATTGTTAGACATTATTATTTAAAATTATATATAATTGTTTAAACATATAAAAAGGTACGTATCTTATCTTTATATCATAAAACGATATTCTTTAATTAGAGTTTATGATATAATGCTCTTAAACAAATAGTAAGTTGTCGAGGAGATAATTATGAAAGAAATAATAGATTTCATTGTTTTAATAGTTATATATATATTTATATTTTATAAGAAATGGAAATCACAAGGAAAAGATGTATTATTTGTAAACACCATAATGTATATATATTTATCATTTGTATTATATTTTACTTTAATGCCTATAATAACATCTTTACCATTTATATTTAATCACTCATATACTCCAATGAATTTAGTACCCTTTATTGATGTTACTTTTGGCAGAGGAGATTTTGCTAGACAGATAGTATTAAATATTATAATGACAATTCCTTTTGGATTTTTATTGCCTTTAATAAAAAAAGAAAATACTAAATTATTAAGAGTTGTTTTCTATACTTTTTTATTGAGTCTAAGTATAGAAATACTACAACCTTTAATAAA